>Ga0315315_10002507_pt1 | contig 16824 bp, 21 predicted proteins | sample M140m3416metaG_FD_203699 | JGI IMG/M metagenome (GOLD analysis project Ga0315315, IMG submission 203699) | Ammonia-oxidizing marine archaeal communities from Monterey Bay, California, United States - M1 40m 3416 | ecosystem: Environmental > Aquatic > Marine > Intertidal zone | place: USA... | reverse complement strand
GCAACTTTATTTTTTGATATTATAAAAGCAGTTATACCAATCATTTATATAAAAATTAATTTTCCAGAATTAATTCATATTATTTCACTTTGTGTTTTTTTAGGTCATGTTTTTCCTGTCTGGTTAAAATTTAAAGGAGGGAAAGGTGTTGCTACTTATGTTGGAATTTTATTTGCTATAAATATTTACTTCGGACTAATCTTTATAATTTCGTGGTTTATAACATTTAGTCTTTCAAAATTTTCATCTTTATCTTCATTAGTTGCTTCTATTTCAATCCCAATATATTTATTAATTTTAACTCAATTTGATCAGGTAATTTTTTTTACAATTATGTTTGTTTTAATATTTTTTACCCATAGAGAAAATATTAAAAGATTGATAAACAAAGAAGAAACTAAGACAAAAATTTATTAATTTGACTATCTAACTCTTTTGAGTAGTTTGTAGATTATGAATTTAGTCATAGTAGAAAGTCCTGCTAAAGCCAAAACTATTAATAAATATTTAGGTGATAAATATAAGGTTTTAGCAAGTTATGGACACATTAGAGATTTACCTTCTAAAAATGGTTCAGTTGATCCCGATCAAGATTTTAAAATGGAATGGGAGGTAGATAGTTTTTCAAAAAAATATCTAAAAGAAATTACTGATGCCGCAAAGGATTCTTCTAAAATTATATTAGCAACCGATCCTGATCGTGAAGGTGAGGCTATTGCATGGCACGTAAAAGAATATTTAAATGAAAAAAAACTCTTAAAAGATAAAGAAATAGAAAGAGTTGTATTTAATGAAATTACAAAAAAAGCAGTAATGCACGGTATTGAAAATCCAAGACAAATAGAACCTCTGCTTGTAGATGCATATATGGCAAGAAGAGCTTTAGATTATTTAGTTGGTTTTAATATCTCACCAATACTTTGGACAAAATTACCAGGATCAAAATCTGCAGGAAGAGTTCAATCAGTAGCTCTTAAATTAATCACAGAAAGAGAGCACGAAATTGAATCCTTTAAACCAGAGGAGTTTTGGACTTTAAGTGTTAAATTTTCAGATAATAAAAATCAAAATATTATCGCTAGTATTAGTCAATTAGATAATAATAAAATTGAAAAATTTTCCTTTAGAAATAAACAAGAAATAGATAAAGCCATTTTAAGTATCAACAAAAAAAAATTTGGTATCTCTGATATTACAAGTAAAATAATAAATCGAAATCCTTCTGGACCATTCACTACGTCTACTCTTCAACAAACATCTTCTAGTAGATTAGGTTTTGGAGCTTCAAGAACAATGCAAATTGCACAAAAACTTTATCAAGGTATAGAAATTGAAGGTGAAACAATAGGTTTAATTACTTACATGCGTACCGACGGAACTAATTTATCTAAAGATGCTATATCTTCTTTTCGTGATTATATAAAAAATAAAATTGGAAATGAGTATTTGCCTGATAATGCTTTAAATTATTCAGGGAAGAAAGCAAAAAATGCCCAAGAAGCTCATGAAGCTATAAGACCAACTGATATAGATAGAACTCCGCAGAATGTTAAAAAATATTTAAGCCCAGATCAAAACAAACTTTATGAATTAATTTGGAGTAGAGCTTTATCCTCTCAAATGGCATCTGCAAAGTTTGATAGAAATACAATTACTATAACATCAGATAACAATGATACAATTTGTAAAGCCAGTGGTTCTGTTCTTAAATTTGATGGTTTTTTAAAAATTTATAATAATCCTAATAAAGATGATGATGAAAATATTCTACCGGATATGTCCAAGGGGCTTGTTAATATTGAGGCGTTAATAGATGAGCAACATTTTACACAGCCACCTCCAAGATATTCTGAAGCTAGTTTAGTAAAAAAGCTTGAAGAACTAGGTATTGGTAGACCTTCTACTTATGCTAGTATTATTTCCACAATTGCTAATAGAGGATATGCTGAAATATTAAATAAAAGGTTTTTTCCTACAGATAGAGGAAAATTAATCTCAGCATTTTTAGAAAAATTATTCTCAAAATACGTAGATTACAATTTTACTGCGGGACTTGAAAATCAACTCGATGAAATAACTACAGGTAAAGAAAGTTGGATTAAAGTATTGGAATTGTTTTGGAAAGACTTCAACAGTAATGTTTCTGAGGTAAAAGAAAAAAGAACAAGAGAAGTATTAGATCTTTTAAATGATAGTTTGGGAGATTTGGTCTTTGATAAAGATAAAAATGGAAATATAGTTAGAAAATGTCAATTATGTAATTCTGGAACACTCAGTTTAAAAAATAGCTTTAGAGGTGGTGCTTTCATAGGATGCTCAAATTACCCTGAGTGTAAATTTACAAGACCATTATCTAAGGCAAAAGCTGCAGCGCAAGCCCAATTAGCCGAACCTAAGCTCATTGGGAAACATGAAAATGGTAATGATATATATTTGAAAAATGGAAGATTTGGTCCCTATCTTCAATATGAAAAAATCCCTACCGAAATAGAGAATGCAAAAGCTGCTAAGAAAAAGAAAAAAAGTAAAAAAAATAAATCTGATATCAATGAACTTTTAAAAAATGTTTCAATACCAAAAGGCTTGGAATTGGAAAATATTGATTTGGAAAAAGCTCAGTTTTTATGTTCGTTACCTAAACCTTTAGGAATAAATCCAGATAATCAAAAAGAGATTACCTTAAACACAGGGAGATTTGGTCCTTATTTAAAATGTGAAAGTAAGTCAGCACGAATAGAAAATATAGAGGAAATATTTTCAATTGGTTTAAATAGAGCAATAACTCTTATAGCGGAAGCAAAACCTGGTCGTATGTCTTCATCCATGATTAAAGATTTAGGAGAACACCCTGAAGATAAAAAACCTGTAAGAATAATGAAAGGTCAATATGGACCTTATATTAAATATAAATCACTAAACGCAACTATACCTGAAGAAAAAGACCCTACAGAGCTTACTATGGAAGAAGCTTTAATCTTGATTGAGAAAAGAAAAGAATATGATAAAAATAAAAAGAGTAAAAAAAGAAAAAAATGAAAACTAAAATAATTTTACTTTCTTTAATCTTTACAATTATAAACTTTTCAGGATTTGCTGATGAAATGGATTGTAGTCAATTTAAGAAATTTTCTGCTAAATATATTGAATGTAATGCAAATAAACTTAAATCAAAAACAAATAAAAAGTTTGTAGAGTCAGGAATTAAAGAAAAATTTAATAAACTTAAAGAAAGTAAAACACTTTCTGAATTAATAAAGGATTGATTATGACTTATGATGATAAAATAAAAGAGTTAGAAATAAACTTGCCTGAAGCTAAAGCGCCTGTTGGAAATTATGTTGCAACTAAAATAACTGGTAAATTATTATTTATATCAGGACAAATTTCAATCAATGATAATGGCGAACTTATTAAAGGTAAAGTTGGAAAAGACTTAAATACAGAAGAGGGATATAATGCTGCAAAAAGATGTGCTTTAAGTATTGTGTCTCAATTAAAAAAAGCATGTAATAATGATCTTTCAAAAGTAAAATCTTGTATAAAACTTACGGGCTTTGTAAATTCAACAGATGATTTCAATGAACAACCTAAGGTTATAAATGGTGCATCTGATTTAATAGCATCTATATTTGGTGATGCAGGAATGCACACACGTGCTGCTGTGAGCACGAATAGTCTACCATTAGGTGTTTCTGTTGAAGTTGATGCAATATTTGAACTTAATTAATTTTTATTTACCAATACTAAAATACTTAAAACCTTGATTTTTGATCTTGGTTTTAGAATATATATTTCGCATATCATATATGCTAAATCTTTTTCCTTTACTCTTGATAAAGTTTTTAAAATTTATTGATTTAAAATCATTCCATTCTGTATGAATTATCACTAGATCTGTATTTTCGATAGATTTTTTAATTGAATCTATAAATTTAACATTTTTAAACTTATCAAGTTCTTTTTTATGACCCGTAGGATCATAGTAGTTTATAATTGCACCCTTTTTAGAAAGTGCTGGGATCATTTTCAGACAAGATGAGTCCCTCATATCATCAGTGTTGGCTTTAAAAGTAACTCCTAAAAAAGTAATTTTTTTTTTTCTAATTTTATTGTCTAGGATTTTATAAATCTTATTTAATAATAGATTGGATCTATTTTTATTTGATTTAATTACAGATTTGATAACTGATAAATTTGTTTTATATTTATCAGCTGTAGATATTATTGCTTTAGTATCTTTTGGAAAGCAAGAGCCTCCATAAGATGGACCAGCCCTTAAAAAACGACTACCTATTCGTTTGTCTAAACCCATACCTATTGAAATATCCTCAACATCTACTCCTATCTTTTCACATAAATTAGCCATTTCATTTATGAAAGTGATCTTAGTGGCTAAAAATGAATTTGATGCATATTTAATTAGTTCTGCAGATCTTCTAGAAGTGTGAATATATGAGGCCCCTTTAGATATTAGTGGACTGTATAAATTCTTTAATGTTCGATTAGATTTAATATCATTAGATCCAATTATAATTCTATCAGGATATGTAAAATCTCTTATAGCCTCACCCTCTCTCAAAAATTCTGGGTTTGATACTACAGAAAATTTATTTTTGTTATTTTTTTTTAATAAAATCTTTTCAATTTCATCACCTGTTGTTACTGGTACAGTTGATTTGGTTATAATTATCTTAAACTTATTTATCGAACGACCAATTTCTTTAGCTGCATTATAAACCTGACTTAAATCAGCTGAACTACTTCCTTTTTTTGTTGGAGTGCCAACACAAATAAAAATAATATCAGATTCTTGAATAGATTTTTTTAAATCGTTAGAAAATTTTAATCTTTTATTTTTGAAATTTTTAATAACTAACTCTGATAATCCTGGTTCATAGATAGGTATTTTGCCTTTCTTAAGTAAACTAATTTTATTAATATCTTTGTCCACACAAATAACATCGTTACCTAGATCTGAAAAACAAACACCACTAACCAATCCTACATATCCAGATCCAATCATACAAAGTTTCATATTTTTGAAATCTCCAAAGATGATTTAATGTATCCATGCATACTACCACAATCCAAATATTTACCTGAAAAGTTATGTGCAATAAAAGTATTTCTTTCATAAATTAATGACTGTATTGCATCAGTAATATGGATCTCACCACCTTTTCCAGGTTTTAATTTTGATAGTTTTGAAAAAATAGTTCTTGGTAAAATATATCTTCCGATGACAGCTTTATTTGAAGGAGCCGTTCGTATTGATGGTTTTTCAATAACATCTTTTATGAAATAGTTTTTTTTATCTATTTTTTTACCTAATTTAAAAATACCCCATCTTGAAACACTTTTTTTTTTAACATTCATACTGGCCATAACAGATGATTTATTTCGGCTATGAATTTTTATCATAGATTTGGAACAATTATCTTTCATTATAAGATCGTCAGGTAATAGCATTAAGAAAAAATTATTCTTAATATATTTTTTTGTTTTTAAAACAGCATCACCTGTACCATTAGGTTTGTTTTGATAAACGAACCTTATCATTTTCTTGTATCGTAATATTTTTTTATATTCTTTAATAACTCTTGGGTCTTTTTTGCTTTTTATTATTTTTTTATAAAATTCATCTTTATAAAAATAATTTTTAATCATTTGTTTACGTTTTGAAATTATAAATATGACTTCTTTTATTCCTGCTTCAATACATTCATCTAAAATGTATTCTATGCCAGGTTTTCCATTTATAGGTAAAAGTTCTTTGGCAAATACACTTGTTAATGGCAGCAAACGTGTACCTAACCCAGCTAATGGAATAATTGCTTGTTTAATCATTTAAATGTTTTACTTATTAAAATGATTTATACAAATGAAAATTTTATTAAATAATAATGATTTAAATGAGGCATTATATGGTGTAACGGACCTAGGATTTGTCCCTACTATGGGAAGCCTTCATAAAGGTCATATTTCATTAATTAAAAGATCAATAAAAGAATGTAATAAAACTATTGTAAGTATATTTGTCAATCCTAAACAATTTAATAATAAAAAAGACTACAAAAAATATCCCAGAAATTATAAATCTGATTTAACTATACTTAAGAAGCTAAAAGTTGATTTTTTGTATTTACCTAAAAAAGAAAATATATACGATAAATTAAGAAAATCTAAAATCAAAATTATCAAAAAAGAAAAAATAATGTGTGCCAAATACAGAAAAGGCCATTTTGAAGGTGTTATTGATATAATGGATCGTCTTACAAATAAGATAAAACCAAAAAAAATATTTATGGGTGAAAAAGATTTTCAGCAACTATATTTAGTTAAAAAATTTATTGAAAAAAAGTACAATTCTAAAGTTGTTCCTTGTAAAACTATAAGAGATTCTAATAAATTAGCTCTTTCTTCCAGAAATTTGCTTTTAAATAAAAATGAATTAATTAAAGCAGGGAAACTAATTCAAAATATATTTTTTTTTAAAAAAAAATTGTCTAAGAAAAAAATATTAAAGAAAACATTTAATGAAAAAAAAAAAGAATTATCTAAAATTTTCAATATTGATATAGAGTATTTTGAGTTACGTAATAAAGTGAATTTAATGAAGTCAAATACAATTAAAAATTCAAAAATATTTATTGCTTATTATTTAAACAAAATAAGATTAATTGATAATCTATAATTTTATAAAAAATAAGCTCCTACACCTAAAAAAGAAACAAATCCGATTACGTCAGTAATTGTAGTTACAAAAACGCTAGAAGCAATAGCTGGATCAATATTCATCTTTTTCAAAGTAACTGGAACTAGTATTCCAAACAAGCCAGCAACTACCATGGTCAACACCATTGAAATCGAAATTATTAGGGAAAGCTGAATATCTTGGAACCATAATTGTACTATAAAAGAACTAATTATAGCAAAAATTATTCCATTTAAAATTCCTATATTAAATTCTTTCAATATGTTTTGGCTAAAATTATTTTTAGTTAAATCATTTGTTGCTAACGTTCTAACGGTAACTGCCAAGGTTTGCATTCCTGCATTGCCACCCATTGAGGCAACAATCGGCATTAAAAAAGCTAAAACTACCATTTGTTCAATAGTTGCTCCAAAAAGACTAATAAAGTAAGTAGCCAAAAAAGCTGTAAAAAGATTTAATAACAGCCAATTAAATCTTCTTTTTGTTTTTGTAATCACGCCATCGGTGATCTCTTCATCACCTACACCAGCTAATCTCAAAGCATCCTCCTCAGCTTCTTCTTTTAGTACGGTTAAAATATCATCTGAAGTTATCATCCCAACTAATTTGTTAGTTTTATCTATTACACAAGCTGAATTTAAATTGTAGTTTTCGAATAAATTCCCAACTTCCTCACGATCCATATCAACTGGAATTAAAAAAGTTGAATCATCCATAATCGAGGACATTTTAGCTTCTCTTGGTGTTCTTAATACTTTTGACGAGGGTACAGTTCCAATTGGTTTAAAATTTTCATCTACAATATAAATTTCTAAAAATTCTTCTGGTAAATCTTTATTTTCTCTCAAATAGTCAATCGTTTGACCTACAGACCAATTACTAGGAATTGCTGTGAATTCTCTTTGCATAATTCTTGCAGCACTATCTTCGGGGTAACTTAATCCTTCTAGTAAAGCAAATCGATCTTTAGGTGGTAATGAGCTTAAAATAGAATTCTTATCTTTTTCATCAACATTTTCTAAAATAGCTATAGCATCGTCAGACTCTAAATTTTTTAATATTCTAACGATAGCATCAGACGAAAGAAATTTAATTATCTCTGATTTGACAGATTCATTTAATTCAACAAATACTTCAGGATCAATCTTAAAATTATTAAGTTTAATTAATTTTTCTCTATCATTGAGGCTTAAATGTTCAATTATATCCGCTGCATCAGCTGGATGCATTTCTTTAAAAGAATTAGTAATAAACAGGGCGTCATTACCAGCAATTTTATCTGTAACAACTTTTATATATTCTTTATTAAATTCAAAATTGACTTTTTTATCTTTGATTTTTTTTATTAAAGTCATAAAAATACCTATAATTCAGTGGGAACTTTTAATACATAATGAAAAGATTACAATTTTTAAATGAATATAGAGATCAAAAAGTCTAAAAAACCAATAAAATATGAAGACGCCATAATCTTAATGGAACAAAGATTAGCAGATATAAATGAAAAGAATTTAACAGATTTGATATGGATTTTAGAACATGAAGAAGTTTATACCGCAGGAACAAGTTATGAGGAAAATGAAATATTAGATCACTCAATAAAAATAAAAAAAACTAATAGAGGTGGTAAAATTACGTATCATGGGCCAGGACAATTAATTTTTTATTTTGTAATAGATCTAAAAAAAAGAAAGAAAGATATTAGAAAATTTATTTCTGTAATTGAAAAATCAATAATAGATACACTCAAAATTTACAATATTGAAAGTTTTGCTGATAAAGATAATATTGGTATTTGGTTTAATGATAATAATCAAATTAAAAAAATTGCAGCTATTGGTGTAAGAGTGAGTAAGTGGATAGCCTATCATGGTTTTTCTATTAATATAAAAAATGATTTAAATAAATATAAAGCAATAATTCCATGCGGTATTAGAGATAAAGGTGTTACAAGTTTATCAGAAATTAAAAAACAAAGTTATCAAAAATTTGAAGATGAAATAATTAAAAATTTTATCTCAAATTTGAGAGATTTAGACGTTTAGTATATAGTAATTTTTTGAAATAATCAGGTAACAAAGCTGTATAGGTATGTTTAATATCATTAATTATAAATCTTATTTGATAAGAATGAAGCATCAGATTCTTGTTAACTCCTTTAGGAGAATTAGATAATTTATACTTAATGTCACCAAAAATCGGTTGACCAATCATATATAATTGTTTTCTAAGTTGATGTTTTCGTCCAGTGATAGGTTTTAATTCAACTAAACTTGCCTCTGAGTTTTTGTCGATAACTTTAAATAAAGTTTTTGCATTTTCAATAATTTTTTTTTTACCATCATATCTTATTAAGTCATTATTCCATTCACCTGAATCTTTTTCAAGCTGGCCATGGCAAATTGCTAAGTAAGTTTTATGAACTTTACGTAATCTAAATAAGGAAGTTAATAATTGAGCACTCCCTCTATTCTTTGCAATAATAAAAACACCTGAAGTATCTTTATCAAGTCTATGAACAGAATAAGGCTTGGTATGTTTAAAAACATCACTTTTAGCAAAGATATCTACAAGATTTTTTTTTGATTTAGTACCACCTTGGACAGAAATTCCTGAACTTTTATTAATAACAATAAAATTTTCATTATCATCGATAATTTGATCCTCATTCGATTTAATTATTTCTTTTGTTGGTTCAAATTTAATCTTTTTTTGAGTAATATTTTCTTTAAAATTAATATTAAATAAATCAATCTTGTCCTTTGTTTTAACTTTATGTGAACTTTTGATTTTTTTTTTATTTAATTTAATATTTCCTGACCTTAAATTTTTTTCAATTAAGCCTTGGGGAACTTTACCTAATATTAATTTAATCCAACGGTCAATACGCATATCATTACACGTTGAGTCAACGATGTAAGACTTTTTCATTATCTAAAAATTATGCTGTTACTTGTTTTTTTTCAGTGTTAGGTGTTTCTTTTGAAGGTTCTTTTGTTGAATCTTTTTTCTTTTTATCAACTCTTTTTGCCTCAACATCTCTGTCTACAAATTCAATTATTGCCATTGGTGCATTGTCACCATATCTAAAACCTGCTTTGATTATTCTTGTATAACCACCTTTTCTCTTTTCATATCTTTTTGACAAAGTTTTTTTTACTTTATTAGCAGATTTTGAGTCTTGAAGTTTAGAAACTAACATTTTTGAGGTTTGTAACGTATCTTTTTTCCCTAAGGTTATTATTTTATCAGCCTGAGGTTTTAAAAATTTTGCTTTTGGTAAAGTAGTTTTGATTTGTTCATATTTTATTAGTGAATTTAACATATTCATTAACAAAGCTTTTCTATGTTCAGAAGTTCTATTTAGCTTTTTATTAGCCATTCCGTGTCTCATTAGATAGCTTCCTCCAATTTTTTAGACATCTCAGCAATATTATCAGGTGGCCAGTTTGGTATCTCCATACCTAGGTATAAAGACATACCTGTTAAAACCTCTTTTATTTCATTCAATGATTTTCTACCAAAATTAGGAGTTCTTAACATTTCACCCTCAGATTTTTGAACCAGATCACCAATATATATAATGTTATCATTCTTTAAACAGTTCATAGATCTAACAGAAAGTTCTAATTCATCGACTTTTCTTAATAAATTTTTGTTAAATTCTGGTTCAGTTGATACTTCTTTTATTGGAGCTTCTACAGGTTCATCAAAATTGACAAACATTTTCAGTTGATCTTGAAATATTCTTGCTGAATATGCTACTGCATCTTCTGCTGAAATAGACCCATCAGTTTCTACTTCCATTGTTAATTTATCATAATCCAAAGCCTTACCTTCTCTAGCTGTGCTTACTGAATAAGAAACTTTTTTTACAGGACTATACAATGAGTCAATTGCTATCAACCCTAAAGGTGGTTCCTCTGGTTTATTTAGTTCAGCAGGCACATAACCTTTACCAGTATTAACATTCATCTCCATATGAAAATTAGTATTTTCATCTAAATTACATATAACTAAATCTGGATTTAAAATTTCTACATCAGCAACTTGTGCAATATTTGATGCTTTAATTTCTCCAGGACCTTTAGCGTCTAATATTAATTTTTTAGTGCCTTCAGAATTAGATTTTAAGGCCAAAGATTTAACATTTAGAACTATATCAGTGACATCTTCTCTAACTCCTTTTATTGATGTAAATTCATGTAAAACACCATCTATTTGTAAAGAGGTAACAGCAGAACCTCTTATTGATGATAATAAAATTCTTCTTAATGAATTACCCAATGTTAATCCATAACCTTTTTCTAGCGGTTCAGCTACTATGGTTGCCTGAGAAAGATCATCGCTTATTTTAACATCTAATTTTGCAGGTTTAATTAAGGATTTCCAATTTTTTATATTTACATTTTCAGTTTCCATTAAACTCTCCTTTTTTTTGGTGGTCTTGTGCCATTATGAGGCATTGGTGTAGTATCTTTTATAGTCAAAATTTTAAAACCTCTAGCCTGTAACGCTCTTAAAGCTGTCTCTCTACCAGATCCTGGGCCTTTAACTTCTACAGATAAAGTTTTCATGCCAAATTCTAAAGCTTTAGAAGCCGCTGCATCTGCAGCAATTTGAGCTGCATAAGGTGTTGACTTTCTTGATCCTTTAAATCCTTTTTGACCGGCTGAGGCCCATGAAATTACATTACCATTTGTATCAGCAATTGAAATTATTGTATTATTAAAAGTTGATTGTACATACGCAATTCCATTCAAAATTGTTTTTTTTGTTTTCTTTTTTTTTGAATAAGAGCTTTTATTAGATTTTTTTGAAGACTTTTCTATATTTTGGTCTTTATTTTCAACCTTATCATTTTTACTCATAGCTATTTTTTAAGTGGTGTTAATTTTTTTCCTGCTATTGCAATTGCCTTACCTTTTCTTGTTCTAGCGTTGCATCTAGTTCTTTGACCTCTAACCGGAAGTTTTTTTCTATGTCTCGTTCCTCTATAACAAGCTAAATCTATTAATCTTTTTATACTGAGTGAATAATCTCTTCTAAGATCACCTTCCACTTTGAAGTTTTGATCTATAAATTCTCTAATCTTTAAAATTTCATCATCAGTTAATTGATTAATTCTTTTATCTTTTGGAATAGATAAAGAAGTGCAAATCTGATCAGAAAACTTATCACCTATACCATAAATATAAGTTAGACCTATGTGTACTAATTTGTTTTGTGGAATGTTAATACCTGCAATACGAGCCATAAATTTTGTGATAAATTGAGCCTTTTATATAATAAGATCTTTTAAAGTCAACTTCTTAAACTTCAAGAAAATCATCTATTTTAGCGGTTATTTGATCAATTTGTAAAGATCCATCTATTTCATAAAAATTTGGTTTTTTAGACAAATAATCTAAGACTGGTTTAGTAGTTTTTGTATATAAATCAAATCTAGACATAATTGTTTCCAAATTATCATCTTTTCTTTTAACAAAATGATCTTGTCCACATGGATGTAGTTCAATCTCATCTTTGTTAAAGAATTCATTTAGCGTAAGGTTGCATTTATCACAAGTTAACCTGCCTACAATTCGCTTTTCAATTATCTCTCTAGATACTGATAAGGATATAATCAAATCAACTTTTTGATTAAATTTTAATAAAATTTTTTCTAAGTTCATTGCTTGTTCTATTGTTCTTGGATAGCCATCAAAAATAATACGATCTCGAAATTTCAAATTATCAATAGTATTTTTGAGAAGCAAATTAACTATTTCATCTGGTACAAATTTTCCTTTTGATATAAGTAGTTCTATTTTTTTACCCAATTCTGAGTTTTTTTTAGTTTCATGTCTTAATAGATCACCAGTTGACAACTGAAAATAATTATGTTTTTTAACTATTAATTGAGCTTGAGTTCCTTTTCCAGCACCCGGAGGACCAAATAGGATTACATTCACTTATTATCTTCCAAACTTAGTTTTCTTGACTAATTGTTCGTATTGAGAACTCATTAGTCTTGTTTGTATTTGTGTTACTGTATCAATAGCAACCACAACTACAATCAGGATTGAAGTTCCGCCCAGATAAAATGGAATAGGATAATTTGCAATTAAAAATTCTGGCATCAAACAAACTAAGGTTAAATAAAGTGCTCCTATAGTTGTAAGTTTAGTTAAAATATTTTCAATATAAATAGCTGTACTTTCACCAGGTCTAATTCCTGGAATAAATCCACCATATTTTCTAAGATTATCAGCAGTTTCTGTTGGATTAAAAGTAATTGAGGTATAAAAAAAAGTAAAAAAAATAATTCCAGAAGCGTAAAGCAGCATATAAAGAGGCTGACCTTGTGTAAAAAATGAGCTTAAATTTAAAAACGTTTCATTATTTGAAAAATTAAAATTTGAAAATGTAACTGGCAATAATAATAATGCAGAAGCAAAGATGGCTGGAATTACACCAGCTTGATTTATTTTCAAAGGTAGATGTGATGACTCCCCTCCATACATTTTATTTCCCATTTGTCTTTTTGGATAGTTTATAAGGATTTTACGCAGCGCTCTCTCCATAAAAACAATAAATAAAATTGTAGCAATTAGTAAAACAAAAATCCCTATAATCATTAATGTTGAAACAGCACCTGTTCTTCCTAACTCAAATGTTGTAACTAAGGCTCTTGGTATTTCAGCAACGATTCCTGAAAAAATTATAAGTGAAATTCCATTTCCAATTCCTCTTTGTGTTATCTGTTCACCTAGCCACATTAAAAAAATTGTTCCTGCTACAATGGTAGTGACTGTTGAGATTTTAAAAAACATACCTGGATTAATAACTAGATTTACTGAAGACTCTAAACCAACAGCTAAACCATAACCTTGAATTGTAGCGAGTAAAACTGTTCCATATCTAGTTATTTGTGTAATCTTTGATCGACCTATTTCACCTTGTGATTTTAAATTTTTAAAGTAATCAGAGGTACCAGTTAAAAGTTGGATAATTATTGATGATGATATGTAAGGCATTATACCTAATGCAAAAATAGCCATCCTACTAACTGCACCACCAGCAAAAACGTTAAACATACCAAGTAATCCTTTTTGATTACCATCCATCATAATTTTTAATTGTTCAGGATCTATTCCAGGTAATGGTACGAATGTACCAAATCTGTATACTATTAGAATTCCAATGGTAAAGAGTATTCTATTTCTTAAATCATTACTTGTTGAGGAGTCACTCATTTATATAGTAATTATTTTTTTAATTGTATAGATCCACCAACTTTTTCAAGTTTTTCAATAGCTGATTTAGATGCTAGATCTGCTTCAATAGTTATTTTATCTTTTATTTCTCCAGAGCCTAAAATTTTTAATTTATTTGAATTTTTATTTATTAACTTTAATTTTTTAAGAAGATCAGAATTCAAAATATCACCAACCTTTATATTTTTTCCATCAATATAAGATTGAATTTTTTCTAAGTTTAATATCGCAATAGTTGATTTTGAAATGGGATTAAAACCTCTTTTAGGTAATCGTCTATATAAAGGCATTTGACCACCTTCGAAACTTTTTATTGCGACACCAGATCTAGATTTTTGACCCTTTACGCCTCTACCACACGTTTTACCTTTTCCAGATCCTATACCTCTACCAACGCGGATTTTAGGTTTGTTAATTTTAGCTCTGTTATTCAATTTAATCATTATCCCCTTTTTTCAATTATTTCTGAAATTTTTTTATTTCTTATATTTGATATTTGTTTTGGTGAATTTTGCTTTAGTAAAGCTTTCATTGTTGCTCTAATAACATTATGTGCATTTGATGTTCCCATAGATTTAGCTACTATATCTTTCACACCCAAAACTTCACATACAGCTCTAACAGGTCCACCAGCTATAATACCAGTCCCTTTTGAAGCTGCTCTTAAAATAATTCTTCCAGATCCATCTTTTGCTTTTACATCATGATGAATTGTTCTACCTTCTCTTAAAGGTATTTGTACTAATTTTCTCCTAGCCATTTCATTGGCTTTTTTAATAGCATCAGGAACTTGTTTTGCTTTTGCATGAGCAATACCAATTCTACCAGCTTGATTTCCAACTACCACTAGAGCAGAAAAACCAAATCTACGACCACCTTTAACTACTTTTGTAATACGGTTGATGTGAACTAATTTTTCTAAAATATCGTCTGTTTTTTTTTCTTTAAAATTTTCCATATTTAAAATTCCATTCCATTTTTACGTAATGTTTCAGCAAAAACTTTAACTCTACCGTGATATTTATAAATCCCTCTATCAAAAAATATTTTTGTTATTTTTTTTTCTTGAGCTTTTTTTGCAAGTTTTTCAGCAACTATTTTTGATAATTCAGTTTTATTAACTTTAGATCCTGATTTTATATCTTTCTCTACTGATGAAGCTGACAATAAAGTGATATTTTTACTATCATCAATTATTTGAGCAGTGATATTTTTTGTTGATCTAGAAATACTTAACCTAAATCTATCTTTCGAAGCAACTTTTTTTAATTTATTGCTTACTCTAAATCTTTTTCTTTTAATTGTATTTAATTTCATTATTTTTTCTTTCCTTCTTTCTTAAGTACATACTGGCCTTTTTCCCTTACACCTTTACCTTTATAAGGCTCAATCTTTCTTAAAGTTTTCAATTTTGAGGCTATTGCTCCAACTTGTTGTTTGTCACTACCACTTATCTTTAAGGTTGTTTGTTTTTCAACAACTATTTTTATACCTTCAGGTATATCAAAATTAATATCATGACTGTATCCTAATTGGAGATTTAATTGACTCCCTTTTAAAGCTGCTCTATAACCCACTCCAACTAATTCAAGAATTTTTTCATATCCTGCACTAGAACCAATCACTGCGTTATTTATTAAACTTCTGTTCATTCCCCAAAGTCTTTTTGAGTTTTGATCTATTTTCTTTGGTTTAAGTGATATTTCTTTACCTTCTTTAATATCAAGATTAAATGTTTCTAAGTCTATATTGAGAGATTTTTTACCTAAAGGACCTTCAATGTTTAAAATGTTACCAACCATCGCAACTTTAACTTTTTCTGGAATAGAAATATTTATTTTACCTATTTTAGACATTAAAATACCTTACAAATTATCTCTCCACCAACACGCTGTTTTCTAGCATCAATGTCAGTCATTACACCTTTTGGCGTTGATATAATAGCTATACCAAGACCATTATTAATTTTTGGTAAACCTTCAGCACTTGAAAATATTCTCCTACCTGGTTTAGAAACTCTCTCAAAAGCACTTATTACTGGATTTCCAGAATGATATTTTAATTCAAGAGAAAGAATAGATTTATTATTATCTGAGTTAACTTTAAAATCTTTTATAAATCCCTCATTTTTAAGTATATCAGCTATTTTAGATTTAAAGTTTGAACACGGTAATTCAACTTTTTTATGATTTCTTGCTTGAGCATTCTTTACTCTTGCAATCATATCTCCAATCGGGTCACTTAAACTCATATATTCCTTTCTACCAACTTGATTTAACTAAACCTGGAATTTTTCCTTGTAATCCAAGTTGTCTTAATGCAATTCTTGAAATTTTTAATTTTCTATATACACCATGTGGTCTACCTGTTATTTGACATCTATTCATAATTCTATTTTTTGCTGAATTTCTTGGTAATTTTGACAATTTTTGTTGCGCTTTAAATCTTTCCTCTAATGGAAGTTTTTTATCCATTACTATCTTTTTAAGTTTTTGTCTTTTAGTATAAAGTTTATTTGAAAGTTTAATTCTTCTGTTATTTTTATTTATTGAACTTAATTTTGCCATTTCTAATTATCTCCTTTTTTAATGAATGGAAAATTAAGTTTTTCCAATAACGCTAAGCTATGTTCTCTACTTCTAGAGGATATTGCTATTGTAATATCAAGTCCTCTTACTTTATCAGCTCTATCAAAACTAACTTCAGGAAAAATAATATGTTCTTTAACACCAAAGGTATAGTTGCCAAATTTATCAAATCCTTTAGCTGAAAGACCTTGAAAATCTTTAATTCTAGGTAATGCTATGTTAACTAATCGATCTAAAAATTCATACATTTTGTTTTTTCTTT
>Ga0315315_10002505_pt1 | contig 16833 bp, 14 predicted proteins | sample M140m3416metaG_FD_203699 | JGI IMG/M metagenome (GOLD analysis project Ga0315315, IMG submission 203699) | Ammonia-oxidizing marine archaeal communities from Monterey Bay, California, United States - M1 40m 3416 | ecosystem: Environmental > Aquatic > Marine > Intertidal zone | place: USA... | reverse complement strand
TTACTAATGAAAATTTATCTTCATTAAACATAAATGAAGGAAGGGTCTTAGTTTATATTCCACATTCATATAATTTTTCAGGCAATCTCTTTGTTGTAGAAAAAAAATATATAACACCAATAGACGCTCCTTCTGGTGAGATAATGAAATTAATTGTTTCTGGCGGAGTGGCAGAAATAGAAAACTAATACTTATGAAAAATATATCCTTACTCTTGTTAACTATTGCACATGTAACTTCTATATATGCAACAGACACAACCACTATAAGAATTCATGACCATACTGATATGACCTGGTATGGAAACTATGACGAATGGGGGCTGCTTCCTGACGGAACAGATAATTACCGGAAAATCTATCTACACTACACTATGGGCTGTGCTACTGGAGGTTGTTCTGATTGGGATTATACCACGCAAATATTTTTACGTCATAGAACTGGAGAGCTAGATACAGCAGGAAATGAAATTGTTGAAAATTATGAATTAGCTAGAGTTATTACCCCATATGGAAGCATGCTCTCTAACACCTGGGAATTTACTTCTGTTTTTGATATAACAGATTTTGCTCCAATTTTAAAAGATTCTGTAGAAATAAGATGTCACTACAGCGGATGGTCATCAGGATTTAGTGCTACACTAGATTTTGAATTTATTAACGGAACTCCCGCTAGAAACGTCATAAAACTTGAGAATATTTATAGTGGCAGCTATAATTATACATCTTCAACAGATTTTGAAAATAATGGGCTGACTGCTAAAAAATTTCTAATAGAACAAAATAGTGCTGCAGCAATGTTAAAGATGACTTCAACAGGTCATGGATTTGATAATAGTCAATCCGCTGCAGAATTTAAGCCAATAGATTATTATGTCAACGTCAATGGATTGCAAACACATACGCAGTATAATTGGGATGAAAATTGTGGTGAAAACCCTATTTATCCTCAAGGAGGAACATGGATTTATGATAGGGCAAATTGGTGTCCAGGAACAAGAGCTCAGGTTTTTGGTCATGAAATTACACCGTATATAACTTCCGGAGACTCGATAGAGTTAAACGTTGATTTTCAAGCATATTCTTGGTCAGGAGCACAAACACCTTCTTATATCATAGAATCTCAATTATTCCAATATGGAGATGCTAACTTTGTAAACTCAGCAGAAATTATCGACATTATAAAGCCGTCACTAAAAGATGAGTATAGCCGTAAAAACCCTGTCTGCGGTAAACCAATGATTAAAATTAGAAATTATGGAAGCGCTCCTCTAACATCATTAGAAATTGAATATAATATAGAAGGGGGGAGTATAAACACCTTTAATTGGTCTGGTAATCTTTCTTTTATGGAAACCGAAGAAGTAGAACTGCCAAATATGAGTAGTTGGAGTGGGTCTAATATTTTTGAAGTAACACTCAAAAATCCAAATGGACAAATGGATGAATATGGCGCAAATAATAATATGAAATCTGAATTTGAATATGTTCCAGAATACCCTGAAACATTTGCCCTCTGGGTTGGCACTAACTCAGGTGTCATTAATACCCTAACGCAAGAGTCTGAAACAAGTTGGGATTTTTATGATAAAAATGGAGTGTCTATTTTTACTAGTGGAAGTCTCGTTTCAAATACTCAATACCGAGATACCCTAACATTCTCACCTGGGTGCTATACTTTTGTAATGGAAGACACAGATGAGGATGGATTAGATTTTTGGGCAAATAGTGATGGAAGTGGACTTGTGAGATTTCGTGAGATTGGGGCATCATGGCTAAAATCATTTAATGCTGATTTTGGAACAAATATTATACACCAAATTACCGTTGGTGGCAGCCAAACCTTAACTGAAGAAGAAAATATTAGAACCTGGGAAATATTTCCAAACCCCAGTAAAGAAAAAATACTAATTGAAGGATTCTCTGAAATAAAATCTCAAATAAAAATCTTTGACAACTTAGGCAAACAAATAATTAAAACTACAAGTAAAAACTCTGGCTTCATTTCAGAACGGTTTGATGTAACCAACTTTAAAAGCGGAGTGTATTTTGTGGAAATTAATACTGCAAATTCTAAAATAATCAAGAAATTTATTAAGCAGTAAATGAAGTATTGCAACTCATTAACCAAATATTCAAGATTTAAAACTCGAGAAGTAAACGTGGGAGAAATTGGTATTGGAGGAGGACACCCAATCCGTATTCAATCAATGACCACTACTGACACGATGGATACCGAAGCAACCGTTGCAGAATCGATTCGGATGATAAGTGCTGGATGTGAACTAGTCAGGATTACAGCTCCTAGTAAAAAAGATGCAGAAAATTTAGCAAATATAAAAGCTGAATTAGTGAAAAATGGATATAATACACCTATCATTGCTGACATTCATTATACTCCAAATGCTGCCGAAATTGCTGCTACAATAATTGAAAAAGTAAGAATTAATCCAGGGAATTATGCTGATAAAAAGAAATTCCAAAATATTGAGTATACCGATGAAAGCTACAATGCTGAGATTAATAGAATCAGACAAAAATTTACTCCCCTTGTAAGAATCTGCAAAAATCAAGGGACTGCCATGAGAATAGGAACAAATCATGGCTCGTTATCAGACAGGATATTGAGTCGATATGGAGACACCCCAAAGGGAATGGTTGAATCAGCGATGGAATTTCTGCGTATCTGTAGAGATGAAAATTACCATGAAATTATTCTTTCAATGAAAGCTTCGAACACAAGAGTTATGGTACAAGCATACAGATTATTAGTGGCGGAAATGATACAAGAGAAAATGAACTATCCACTACATTTAGGAGTAACAGAAGCAGGTGAGGGAGAGGATGGGAGAATTAAATCAGCCGTAGGTATTGGAGCGCTCTTAGCAGATGGAATTGGAGATACAATAAGAGTATCGTTAACTGAGGCTCCAGAATATGAAATACCAGTAGCTCAAATGCTATTAAACCATTTTAATCATATCAAAGATCACCACCGGATAGATAAAATAGATCGAAATCCATTGTCTTCTTTTCAATATAAGAAGCGAAGCACGAATACAGTATTAAATATTGGAGGCTCAAATGTTCCAATAGTAAAGGCAGATTTTTCTTTACAAAAGAAGATAACCCCTGCATCCTTTTTTGCATTAGGATATAATTATTCTGTCTCCTTAGATAAATGGCATATCTCAGATATGGCAGCAGATTATGTGTTTGTTGGAAATCATGATATTGACTTTGAGGTACCTGGAACTTTAGGGGTCATTTATAATTATCCAAAGTGGAAAGAACATAAAAAAGGATATCCTTACTTAAATATAAAAGAATATCTAGACGAAAAGATTCAATCTAATAAGATAAATATAATTTATACTTGTCTGTCAGATTTATCTCAAGAAGTAAAAAACAAATTAAAAGAAGATAAAACAGCGGTACTATTAATAGACACACATAATGAAAATGGTATTGCAGAACAAAGAAGATTATTTGTTGAGCTAATGAATCATGATATTAAAACTCCTGTAATTATTAAAAAATCATATGCAAATTTATCACAAGAGCAATTACAAATTGCTTCAGCATCAGACTTAGGGGCCTTACTTTTAGATGGCTTAGGAGATGGAATCTTTGTTAATACAAAAAATTGTGGTTCAAAACAGATGGTTAATAGCCTATCTTTTGGAATACTTCAAGCTACTAGAACAAGAATTTCAAAAACAGAATATATCTCATGTCCAAGCTGTGGAAGAACACTTTTTGATTTACAAGAAACTACTGCAAAAATAAGAAAAGAAACTGATCATCTAAAAGGAGTAAAAATAGGTATTATGGGCTGTATAGTAAATGGTCCTGGAGAAATGGCAGACGCTGACTATGGTTATGTCGGAACACGGCCAGGAAAGATAACCCTATATAAGGAGCAGGAAATAGTTGCAAAAAATATCCCTGAATCAGAAGCAGTAACAGCACTGATAAACCTTATTAAATCACATGGAGATTGGGTTGATAAAAACTAATGTACCTGTATTTTAGATGCAACTTTTTTTGCTTTTTCTACCAATTCTTTAGTTGTCTCTTTTCCATAGGCAAGAGTTACCGCCATTCTTCTGTATGCTCTTGTTGCTGGTTTGCCAAAAATCTTGAAATCAGTATTCTTAATTTTAGACGCTTCTTCTAATCCTTTAAAAGCTGGAAAATCGAAACCTTTCTTTTCAGCCAATACTACTGCAGAAGCTCCATTCCTTAAAAGAGGAATCTCCAAAACAGGTATTCCTAAAATAGCACGAGCATGTAATTCAAATTCAGAAAGATTCTGTGTTCCTGCAAGTGTTACCATACCTGTGTCATGTGGCCTAGGAGACAATTCGGAAAAATAAACCCCATTCTTACCAATAAAAAACTCTACTCCCCAAATTCCACTGCCTCCAAGTGAGCTAGTTACTTTTTCAGCCATTATTTTTGCTTCTTGCAAATGAGCATCATTCATATCCATAGGCTGCCAGCTTTCTTGGTAATCTCCTCTATCTTGCCTATGTCCTATTGGTGGACAAAAAAGAGTGTTGCCATTATTTTGAGTAAGTGTAAGCAATGTTATTTCATAATCAAAATTAATGAATGATTCAACTATTACCTCCATTAAATCACCTCTTGAACCTTGCAAAGCATAATTCCATGCTTTTTCAATATCATCTTCAGTTTTGATTACTAATTGACCTTTGCCCGAACTAGACATCAAAGGCTTTACAACGCAAGGAGTGCCTATAAATGCCACTCCCTCTCTTAACTCTTCATATGATGTGGCATATTGATATCTTGCAGTTTTTAGTCCTAAATCTATAGATGCTAAATCACGAATAGCCTTGCGATTCATGGTGAAATTAGCTGCCTTTGCAGAAGGAATTACCGTATACCCTTTCTTTTCATAATCATAAAAACGTTCTGTACGGATACTCTCCACCTCAGGAACTATAAAATCTGGATTATGTTTCTCAACTATTTTATCTAATGAGTCTCCATCTAGCATATTTATCACTTCAAATTCATGTGCTACTTGCATTGCAGGAGCATTTTCATAATTATCTACCGCAATTACATATTGCCCGAGCCTTTGCATAGCAATTACCACTTCCTTTCCTAATTCTCCAGACCCTAATAAAAGTATCTTTTTTCGCATCAAATCCAAAGTTTTATTGGATAAACACCATCAGCAATATACCCTCTTATTGCTTCTATTGCCATAGGTTTGTCTTGCTTATAAGTTACTCCAAACCAATTATCATTTGTTGGAATTACACGAACAGTCATCTGTCCACTTACTATCATATCTGTTACGATATTTGGGATATAATACTCAGCAGTAGGATTATTAGCATTCTGCTTCATAAAATTATGTAATCCTTTCTCTATTTGATCGAAAATTTCTGGATGAAATCCCCAATAGTTCATAGATACGCTTGCATTTCTATCTAAAGTCCCTAAAGGATTTTCTGTTCCAATATTATAATTTACTATTCCATTTTGAACTGCAATTTTGGTGCGCTCTATAACCTTAATAAGATTGCGTTCTACATCTACCTCGCACACGCCTCTGTTTACTGTACCATGATTAGATAGTGTGTTATGTAAAGTATATCCTATCATAGACATTAACGATGGTGAACACTCATTAGTTAAAAAATCAGCAATAAGTTTAAAAGAGCCTGCTCCATAATAATCATCAGCATTAATCACCGCAAATGGCTCATTAATTAGGTCTTTAGCAACCAGTACTGCATGCGAAGTTCCCCAAGGTTTTGTTCTTTCTACAAGAGAGATTCCTTGTACTGTTATATTTACCTCTTGATATGCATATTCTATTTGAATGCGATTAGCAAACTGATCAAAACGATTACGGAATGCTTCTTCAAATTCTTTTCTAATAACAAATACAATTTTCCCAAATCCTGAATTGACAGCGTCATATATTGAATACTCAATTATTGGCTCTTGATTTGGACCAATACCATCTATTTGCTTTAATCCTCCATAACGACTACCCATTCCTGCTGCTAAAATTAACAATGTTGGTTTCATAATTTATAAATCTTTAATAAACATTTTTGCAATATACTTTCCAAGTATATCAAATTCTATATTAACCACTGTTCCTAACTTAATCATATGTAAATTTGTGTGCTTATAAGTATAAGGAATAATAGCAACTGAAAAAGAAGTATCTTGAGAATTAACTACTGTCAAGCTTACTCCATTCACGCAAACAGATCCTTTTTCAACAGTAATATTCATTGAGTTTTTATATTCAAATGAAATAATATGAGACCCTTTATCCTTTTTTAATTTAGTGCAAGTTGCTGTTTGATCTATATGCCCCTGAACCATATGTCCATCAACTCTAGAGCCTATCTTAAGGCTCCTTTCTAAATTAACTTTACTTCCTATTTTTAACAGTCTAAGATTACTTATCTCTAACGTCTCATTAATTGCAGTGACAGTATAAGAATCTGTATCATTATTAATATGAACTACGGTAAGGCAAACTCCATTGTGTGATATTGATTGATCAACCTTTAACTCATTTGTTATTGGCGAGGTTAATGTAAAATGAATATTGCCTCCTTCTTCTTTTATCCCAACAACTTCTGCTATTCCTTCTATTATGCCTGTAAACATCTTTTAATAATTTATTACTTGTTCTACCATTGCAGGCATTTCTCTATTCTGATATAACTGATTTCTTAATTTAGGTGTAAATCCAGCATCTTTTATACATTGCTGTATACTTTTTGCAGTAAATCTATGGGGTGCTCCTGCAGCTGAAACTACATTTTCTTCAATCATAATAGATCCCATATCATTAGCGCCACCATGTAGTGTAAGTTGTGCTGTGTCTGCTCCAACAGTAAGCCAAGAAGTTTGTATGTTTCTAATATTAGGCAGCATAATTCTACAAATTGCAACCATTCTTAAGTACTCATCAGCTGTTACGTTATTATTAATCCCTTTTACTCTTTGCAAAAGTGTGCCGTCATCCATAAAAGGCCATGCAATAAAAGCTAAAAATCCATTTGCTTTCTCAGGTTTCTTAGACTGCACATCTCTAATCCTTACCAAATGATCAAAACGCTCCTCTAACGTTTCAATATGCCCGAACATCATTGTAGCAGAAGTAGTCAACCCTATTTGATGTGCAACTTTCATAATTTCTAACCACTCTTCTCCAGTACATTTCCCTTTAGAAATCAATCGTCTTACTCTATCGCTTAAAATCTCTGCTCCAGCTCCAGGCATACTATCCATCCCTGCTTTTTTAAGTGCACTCAGAGCCTCTAGATGAGTATGTCCTCCGATTTTACAGATATGAGCCACTTCAGGAGGTCCTAAAGCATGCAGCTTTATCTCTGGATAAAGCTCTTTTAAATCTCTAAACAACTTAATATAATAAGCTAATCCCAATTCAGGATGATGACCTCCTTGTAACAATAGCTGATCACCCCCATAATTTATGGTTTCTTCAATTTTTGATTTATACGTCTCAATATCTGTAATATATATCTCTTTGTGTTTGGGGTGACGAAAAAAATTACAAAACTTGCAATTTGCAGTGCAAACATTAGTCGTATTGACATTACGATCAATCTGCCAAGTTACTACATCACCAGGAACATGAATGCTTCTTAATTTGTTAGCAACAAACATCAACTCAGAAGTTGAGGTCTTAGTAAATAAAAACAACCCTTCCTCTGCTGATAAAAATTCTTTCTTTAATGCTCTTTCAAGCAATTGTTTACTCTGCATAAATTTAGTTAGTTTTGCATGTTCAAAATTACACATTTTATATGAAGACACTAATCAAAAAGAAAACAACAATTTCTCATAAAGATAATTTAATCCTTCTCTGTGATTATAAAAGCAACTTGAATGAATTTAACTTTTCTAAAAAAGAATTAGCATATATTCAAAAAGAACAAAAAAAAAATAAGGAAATTATATCTTTAAATCAATATACAAGAAAGCTTTTCATAGTAACTCCAAAGAAAGAAAAAAACATAAATAACCATGCTGAAAACTGTAGAATTCTTGGAGACACTCTTGCCGAGAAATCAAAAAACCTTCCTTCTGTTTTAATTGTTGATATTAAATCAAATCAAACCGAAGCAATGCTAATTGCAGAAGGGATAGCTCTTTCAAATTATACATTCACAAAACATCAAACAAATAAAAAACCAAATGAATTAAAAAAGATTTATTTGTGCAAAAACTCTAATCCAAAAGATGTTAGTGAATTACAAAATATTATTAATGCTGTTTACTTTACTAGAAATCTAGTTAATGAACCTTTTTCTCACCTTACAGCAAAAGATTTAGCTGCTGCTACTAAAAAATCAGGCAAACTCAATGGCATCAAAACAATAGTCTTAGACAAAAAGAAAATTGAATCCTTAAAAATGGGAGGACTTTTAGCAGTAAACAAGGGCAGTATAGATGATCCAAATTTCACTATTATGGAATGGAATCCAAAAAGTGCAAAAAACAAAAGCCCTATTATATTGATAGGCAAAGGTATTGTATTTGATACTGGAGGATTAAGTCTAAAACCTACTGCTAATTCTATGGACTTAATGAAGACCGATATGGGAGGAGCTGGCACGGTTATTGGAGCAATGCAAGCAATTGCAGCAAACAAATTACCAATACATGTAATTGCGTTAACGCCAGCAACTGACAATAGGCCATCCGGAAATGCCTATGCCCCAGGAGATGTGATTACTATGCATGATGGAACAACTGTTGAGGTAGCAAATACGGATGCCGAAGGAAGATTAATTCTTGCAGATGCTCTTAGTTTTGCAAAAAAATACAATCCAGAATTAGTAATTGATCTAGCAACTCTAACGGGTTCAGCAGTAGCTGCCATTGGCCATTATGGAATTGTTAGTATGCATAATGGCGCTAGAATAGATCATGAAAAGCTAAAAGAAGCTGGAGATTATACTCATGAACGTTTAGCCGAGATGCCCTTTTGGTCAGATTATGATGAGCTTATTAAATCAAATATTGCTGATATTAAAAACCTGGGAGGGCCTCATGCTGGAGCAATTACAGCTGGAAAATTTCTAGCACATTTTACAGACTATCCTTGGATTCACTTAGATATTGCAGGGGCCTCTTATACTCAAAAAAAATACGGCTATAGGGGGGCTGGTGCTACTGGTATGGGGGTAAGATTATTATACCAATTTCTTAAAAAAAGAATATAATGTCAAAGATAAAAGTAGGTATTTCAATTGGAGATATAAATGGAATTGGACTAGAAACAATCATAAAAACTTTTAGCGACAACAGGATGATGGATTTTTGTACTCCAATTATATTTGGATCAATAAAAATAGCTGCTATACATAGAAAAGCAATTGAAATACAAGATTTCAGTTTTAATATTATTAATAATATAAAAGATGTTAACCCAAAAAGAGCAAATCTACTAAATATCTGCGATAAAGATATCGAAATTAATTTTGGTGAGGCCACTACTGAATCAGGAGAGCTTTCCTTCAAATCAATAAAAAAAGCGTCTGATGCATTAAAGAATAACGATATTGATGTGCTAGTTACTGCTCCAATCAACAAAGCTTCAATTCAAGAGAAAGTTAGTAGTTTCATTGGTCATACTGAATTTCTTCAAGGAAATTTTGAAGGAGAAGCTCTAATGATTATGATTAGTGAAAGAATGAAAATAGCTTTTGTAACAAGTCATGTTCCACTAATAGAAGTTAAGAAAGCAATTACCACTAAAAATATAATTAAAAAAACAACCCAATTAAATACCTCTCTAACTCAAGATTTCGGTTTTCGGAAACCAAAAATTGCTATTTTAGGACTTAATCCTCATGCAGGAGAAAACGGAATGCTTGGAGAAGAAGAAAATAACGATATTATACCTGCTATTAAAGAATTGAAACAAAAAGGTATAATGGTTTTTGGTCCATATCCGGCTGACAGTTTTTTTACAAGTAAGAACTTAAATAATTTCGATGCAATATTATCAATGTATCATGACCAAGGATTAACTGCTTTTAAAACTTTATCGTTTTCTGATGGAGTAAACTACACTGCTGGATTGAATATTATAAGAACTTCTCCCGTACATGGCACTGCATATGAAATTGCAGGAAAGGGAGATGCAAATGAGCAATCATTTAGAGAAGCCATCTTTATGGCCTGTAATATTTATAAAAAAAGATTAGAATTTAATACTCTAAATAAAAATCCTCTACCCTTTAATCTTAAAAAATAAACTTAATTCACTAAGTACTAATAAATTTGTATGTTTGCATCCCTTGAAAAATCAATAGAATGAATGATTTTACAATAAAATTAGGATTAATAACTAATGGTAAAAATTCTTTTTCTTTTGAAATTAAGGATCAGTTCTTTGAAGATTTTACTTTCTATGAGTTAAAATATGCCGATATCTCTGCAATAGCATCAATAGAGAAATATGGAGAGAAAATATCTCTAAATCTAGCAATTGAAGGGACACTAAACCGACTGTCCTGTGATATCTGTACTGAAGAATTATCTGTACCAATATCAGCCGAAATAGATTTACTGATTAAAAAAACTGATAAAGATTTATGCTCAAATGACGAAATACTGTACATTAAAAAAAATGAAAGCAGCCTAGAATTAAAGCATATAATTTTTGAATTACTAGTTTTGAATATTCCTAAAAAAAGGCAACATGATTTAGATGAAAATCAGCAAAGAACCTGTAATAAAAAAATGATAGATTTAGTAAATAAGTATACATACAAAAACAAAAAGTCATCTGACCCTAGGTGGGATGAATTAAAGAAAATTAAACTAAAATAGTAAAAGAAAAAAATGGCACATCCTAAAAGAAAAATTTCAAAAACCAGAAGAGACAAAAGAAGAACTCATTATAAAGCGAGTGCTCAAACAATTAAAATTTGTCAAGAAACTGGAGAGGCTCATTTATACCATCATGCACATGAGCATGAAGGGAAGTTATACTATCGAGGAAAATTAGTTTCTTCAAAAGCCCCTAAATAGATTTTTAGTTTTAACACATTTAAAACTTTAACCTATTTATGAAAATCGGCATAGATATTATGGGGGGCGACTATGCCCCTGCCAAAACTGTTCATGGAACAATTCTTGCTGATGAAGAATTATCAGAAAATACAACAATAACTTTATTTGGTAAAAAAGAAATAATTATTTCTGAATTAGCCAAACATAATGTTAATCAGGATAAATTCGAAATTATTGATTGCTCAGAAATGATTAGCATGGAAGAGCATCCCACCAAAGCTTTTAGGTCAAAACCTAACTCAAGTATTGCTAAAGGGTTTGAATACTTAGCAAACGGAAAGATTGATGGATTTGCATCTGCCGGAAATACCGGAGCTATTTTTGTAGGCAGTTTTTATGCTGTTAAAACCATCCCTGGAGTTTTACGACCTCCTCTATCTACTCTTATTCCAAGAGAAGATGGAGGTGTGACAGTGCTGCTTGATGTTGGAGCAAATGCTGATTGCAAACCAGATGTTTTATACCAATTTGGTGTATTAGGATCTTTATTTTCTAAACATGTTTGTGGAATCAAAAATCCAAATGTGAGTCTGCTAAACCTAGGAGAAGAAAAAACTAAAGGGAACATGCTTACACAAGCTACTTACATGTTAATGGAAGGAAATCCAGACTACCAATTTATTGGAAATTGTGAGGGGAGAGATATCTTTAAGTCAAACATTGATGTTATTGTCTGTGATGGCTTTACAGGAAATATTGTATTAAAACAAGCAGAAGGGACATATTCTATGATGAAAAAAAGAGGGCTCCTTGATGATTTTTTTAAAAGATTCAATTATGAAGATTATGGCGGGACTCCTATATTAGGGCTAAATAAAACTGTTATTATAGGACATGGAATTTCTAATGAAACTGCTATTAAAAACATGATTATATTGACTAAAAATGTTGTAGAAGCAGATTTAGCAAAGAAAATAAAAAATAACATAAAATAATGAAGAAAATTACAGCTGCAATAACAGGAATTCAAGGATATGTACCTGATTATATACTAACTAATAAGGAATTAGAAACCTATGTTGATACTAATGATGAATGGATTGTAAGTAGAACAGGAATTAAAGAGCGAAGAATACTTAAGGAGGAGGGTAAGGGAACCTCTATACTTGGAATTAACGCGGTTAAAGGTCTTTTGAAAAAAACAAAGATTGCAGCTAAAGATGTAGATTTAATTATTTGTGCTACTGCAACTCCTGATATGCTCTTCCCTTCTACAGCATGTATTATAGCGGATAAGGTTTCTGCAACTAATGCATTTGCTTATGATTTAATGGCTGCTTGTTCAGGATTTCTATATGCAATTGCAACTGCTTCAAAATTTATCGAAACAGGAACATATAAAAAAATTATTGTGGTAGGAGCAGACAAAATGTCTTCTATTATTGATTATAACGACAGGGCAACCTGTATTATCTTTGGAGATGGAGCTGGAGCTGTAATGCTAGAGCCTTCTGAAGAAGGATTAGGAATACAAGATTCTATCTTAAAAAGTGATGGCTCTGGAAGTGAATTTTTACACATGAAAGCAGGAGGGTCTGCTAAACCAGCAAGTCATGACACTGTAGATGCAAGAGAGCATCATGTCTTTCAAGATGGGCAAACTGTTTTTAAAGCTGCTGTAACATCTATGGCAGATGTGTCTGAAGAAATTATGAAAAAAAACAATCTATCTGCTAATGATGTTTCCTGGCTTGTACCCCATCAAGCAAATCAAAGAATAATTGATGCAACTGCAAAAAGAATGGGCGTTGGAAATGAAAAGGTAATGGTAAATATTGAAAAGTATGGGAATACTACAAATGGAACTATTCCTTTGTGCTTATGGGAATGGGAAAACAAACTCAAAAAAGGAGACAATCTAATTCTTGCTGCATTTGGGGGAGGGTTTACTTGGGGATCAATATATCTAAAATGGGCTTACGATTCAAATAAATAGTTATTTTTGTATTTTTACATTCCAGTATAAAACTTAAAAGATGAATTTAAAAGATATTCAAGAACTAATAAAATTTGTTGCAAAATCAGGAGCAACAGAAGTAGACTTAGAAATAGATAATGTTAAGATTTCTATTAAATCTCCACCCAAGAAAAAAAGAGGAAAAGAAGAAGATATAACAGAAGTAATTAAGCAGGTAGTTGCAACTCCTCCCGTATCTCCTGCTGCTGTGCCTCCAGCTACTCCAATTAATGTGGCTGCTGCATTCCCAAGCACAGAAAAAGAAATGCCCCAGTCTGCAGATGCAGATGAATCAAATTATATTACTGTAAAAGCATCTATGATTGGCACCTTTTACCGCTCATCCTCACCAGAAACCCCTCCTTTTGTTAAAGTAGGAGATACAATTAATGAAGGAGACCCAATCTGTATTATAGAGGCCATGAAACTTTTCAATGAGATTGAATCAGAAATTTCAGGAAAAATTGTAAAAGTTCTAGTTGATGACACAACTCCTGTTGAGTTTGATCAACCTCTTTTCTTGGTAGACCCATCTTAAAAAATCAGATAAAAATTTATGTTTAAAAAAATTCTCATTGCCAACAGAGGTGAAATTGCATTAAGGATTATTCGCACTTGTAAAGAGATGGGGATAAAAACAGTTGCAGTATATTCTAAAGCAGATGCTGCTAGTTTACATGTGCGTTTTGCAGATGAAGCTGTTTGTGTTGGTCCAGCAGCAAGTTCAGAATCATATTTGAAAATAGCAAATATTATTGCTGCTGCTGAAATTACAAATGCTGATGCAATACACCCTGGATACGGGTTTTTAGCTGAAAACTCAAATTTTTCGAAAATCTGTGCTGAAAACAACATTAAGTTTATTGGGGCATCACCAGAGATGATTGATGGGATGGGAGATAAAGCAGCGGCAAAAGAAACGATGAAAAAAGCTGGCGTTCCAACAATACCTGGATCTGATGGATTAATAAAAGATTTTCCTCATTGTAAAAAAATAGCTGAAGAGAAAGTTGGGTATCCTATAATGCTAAAAGCTACAGCTGGAGGAGGGGGGAAAGGTATGCGATTAGTGTGGAAAGAGGAGGATTTAGAAGACGCTTGGATTAGTGCAAGAAAAGAAGCAAAAGCAGCCTTCGGAAATGACGGAATGTACATGGAAAAATTTATTGAAAACCCAAGGCATATTGAAATTCAAATAATTGGCGATAAAAAGGGAAGAGCAGCACATTTATCAGAGAGAGACTGTTCTATACAAAGAAGACATCAGAAATTAGTAGAAGAAACTCCATCTCCTTTTATGACTAAAAAATTAAGAGCTGATATGGGAACTGCTGCCATTAAAGCAGCTGAATCTGTAAAATATGAAGGTGTTGGGACTGTAGAATTTCTAGTTGATAAACATAGAAAATTCTATTTTATGGAAATGAATACTCGCATACAGGTTGAACATCCTATTACTGAAGAAGTAGTGGATTACGATTTAATTCGTGAACAAATTAAAGTAGCAGCAGGAACTAAAATATCAGGTAATAATTATGACCCTCAACTACATGCAATAGAATGCAGAATTAACGCAGAGGACCCTGAGAATGATTTCAGGCCTTCGCCTGGTAAAATTACCAACTTCCATGCACCAGGAGGTCACGGAGTTAGAGTAGATACTCATGCCTATTCTAACTATATGATACCTCCATTCTATGACTCTATGATTGCAAAATTAATTACTGTTGCTCAAACTAGAGAAGAAGCAATTGCAAAAATGGAAAGAGCTTTAGATGAATTTATAATCGAGGGTGTTAAAACTACAATCCCCTTCCATCAAAAACTCATGAAAAATGAGCAGTTTCTCAAAGGTGATTATACAACCAAATTCATGGAGAAATTTGAAATTTAATAACCCTAGCTGAGCTATTTACTACAATTATTCAACAATAACCTTCTTAATTGTTTCTCCTTTTTGTGTTATAATTTTAACAAGGTAGATTCCACTACTAGCGATATCTATTATAGTACCTTTACTAACAGACAATAGTTGCCCGTCAATTGCATAAAGATTAATTTGGTTAATTTCTAAGTCACTCATAACCTCAATCCTTCCAGAGGTGGGATTAGGAGAAATGATAATATTAATCTCTATTAATTCATCAATTATATTTGGCCCTAACTCTCCCCATCTTTTTTCAAACTCTTGTAAATAAATATTAGCAATCTCAGCATCATGAATAATTAAAGTGTTTTCATCTGAATTATTTTCTGCATTACTACTCCAATTATGTGACCCAGTAAGGACTAAAGGATCTGCTGCTGAAAAATTAGCATCTACAATTGCATATTTATGATGAAAAGAATTACTAACGCCTGCGTGTGAGCGCATATCCACCCCATTAGATTCCAAATTAGCAAATTCTCCACCCGTAGAGTTTTCATCTTCTATAATCCCTCGAATATTTATACCAAACTCAGCATTCTTATCAATTATAGATTGAGCTAAATCATCACGAGTAAAGCTTAGTAAGCCAAACTCTAAAGAATAATCAACACTTTCAATTATTTTGTTTATCTGAGATGTAGTTTGATCAGAAGGAGAAAAATAAACCTCAACCTCAGTACCTCCTACAATAAAATTATGTGGAGTATTGTCATCTTTCTGATAGCCAAATTTTCCTGACCACATCTCTTCAAACTCCATAGTATAGGCTTTAGCAATAGCCTCGTCCTGAATAAAAATAATGTTATTATAATCATTAAATAAATTAGATGGATTTGTCCAATTAGTTGACCCCCCCATCACCCAAGAGTTATCAGTTGAATTAGCATCTACAATAAAAAATTTGTTATGCATAATTCCGGCAGGAGAAGGATCTCTGTAAAGGACAGGAATATTAGGGTCTAATAAAGAGAGCATTGAATTGACAACATCATCATCAGCAATATATCTAACTGAAACTCCTCTATTATGCGCTGCATTTATTGCGGCAGCAATTGTAGCATCTGATGCATTGTAAACACAAATATCTAAAGTTTGCTGAGCCAAATCCATATAAGCAGCAATAGTGTCATTAAAATAAGTAGTAATATTTTGAGCATTTACCCCATTAGAAAATGAATTGTCAACTGAATGATTAAAATATGGGCGCATAAGACCTGAAGAATTTGAAGCTGTTGAGTATATCCCAACATTTGAAAAAGCTGTATCTAATCCATTTACAGAATAACATTCCACATAATAAAACGTGGCAGGAGAAAGGCCTGTTAAACTAATAGTGTGTGTCATGGTATTAGCAGGGCTGGTATTATTAATAACATTGCCTAATGAAGCAGTTAATCCATAATTACAATTGGTTGTAGCAGAATCTGAAGTAGTCCAGCTCAAGTCAAATGAAGTAGCAGTAATATTTGATTGTATAACAGCAGATGTAAATAATAATTCTCCTGTTTGAATAATATCTGCTGAATCTCTGGGCAATATCTGGTATCCATCATTTGCTGGAAATGAAAATGTATATTGTGTAGAAATTCCTATTAAAGTAACAGACCCCATAGGAATCATTGAGTTCTCTAATGGGCTTCCTGCTTTAATATAAATTTTACCTGGCTCTCCATTAGAGTCAAAATCATGTAGTCCTACAGTGAAAAGAGATCCTCCATTATTAAAAAGAACATTATCTATTTGTATTAACTCCCCTTCTGTACTTTCTCCTATCTGTAAAGGAGTTATAACTTGAGGAACAACAGAATTTCCTGTTGAATTTATTGTAA
>Ga0315315_10002503_pt1 | contig 16842 bp, 13 predicted proteins | sample M140m3416metaG_FD_203699 | JGI IMG/M metagenome (GOLD analysis project Ga0315315, IMG submission 203699) | Ammonia-oxidizing marine archaeal communities from Monterey Bay, California, United States - M1 40m 3416 | ecosystem: Environmental > Aquatic > Marine > Intertidal zone | place: USA... | reverse complement strand
CGCGGAAATTACTTTTAATTGGTAAATCAATAATTTGTCCTTGGGGATCAGCCATTAACCCTCTCATACCAACAAGTTGCCGTACTTGAGAAATATTTCCTCGGGCACCTGAAAACGCCATTATATATAATGGGTTTAACGGGTCACTTTCTCGAAAATAAGTTAATACTTCATCTTTCAAAGTATTATTTGCATTATTCCATATATCAATAATTTTTTGAAATCGCTCAACAGTTGTAATATTTCCACTACTATAATTTTGTTCTGTTACGTCAACCTCATTTGTCGTTAAACCAATAAGAGTTCTTTTTTGTAATGGAACTCTTAAATCTTCAACACTTAATGAAATACCAGACATTGTCGCGTAATGAAAAGTTAAATTTTTAACTCTATCAGCTATTAATGATGATCTAATAATTCCATAATTATGGAATGTTAAATACATCAGCTTTTGCAATTTCTTTTTATTTATTACTTCATTATCAATGATAAGCCCTGTTTTAAGTTTGTTTGTGATAACCATAAATTAAATATTTTTTTTAATTCAGCAGTTCAAAATCAATTATTTAATTTTGATATTCGAAAGATTGATTTAAAAGTATACGGCCAGGAGTTGTTTTAATATAACTTTGTAAAATATTACCCTCTAGGTCTTTTTTAATTTGGGTATAGGGTGTTAAATATAAAATACGGTTACTGACTTTCTTTTCAACGAGATTTAAGTTTTTAAATAAATTTTCTTCTTCTTGATTATTAATATTAGAACGGACCCAGACAAATGTATGAAGTTTTATAACGGACTGTTTATATGCGTTTATAACGTCATTAAAATTATAAAAATATTGATCTTCTAATATTTGTTCAGTAGGATTATTTGCAGTTAAGTAATAGCAACCAAGAACCATATCCTGACTTGGTGTAAGTATCGGTTCACCTGTTGCTGGCGATAAAAAATTATTTGGAGCTAACATTAATAAACGTGCTTCCGCTTGTGCTTCTAAACATAATGGAATATGTACAGCCATTTGGTCCCCGTCAAAATCAGCATTAAATGCGGGGCAAACTAAAGGGTGGAGTTTTATTGCCCTACCTTCTACAAGTGTTGGTTCAAAAGATTGAATCCCTAGACGGTGTAAAGTGGGTGCTCTATTTAACAAAATTGGGTGGCCTGCCATTACCTGCTCCAAAATTTCCCAAGCCAGTGTTTCATTATTCTGAATAATATTTTTTGCGGCTTTGATATTATTTACTAAACCTTCATAAATTAATCGGTGGATAACAAACGGTTGAAACAATTCAATTGCCATTTCACGGGGTAAACCACATTGATTTAACTTTAATTCGGGACCTACAATAATTACTGATCGACCTGAATAATCGACACGTTTACCTAAGAGATTCTGTCTAAAACGACCCTGCTTACCTTCAATAATATCGGATAAAGATTTTAACGGACGGTTATTTAAACCAAAAACAGCCCTTCCACGTTTACCATTATCTATAAGAGCATCGACAGCTTCTTGTAGCATCCGTTTTTCGTTTCTAATGATTAATTCCGGAGCCATAATTTCTTGTAGCCGAGCTAAACGGTTATTACGGTTTATAACACGCCTATATAAATCATTGAGATCTGAAGTTGCAAAACGGCCTCCATCTAATTGAACCATAGGACGCAAGTCAGGTGGTAAAACGGGAATTATATCCAATACCATCCAAGAAGGTTCCGAACCTGACGCCATAAACTGGTCAATTACTCGTAATCTTTTAATTAATTTTTCACGATCTGGTTCTTTTGCCCATGGAATTAACAATCTTAATTCTTTAGATTCATTTTCTAAATCTAGTTGTTTAAGAAGCGTTTTTATAGCTTCTGCCCCAATTGAAATTTCTACGTCGTTAATATCTGCTCGAGTCGCGTCAAAAACTTGCCAATCAGTTTCAACAAGAAGTTTTTTATAATAAAGTTCATTATTTTGACCAGGCTTAATTACGACGTACGAATTAAAATAAACAATTTGTTCTAATTCTTTTAAAGAAATATTCAAAATGAGAGCTATTTTACTAGGTCTACCCTTTACATACCAAACATGGGTTACCGAAGAGGCTAATTCAACAAAACCAATACGGTGGCGGCGGACATTTGATTCAATAACTTCCACTCCACAACGTTCACAGATAATCCCTTTATATCGAACTCTTTTGTACTTACCACAATGGCATTCCCAATCATTAACAGGGCCAAATATCCGTTCACAAAACAAGCCCCCCATTTCTGGTTTAAGAGTTCTATAATTTATAGTTTCTGGTTTTGTTACTTCACCAACAATTTCACCATTTGGAAGAATTCTTTCACCCCAACTTCGTATTCGGGCAGGAGAGGCAAGATTTATTTTTACATAATCAAACGATCTTTCTGTTTGTAACATACTCTTAGTAGAATTAAAAAATCCGATATTATAAGAATTAATATTCTATTTATCAGTTTGAAAAAGATTGATTCTCTTGTAGGGATAAATTACTGTTTTTTTCATCATTGTTAAATGGTTTGAAATTTTGTTTTAACAGCGTATTATCAGAAATATCTAAATTTTCATTCATTAAATTAACCTCATAAGCATTGAATTGATTATCGTCCTGCACATCTAATTTATAAGTTGCAACATCAAGACAAAGTGCTTGAAGTTCACGCATTAAAACTTTAAAAGACTCTGGTATTCCCGGCCTTGGTATAGGCAAACCTTTTACAATAGCATTTAAGGTTTCATTACGCCCTTGCATATCGTCAGATTTAATAGTTAAAAGCTCTTGTAACGAATATGCGGCACCGAAAGCTTCAAGTGCCCAAACTTCCATTTCTCCCAATCTTTGTCCTCCTTGCTGTGCGCGGCCACCAAGGGGTTGTTGAGTAACTAAAGAATACGGCCCTGTAGAACGAGCATGTATTTTGTCATCAACAAGATGGACTAATTTTAATACATAAGCAAACCCTAAAGTAATTGGATTATCAAAAAACTTACTAGTTCGCCCGTCTCTTAAAACCATTTTTCCAGGATGTTTATTAGAAAAAACCCATGGTTTTGAAATGGCTGCTTCCTTTAATTTTTTGTTAACTAAAGCGCGGGAAGCTTCTGTACCATACATTTCATCGAAGGGAACTACTTTAAAACGAACATTTAAGTTCTCGGCAGCCAACCCTAATAAACACTCAAAAATTTGTCCTACATTCATTCTAGAAGGTACACCTAGAGGGTTTAGGATCATATCGACTGGAGTTCCATCAGGTAGATAAGGCATATCTTGTCGAGGCAATATTTTTGATATGATACCTTTATTTCCATGACGGCCAGCCATTTTATCACCGATTTGTATTTTACGTGTCTGGGCAATATACACTTTTAAAATTTCGTCTGTACCAGGTGGCAAGTCATCTCTATTGCTTCTAGAAAAAATTTTAATATCCAACACCCTACCACAAGTTCCATGCGGGAGTTTTAATGAAGTGTTTCTTACATCTCTAGATTTTTCGCCAAAAATCGCTCTTAGTAATTTTCCTTCTGGTGGATAATCCGATTCTCCTTTCGGTGTTAATTTACCTACTAAAATATCTCCTGCCGTAACCCAGGTACCAATTTTTACAATGCCATTTTCATCTAAATTTCTTATTGAATATTCACTCGCATTCGGCAGATCTCTTGTAACTTCTTCCATTCCGAGCTTAGTTTGACGGATTTCAATTTCAAACTTTTCAATATGTAAGGAAGTGAATAGATCATCGTAAAGTAAACGTTCACTTATAACAAAAGCATCTTCATAGTTATAGCCTTCCCAAGGCATATACGCAATAATAATATTTTGTCCTACCGATAATTCACCACCTTCCGTAGAAGCTCCATCCGCAATGATTTGTCCTATAGCTACTTTTTCATTAATTGAAACAAAAGGTCTTTGATTAATGCACGTATCTTGATTCGAACGTTGGTATTTTTTTAAGTTATATGTAAAAAGATTATGATTTTTATCCTTTATAATAATTTTTCCATCTGTAATTTCTGAAACTTTACCATAGTTTGCACTTAGTAAAGTCATTCCCGAATCTCGAGCTGTCTGCCCTTCTAGGCCAGTTCCAATTAAAGGTGCTTCAGGGTACAATAAAGGCACTGATTGCCTTTGCATATTGGAACCCATTAGTGCCCGGTTGGCATCATCATGTTCTAAAAATGGGATCAGTGAAGTTGCTAAGGATACAACCTGTATAGGGGATACTGCTATGTAGTCAACTTCTGTCGAAAGAATATTTACAAGATCTTGTCGGTATCTAACAGGAATAGTTTTGTTTAAAATAATGTTATCAAGCCCAATTTCAATATCACCAGCAGCTAAACGGTATTTATCTTCAGCCGTCGCATCAAGATAGATTGGGTAAGAGTCCTGGAGCACTTTTCCTTGTTTAACCTGATAAAAAGGAGTTTCAATAAAACCATATGAATTAACACGTCCGTATGTGGAAAGTGAACCAATCAACCCTGCATTTGGCCCTTCTGGAGTTTCGATTGGGCAAATTCTACCATATTGACTTGGGTGAATATCTCGAACAGCGAAGCCTGCTCGGTCCCGCGTAATTCCACCAGGGCCTAAGACAGAGAGTCTGCGTTTATGGGTTAATTCTGCTAATGGATTAGTTTGGTCCATGAATTGAGAAAGGGGATTAGAGCCAAAAAATTCTCTAATAGAGGATACTAAAGGTTTGGAATTAATTAATACGTTTACCCGAAGATATTTTTGCTCGCAGATTGTCATCCTTTCCTGAGCAATTCTTTCAAGTCTATTTAAACCAATCCTTATTTGGTTTTGAAGCAGCTCTCCAACAGACCTTAATCTCCTATTACCTAGATGATCGATATCATCTTCCAAAGTCGGGGTCAGCCTGAAATTTATTAATTCATTAATTATATAAAAAACATCTTTTGAAGTTAGAATATGGACGCCATTATTTATATCAAGGTTTAACCTTTTATTAATTTTATACCTTCCAACCCTTCCTAAATCGTACCTTTTCGGGTCGAAAAATTTTGAATACAGAAGTAATTGGCCTGCTTTGACGGTTGCGGGTTCACCAGGTCTCAATTTATTATGTAATTCTAAAAATGCTTCCTCCAAAGGCAGAGAACCATATTCTTTTATAGTATTCTGAAAATACTCAGGGTGGTCAAAATTTAGAAAATCTTGATTCTTAAACCCGAAAGTCTTTAGAAAAATATACGCAGAAATTTTCTTTGCCTTATCGATTTTTACATTTACTACGTCATCTTTATCAATTTCAAATTTTACCCACGTTCCACGATTTGAAATTAGGCTTGCAGTATAATAACGAAAATTTTGTTTGTCCGAATCTGTTTTATAATAAATTCCGGGACTTCGAACAATTTGGTTAATAATAATACGCTCAATACCATTTACTAAAAATGTCCCTTCATTTGTCATTAATGGTATATCACAGAGCAATACTTCATTTTCGGTTGTATTATTGGAATCTTTTAAATAGAGAAGTTGGCCGTGCGTATACACTTTAACACTATAGGTTGCATCCCGTCTTTTTGCTTCGGCAAGTGTGTATTTTGGTTGACGAATTTTATAATATTTGGCTGATAAATTTAATTCTAATTCATCAAGATAATCTCTAATGATCGAAAAATTTTCTAATTCTTGGACAAAACCTAGTTCTAGAAACCAACAAAAACTAATACGCTGAGTTTCTAATAAATTGGGTAAAAGGTACTTGTAGACATTTTCTTTAATATTAAACATTGGTGGAGATTTACTTCAAAGTTTTAAAAGCAACGTTTCAAGTATGAAAAATAATGGTGTGTTGTGGTCTTTCTTTAAAGAATTTTTAAACGATATTTAGTAATTTTAATTTAATCGTGGTAAAAACTAATGTTTCGTAAATATGTAACCAACTCCTCGTGCGGTTAAAATCAAATCTGGATTTCTAGGATTTTTTTCTATTTTTGATCTAAGTCTTGATATATGCACATCGACAATCCGAGTATCCACATATCTATCAGGAACATATCCCCAAACATTATTTAAAATCATAGTTCTAGACAGCTCTTTTCCTGAGTTTTCAATAAATAATTTTAAAATTAAATATTCAAGTTCGGTCAGTTTTATTTCTGAGTTATTTTGTAAAACGAACCTCTTATTAGGGTCTAAAATCAAACTATGAATTTGTAAGATTTTCCTTTTTGGTAGCTTTTGTAGTTTCTTATTGGTACGGTTTAATAAAGCTTTAATCCGAACTTCTAATTCTTTCTGGAAAAACGGCTTTATCATATAATCATCTGCACCTACTTGGAAAGCGAATATACAATCTGAAATATTGGTAGAAGGGGATACTAAAATTATTGGTACTTTTGAATTTTCGCGAATTTTTCGGCAAACGGAATAGCCATCCAATTTTGTTAATAATACATCAAGGATCACTAAATCTGGCTTGTTTGTAATAAAACTAACTAAGGCATCTTTTCCATTCGATGCCGAAATTACTTTATAATTCTGCAGGCTAAGGTGAGCAATGATTTCTTTTTGCACACATATTTCAGAATCCACAATTAATAAATTTCCCTTGTAAATAGTCACCTTAGAAGGTTGTATTAGATATATTAAGTGTAAATACTAGAATATTTTAATATTTTCGACATAATTGTATGTTTTGATACCAAAAAGTACATTTGATATGTTATTATCATTTATATACAAGGCGAGCGTAGCCAAGTGGTTAAGGCACTGGGTTGTGGTTCCAGCATTCGCGGGTTCGAGTCCCGTCGTTCGCCCTGAATTATTCTGTTTCTAAAAAAACATTTAAATACTTTGCTAGTTTAATTGCTTCATTTTCAATTTTATTTAATGCCATGGGTTGTTCAATACCTGTTAATGGAATTTCTCGATTATCTATTAAACAAAGCAGTAATTGACGTTTGGGGTTTATACCTTCTTTTATTCTCATTTTAACAGACTTAATTTCGTCAAACGAAAAAGTAAAAGTAAGCTCTCTATTTTTCCCAGGGAAACCTTTACGGTACAATTTGACTTTTTGTATATCTCGATTGTACTCATTATACCCGGATCCAACATTCCAATATATAGTCAATGCAATAAATATACCAAGTATTGACCCGACTGTACCATAAAATAAAAGTACAATTCCTTGTGGAATGAAAGAAATTTCACTAGAATCCGAAAAAATTAATAGATTTATTCCAAAAAAACTAGATAACCCTGTTAAAAAAAACCCAAAACCCCCTAAACTGACTGCTATTGCCCAAAAGACATTATTTAAGCGCCTTGACCCATTAAAATAGGATACTATTGCGGAATTCGTCTCTGTATAAGTCATGGTTAGTGTTTTTGTAACAAATCTTTTAGTATTTAGGTTATTGGATCAAGCAATTATAGATTGCCAAACCCAATAAACCCTAATGTAATATGATTTAAAATAACTATATTAATCGAATAGTTTTTAAACCATAATATAGGCCAGCTGCTAAGCTGAACATTAATGTCATTAATAAAATGTAACCAATAAGAGTGTTCATAAGTTACTGTAATTCTTTATAAAAAAATATTTAAATACTTGTATACAAATTATACATCATTCAAGCCAATATTTATAAGTTAGTTTAACCTATTTAAATCTTGCAGAAATAATGTATTGAAGGCTTAGGTTTTACTAACAATTCCCTACCTTTTTAGCCCATCGATTACTCCACGCCATACTAAGCCAATAACCTGTCCAAAAACTGATGTTAGTGTAAAACGCACAGCCTTACTTGTAAGATAAATGACTTCATCCAATCTACTAGTAACAAAATCTTTTAATTCAATAAAAGTTAATGTTAATAATGCAATGTTAGTAGACGAAGACAATTCCAGAGAACGGTTTGCATAAATGGTACGACAATAAACCCCATTAGTTCTTAAAATAAATATTTCGCAACGATTATTGTACATATTTACAGTCCGTTGAAAATGCGCTTTTACAATGAGTTGCCAATTTAAATTATTTTTGAATCGTTCAAAATTACGGAGGGATAAAAATTTGGATCTATACAATGTCTGTCGAAAAGCAAAAATTGAGGAAAATTGGATTATGCCAAAATAAACGACACAATTACTTATTTCTAAAACTATATTATCGATAAGAGCTTCAATCAAACTTTCAGAAGCATAATTATATACTGGATAAAAAAGTAAGTGGAAAGCTGGAGAATTAGGATTTTCTAAGACGTAAAAAGGTACTTGAAATAGTAATTCTGCATCTTCCAAAAGCATTTTTGTATATAAGGATTTTTTTAAAATGTTTAAACTTACTTTCACCTTATACCCATATTGTTTTGTTAAAAAATCTTCGCAACTTTTTTTAATACAATTAAGTAATATTAATTTACCCTCTTTTTTCATAAAAGTTGCAGGGTTAGATTTATAAAGTAATTTCATGTAAGTTTCCTCAACCCTTAGTGTACTAATAGATAATAAATCTTTTTGCACTTCAGTTTTTAAAAGATCAATACCAAGCAGTTGCTGATTCCCTTTCTTACTAATGAAATTCGTTTTATATAAAATCTTCGCAAAAATCCTAGAAGCTGATATTTGCTCAAAGTTATTTCTATTTGATTTTTCCATACGGACGAGAGCTCAATTAAGTCGATAAAGTTTTAATATTAACTGACTGTTCCTTAATCTAAAGAATTACATTTCCTTTGCTCCACTGGTTCTCACAAATGTTTTAATTCACTATTTAGGTCAGAAAATGTACATTTTAGAAAAAAAATACCAAAGCTACGTTAACCCATGAAAAAAGGTTTATAAGTAGCTCCGGATTTGAATTTAGCTTTAAAGCTTGTTATTTTTAAGAGTTTTACCATGTAAAGTAAAACTAGAGTACACCGAAGTAAATCGTTTAAAATCTTTACTTAGCAATTCTAAAAACTACCAATTTTAGCTAAAAAAATTTGGTTTCTAAAAATTTGAACGCTAATAAGCGGCAAATGAAAGAGTATCAGGCATATATCGCTGAATTTCAATAATGAAAGCCGCCGTAAAACTCATCCATGCAGTTATAAGGACTGGTGCAGTAGAAAGGTATTTTAGTAAATTTTTATCCATTGTTCTGATTAAAATAAAAAATCAATTAACGAGGTGACACTGTTACCTCATCTCCGGGTACAAGTAAATCTCCAGAAACTAGTTCTTTCCAAGCAGCTAGTGGCCAAATGAAACTAGCAGACATCATCCCAAGTGCTACAGGAACATTAATGATGATTTCGTTTTCATTCGGTTTATCTGTTGTTTTCGTATATTGGAGATAACTACGACCTGACCAACCGATATAACCTGCAATATATAAGAATAGAATAGCTGGAAGTACAAACTCCCCAGCATGACTTGGTCTACCATCAGCAATTAAATGTGGTAAACCATCAGCACCACACAGTAAACCTTGTTTTCCATATTTATCAAAACGGACCTTTGTTCGATCAATTTGTTCTTGTAAAGCTAAATACGCAGGAGTCCCTTCCTCATAGTTAGCTAATCTTGCAGTAAGTTTTTTAACACTACCATCAAGTCTTTTTTTAAATACCGCAGAATCTTTACATGGGACAAGACCACTAACATCTGCCGATGCTAGGTTTGGTGTACCAGCAAACATTGCAGCTGTAACAAGAAATAAAAACCAACGTTTCATATTAAAGAATGAAAATAATCTATTATTAGCAAACTATCCAATTATTATTATATAGACATAAAGTAAGAATACTTACGTATTAATAGATCTCCTTATAATTTTTCGAAAATCCTCTTGGAAAAATAAAACAGAGCGGTTAGATACTCCCCCAACCTTTAACTTTTCTGTTAATTCGACTAACCAAATTTGGGAATATGTGAAGAAACTTACATATATAGATACAATTAATAAGAAAAATGATAAATAAACAATATTTAAACCTGGATCAGATTTTATTTGAAGACCCGTACTCGTTATAATATCTGAAATTTGGATACTTAAATTATTGCCAACATTAACAAACCCTCCAATATAAGACTCTTGGACTAAAATTCCTTTTGGATTATAAAAATAAACCTTTCCATTTAAGTCATTAATAACCACAGTTAAATCTGTAGTAAACACATTATTTAAGGATAAAGAACCAAACCAAAAACGATTGCCTGCCTTGGTAATTTTTTTAAGCGGCACTTGGAACCTTTTTTCATTATTTAAGTTTAATTTAAGCCCGACAATATTCCAATCGGTTTGATATATAGTAGAATTTTTATAAACTAAAGGTTCATTTACAAAAATGATTTTTCTTTTCACTTCATTACCGTTTACATCAAATAATGATAAGTCAGAATAAAATTGATCAGTCTTTAGTTCTTTTGTATAGGTAATCCAAAAATTATTAATACGACAAAACAGTATTTGTGGAATGTAACTGATATTTCCAGAATTTGTTAAGTTTTGCGTATGAAAAATTTCCCCTCTCGGTACAATTTCTTGTGATGTATAACCAGTAAAAGAACCCAATGTGGAGCCTAAGAGTAAAATTATAATACTTGCGTGAACGATAATAGGAGCAATACGACCTAATAAACCTGAATAGGCATAACCTTTTTTATGTTGCCGAAAAAAATGATAATTATTATCATTGCAGTTAAATGCAATGGTATTTGTAATACCCGATTCAACATCACTATTAACTTTTAGATTTTTATATTGTGTTTGCTTGGTAATAAATTTCCAAATTTTAAATGTTTTAATTGCAGGTAATTGCGTCGTGAAAGTGCAAGCTAGCAATGAACTTCCAAATAACAGTAATATAAGAAGAAACCACCAAGCAGTATAAACTCTATCTAAACCTAAAAATATAATTATTTTCCAACTTAAAAAACCTAGTAATGGATTTGTTTCTTGATAGTTTTCTTTATAAAAATTTAGACTCTGATCTTGCTCAATAATGGTTCCAATCGCAATCATGAATCCAATAGTGAACAATAAACCTATTGCCAATTGTAAATTAGCTAATTTTTTCAAAAATTTTGTTTTATTTATACTGGGCATAAAATTTAATACTTGTCAAACAGAACTGTTTAACTTATTCTTTATATATAACGTTAGCCGGGATAGCTCAGTTGGTAGAGCAGTGGATTGAAAATCCTCGTGTCTCCAGTTCAAATCTGGATCCTGGCATTTAATAAAATAATAACTATTTAATTCTTTGTTGTCTATTTTTAGATTATTATTCAAGTTTAACCTTAAATAAGGGACAGCGAGATCCAGGTTTACTAACTAGTTTAGCCTTCATAAACCCCACTTAGATATTCTAAACTTTTTTTAATTTAGGCCAAGAGGGAATCGAACCCTCGACGACCAGAACCGGAATCTGGTGCTCTGTCCACTGAGCTATAAGCCTAATTATGATGTTATGACTTCAACTTCTTGAAACTCCGTTTTAAGATTTTCAACGGTCTTTACATCTCTATATGCAAGCCAATATTTCATTACATCGCCAGCAACTTTTAGTACTTCTATTTTTTCGTCTTGAGTTAACCAGATTTTTGAGTCCAATTCTAATTTTAACTGTTCCCAAGCTTCTGTTCTTGGCCAAAAATAATAGGGGGTTAGAGAATATTGTTGACCGAAACTAACCTGGTCAATAGCTAACCCCAAAAAATTTTTAAACCAAACAATCTTTAATTTTAATTGAAATGGCTTATTATTCATTACAAAGATTTAAATTATTATTGGAAAATTTTTGCTTTTACAAGAATATTATAAACAGTTTCTGTAGGTTTAGCTCCTTGTTCTAATCTTGTTTTGATTCGCTGAAATTTTAAATGTGTTTCGTCCGTCATTGGGTTATAAAAACCAAGTTCTTCAATTGACGCACCATCACGTTTAGTCCGACTATCCATTGCTACGATTCGATAACATGGTTGTCCCTTACGACCATATTTTTTAAGCCTAAGTTTGATCATCTTTAATACAATTTAAACTGTTAATTTGTTTCTACCCTTTTTACGTCGAGAATTAATTATTCTACGGCCTGTTTTGGAAGCCATGCGACTTCGAAAACCCGATGTCCTAACCTTTTTTAAATTTGTACCCCTAAGTGTTCTTTTTGTCATAACTCTTTATTATAATTGTTACCAACTGGATTTTTTTAAGCCGGGAATTAGGCCATCATTACCCATTTCTCTTAAAACATGTCTTGATAAACCAAAGTCTCTATAAAATCCACGGCTACGACCTGTAACCCAACAACGATTACGCTGACGCGATGGTGAGGAATTTCTTGGAATTCTTTCAAATTTTTTGTATAAAGCAACTCTTTCTTGAAATGAACTAGTAGCTTTTAATTCTTCTTTAATTGATTCTCGTTTAACTATATGTCTCGAAACCAGCCGATCACGTTTTTTTTCGCGCTGGATCATACCCTGCTTAGCCATTATTACTAAATGTTAAATTTTACTTATTATTAATACTTTATGAAAATATGGTAAAAAATTTGTTCCCTAGTGTCAACCAAATAAAGGGGATTATTCTAACAGTAATTTGATTCGATATGTAGTTTCAAGTGATTGAATATAATTATTAAATTTTCGAAAAAGTACTTTCTTTAGTTAATATTCTTAGGTTTGTTATAATTTAAATGAAGAATATAAAATTCTATTATTGATATTAAAATAACTGTACGGATCTTCAATTTAATTCTTTTAATTTTAAAGAAACCATAGACCGCTGCTTTCAGACAATATTCTATATATCATATAGATATATTTGTATACACGATTACACATTATTTAATTAAACATAATGAACCAAAAAAATGACAACTTTATTGATAAAACATTTACTGTTTTAGCAGATATTTTATTAAAAGTTCTTCCTGCAACTAAAGACGAAAAACAAGCATTCTCATACTACCGATATGGTATGTCAGCGCAATCTAGTGGAGATTATGCAGAAGCTTTAGAAAATTACTATGAAGCATTAAAATTAGAAGAAGATCCTTATGATCGAAGTTACATCTTGTACAATATAGGCCTTATCTATAGTAATAACGGTGACTATTCTAAAGCTTTAGAATACTATCATCAAGCTCTTGAATTAAATTCGCGTTTACCCCAAGCACTTAATAATATAGCTGTTATTTACCATTACCAAGGTACGAAAGCTTCAGAAAAAAAAGAATTTGAGCTTGCACAAAATAGTTTTGAAAAAGCAGGTAGTTATTGGAAAAAGGCGATACGCTTGGCACCAAACAATTATATTGAAGCACAAAACTGGTTAAAAATAACAGGAAAACTAAATGAAAATGATATGTAAAAGTTACTTTCATTTTTTTAAACACGGGGTTTTATTATGTTAGTTTTTATCTATTTCAAGGGTTTTGATACTATAATTATTTTATAGAATGGCAAGATAAGTTATATTTTAATCTATTTTTATAGTATCAACATTTTTTGATATATCTCTAAGATAGAAAGAAATTTACTTTTTATTAAAACAAATAATAGTTAACATGACTATCGCAATTGGACAAAATCAAGATCGTAGTCCTTTCGATCTTGTTGATGACTGGCTAAAGCGTGATCGTTTCGTTTTCGTTGGTTGGTCTGGACTTCTTCTTTTCCCATGTGCTTTCTTAGCTGTTGGGGGCTGGCTAACTGGTATTACATTCGTAACATCTTGGTATACTCACGGTCTAGCAAGTTCTTTCTTAGAGGGTTGTAACTTCCTTACTGCAGCGGTTTCTACACCTGCTAACAGTATGGGTCACTCATTACTTCTTATCTGGGGACCAGAAGCACAAGGTGATATCGTTCGTTGGTTCCAAATTGGTGGACTTTGGACGTTTATTGCATTACACGGTTCATTTGGTGTAATTGGTTTCTGTCTAAGACAATTTGAAATTGCACGTTTAGTAGGTATCCGTCCTTATAACGCAATCGCGTTCTCAGGTCCTATCTCTGTATACGTAACAGTTTTCCTAGTTTACCCATTAGGTCAAGCAAGTTGGTTCTTTGCTCCAAGTTTTGGTGTTGCAGCAATTTTCCGTTTCCTTATTTTCCTACAAGGTTTCCACAACTGGACTCTTAACCCGTTCCACATGATGGGTGTTGCAGGTATCCTAGGTGGTGCATTACTATGTGCTATTCACGGTGCTACTGTAGAAAACACTTTATTTGAAGATGGTGATGCAGCGAACACATTCCGTGCGTTCACTCCAACACAATCTGAAGAGACTTACTCAATGGTAACTGCAAACCGTTTCTGGTCACAGATTTTCGGTGTTGCTTTCTCTAACAAGCGTTGGCTACACTTCTTTATGCTATTCGTACCTGTAGCAGGTATGTGGACGAGTGCAATTGGTATCGTTGGTTTAGCATTAAACTTACGTTCTTATGATTTCGTATCACAAGAGCTTAGAGCAGCAGAAGATCCTGAATTCGAGACATTCTACACAAAGAATAACCTTTTAAACGAAGGTATTCGTGCATGGATGGCTGCACAAGATCAACCTCACGAAATCTTCATCTTCCCTGAGGAGGTACTACCACGTGGAAACGCCCTTTAACACAGTAATCGCAGGCCGCGATATCGAATCTACAGGATTCGCATGGTGGTCTGGTAATGCACGTCTAATTAACGTTTCTGGAAAACTTCTTGGTGCACACGTAGCGCACGCAGGTCTTATGGTTTTCTGGTGTGGTGCAATGACACTTTTCGAAGTTGCACACTACATCCCTGAGAAGCCTCTTTATGAGCAGGGTTGTATTCTTATTCCTCACCTTACAACTTTAGGTTGGGGTGTAGGTCCTGGTGGTGAAGTTACAAGTGTATACCCATTCTTCGTAGTTGGTGTACTTCACTTAATTTCATCAGCTGTTTTAGGTTTTGGTGGTGTTTACCACTCACTAATCGGGCCAGATACTCTAGAAGAAAGTTTCCCTTTCTTTGGTTATGACTGGCGTGATAAGAACAAAATGACTACAATTTTAGGTATTCACCTGATTCTACTAGGAATTGGTTGTTTCCTTCTTGTAGCAAAAGCTTGTTTTGTTGGTGGACTTTATGATACTTGGGCTCCAGGTGGTGGAGATGTTCGTGTTGTTTCTGCTCCAACTTTAAACCCTTTAATCATCTTTGGTTATGTTCTTAAGTCTCCATATGGTGGAGATGGTTGGATCATTAGTGTAAACAACCTAGAAGATTTAGTAGGTGGTCACATCTGGCTTGGTTTCCTATGTGTAGTTGGTGGTATTTGGCACATTCTTACTAAGCCTTTCGCTTGGGCAAGACGTACATTCGTTTGGTCTGGTGAAGCATACCTATCTTACAGTTTAGCAGCCCTTTCAGTAATGGGTCTTACTGCAGCAGTTTTTGTTTGGTATAACAACACTGCATACCCAAGTGAATTCTTCGGTCCTACAGGTCCTGAAGCATCACAATCACAGGCATTTACTTTCCTTGTACGTGACCAGCGTCTAGGTGCTAACGTAGCATCAGCACAAGGTCCTACAGGACTTGGTAAATACCTTATGAGATCTCCATCTGGAGAAATCATTTTCGGTGGTGAAACAATGCGTTTCTGGGATATGCGTGCTCCATGGGTTGAGCCACTACGTGGTCCAAATGGTCTGGATCTAAACAAGATCCGTAATGACATTCAGCCTTGGCAAGAGAGACGTGCAGCTGAGTACATGACTCACGCTCCACTAGGTGCATTAAACTCGGTAGGTGGTGTAGCAACTGAGATTAACTCAGTTAACTATGTATCTCCACGTTCTTGGTTAACTACTTCTCACTTCTTCCTAGGTTTCTTCCTTTGGGTTGGGCACCTTTGGCATGCTGGTCGTGCAAGAGCTGCCGCTGCTGGTTTCGAAAAAGGTATTAACCGTGAAAACGAGCCAGTACTATCTATGCGTCCTTTAGACTAATAGATTAAACTTTGTATCAGCTAACAGCTTGATACTTAGACAATAAAAGAAATTAATTGCCTAAACGGCAATTAATTTCTTTTTTTTTGATAAAAACCTAACTTGACAATCATAAGCATACGTTTTATCTTCGTATGTAGAACTACTCATTAAGAATTATGGGGTGTAGCCAAGTGGTAAGGCAACGGACTTTGACTCCGCTATTCGTAGGTTCGAGCCCTACCACCCCAGATTAGTATTTAACCCTTGTGGCCTTCACCATCCCATGGAATTTCTATTAGAAGATACTAGAGTAGTTAAAATTACATTTGACTTTTTTCCTATTTTTTTGTAAGTTTGTTTATATATTAAATATCAGTAATTCGGGCTTGTAGCTCAGTGGACTAGAGCACGTGGCTACGAACCACGGTGTCAGGGGTTCGAATCCCTTCTTGCCCGTTACATATAATTGGATACTTGACATTTAATGAACAGTTAGATAATATACTATCAAGGAGAGGTGGCAGAGTTGGTCGATTGCGTCTGATTTGAAATCAGATGAAGTGCAAGCTTCCGTGGGTTCGAATCCCACCTTCTCCGATCGAAAAAGTAACCGATAATACGACATCAGAAGGTGTTGAGAATGCCATTGACTATGTTTTTAACGATGTTATAAGTAAAGTGTCAAAACGTAATATAGAGGCACTTGGGAAGGTTAATTTTTCAGCTAAGATTGATTTTTCAGTTGAGGGTGGGTTAAAAATTGCTGAAATTGAACACATTGAAAATATTGAACCTAATCAACCGTTAGAGTACACGAATGAATTAACTAAAATTTTTAATTCCATACGTTTAACCAAA
>Ga0315315_10002500_pt1 | contig 16847 bp, 9 predicted proteins | sample M140m3416metaG_FD_203699 | JGI IMG/M metagenome (GOLD analysis project Ga0315315, IMG submission 203699) | Ammonia-oxidizing marine archaeal communities from Monterey Bay, California, United States - M1 40m 3416 | ecosystem: Environmental > Aquatic > Marine > Intertidal zone | place: USA... | reverse complement strand
CTAGCTAGTATGCATACTCTAGCTAGGGTACTTGGTATGCATACCTGTTTAGGCGCTGGACCATGATACTGGCTGGTATGCATACTCGGGAGGCCCCGGGAAGGTTCCGGACGATTCGAAATTTTCCGCCAGGGTTGGGGGTTGCGGCCGGCCGCGCCGGTTCCGGAGAGCAGGCCTTGCAGCAGAAGTCCGAACTCACGCGTAGGCTCACTACTCTTGTGTATATCCGTCGTGGCACATATTATCCTACTCTAGAGTATGCATGACGGTGCGGCGATCAGGGGCGAGCAGTCAGCAGAAACTGGGCCATAACCACCCGGAGTGATACACACCTCTCGCTCCCCCCCCCCTACCGACAGAACAAAAACACTTACTCCACTAGTACTCTACTATTAGTACTCCAGTACATGCTTGGAGTGGAGGTGCATCTTTTTCGCACTCGCTCCCTCCGATCTTTCATACATAATATATATTGGAAGAGAACCAGCCCATGAGAAGGCCGCGGCAGGGACGGAACAGGGCGCCATCCCACGGCCGAGCCAAGCTGGCCTTCCTCCTGCTCTTTCTGGCCCTCTTCGTGACGTATGTGACGGTGGCCTTCCAAGTCTTGGTCCGAAACGCGCCGCTGTCGCCGGCCTCCTCCGCCGATCAGAGCGGCCGAGGCGGCCGAGGCGCGCCTCTGACTGCCGGTGCCACCTTGCCTCTGACCGCCGCCGCGACCACGCCGGTGGGTCCAGATCCGTTTCCGTCCTCGGTGGCGACGGCGGCTGCAACGGCGGCTGCCCCCGCCGGTGCGGCAGAGTACGAGACGATCCCCCACCCCGCGACCGAGGCCGACGGGGACGGCGCGGGGACGCGGGCGGTACCCATGCAGGTTCCGCGCTTCTGGGATCCCCCCCGGTTCCGGGAGGCCGGGGGGGTCCGCTCCCACCTCGGCAGGGGCGGGAGGCGCCCCCCGACGGCCGAGGAGGCCGCGGCGGTGGGGTCGCTCGTGGCCTCCCCCGGCGCCGAGGCGCCTCTGGAGACCATATACGTCGCCATCTCCTCGTACCGGGACTGGCAGTGCTCGGGAACGGTGGAGGACGTGTTCCGGAGGGCGGCCCATCCTGAGCGGATCCGCGTCGGCGTCGTGGACCAGTACGACGCGGGCGTCGACGGGAGGTGCGCCGCCCCCCAGGTCCCCTGCGACGCCGACCCGGACCAGGTCCTGTGCCGCTACCGGGACCAGATCGACGCGTACGGGATGGACGCGAGCCTGGGGGTGGGTCCGGTCTTCGCGCGCCACATCGGCCACCGCATGTACCGGGGGGAGTACTTCGCCATGCAGTGCGACGCGCACGTCAAGTTCGTCCGGGGGTGGGACGTGCTGCTGATTCAGCAGTGGAGGGCGGCGGGGAACGAGATGGCCGTGCTTTCGAACTACCTCTCCGACGTGCAGGGCGCCATCGACGAGGTCACCGGAGACAGCCTCAACAAGTCCAGGCCCATCATGTGTCGGACCGACTACGAGGGACAGGGGGATCAGAGGCACCTGAGGCACGGGCAGCAGCCCGAGGGCGTGCCGGGAATTCACGGCGAGCCGACGCTGCAGCCGTACTGGGCGGCGGGGTTCAGCTTCTCCCGGGGACACTTCGTGGTGCAGGTGCCATACGATCAGCACCTGCCGCTCATCTTCCAGGGGGAGGAGATTAGCATCGGCATCAGGGGTTTCACATACGGGTACGACTACTACGCCCCCGAGCATAGCGTTTGCTTCCACATGTACGCCTTCGGGGAGAACAAGGCGAAGCGCAAGAAGGTTCCGTCCTTCTGGGAACATCAGAACTTGTACAAGGGGGTGGGCAAGAAGAGCATGAAGAGGCTCCTTGGGATCATCGACATGGCGAACCCGGGGGTAGGCCGAGACCAGTGGCTAGCAATCGAGGAGGAAAAGTATGGTACCGGGAGGGTGCGGTCAGTGCAGAAGTTCCTCGACACGTTCGGCGTTCACCACGAGACGCACACTGTGGAGGGCCACCTTTGCCGGTTCGCGGGGAAGAGCATGATGGAGGAGTTCCAGCCCTACCTGCGCGAGGACAAGATGGGCATTGACTATGACAAGATCACCTACCAGTTCAAGGACCCCAACCCTACCGAGAAGGCACCGCCCCTGTTGGGGAAAAGGGGGAAGCAGTAGCTGGAGTATGTTTTTACGCAAATACGACTCGAACATTTAGAAGCTATTCGACCTCAATTATTATACGACTCATATTTTATATAACGAGCGCGTATATAGATCAACACAGCTCTTTGACATGTATTATTTTGAGAGATGAACCATTTTTCATGTAGGATTTCTTCACGTTCGCATGCAGACAGAATATCACATCAATAGAGGCACCCTCAGCTCAGTCAGAGCACAGCTCGTCCAGGACGATTCTCCCTGTACTTGCATATTCGAAGTGTTTCACTGCTGGTTTTTCGGGACAGATAAGGATTCCCATTATACTACTAGAGTAGCTACTCTAGTAGTATAATACGAGCTCGTGCTCGAATTAGAAGTATGGATACACCATGCATACTCTAGTACAGTACGTGCGTGTACTCGTGTGAAATGCATCAGGAAAAGTACTAGAGTACTAGTAGGTCCGTCCGTTGACCTGTTCCGGGTAGTTACTCTCTGACGCACGACGAAACGAACGACAAAAAGTCCCGCCTGCTCAACTACTACTAGAGTACGAGAGTAACTTTTCCTTGCAGCCAATCTCCAACACCTCATCGCGTCACAATCCCATCACTCACCACCGCGATGCGCAGCTCGACTCAAGCGGTCCTCGGGGGAGGTACGGCACTATGTCTGTCCTTCCCCATCCTATTGTCGGCGTTTGCTCCATCTCGCTCGTCTTCTGTGTTACCAAAATCGACGGCTTTCTTCCCTCCAATCGCATCGCTGCCCCACCCCCTTACGGCACCCACTCAGCTCTTTCTTGCCAAGGACGGTGGGGGATTTCAGGGATTCAACGTCCAAAACAGCGGCGAAGGCGACGGGAACGGCGACGACTGGACCCCGCGCGAGGGGGAGGGCCCAAATTGGCTGGAGAAGTCGTCCCCCACTGGCATCGGAGGGTCGATCCGCGGAGGTGAATCCGACCAGGCCTCCGAGGGCAAGGGCGGCATTGACGATTACTCCCTGGGAATCTCCGGTGTTTCGTTCGACACCGGTCCGCTATCGCGCAGAATGTTCGATGCGCTCACATCTGTGGCCGCCAAGCGGTTTCCAGCCGGTGCGGAGATGCCGACTGAGCTCATTGACATATACAGGACGTACTCCATGGATCTCACCGCCAAAGAGGCGACCAAGGCCGCCCTGAAGCAGAACGGATTGGAGATGGTCGAGGATGTATCGGAAACTGGCGACAGCGTTCCGAGCGATTTGAGCGCCTGGGGGGAGGTAGAAGCCATCCAACTAGTCGACCGGGTGACCGGCGAGGACATTGAAGGAGAGCTGTTCGAGTCGTTCGATGAGACAGTCAGAGTGGGAGACTGGACGCCCGGCCAGCCCTTCAATTTCGTCGTTCGCAACGTCCCTGCCGGGCTTCGTAAGATGGAACTGTCTGAGATGCTCAAGCAGCTGGATCCTACCGGCGAGCTCCGCGCGGAGGCCAAGGCTCAGGGCAACTCTATGCCCGACGAGGAGATTTCCTCTCTCAATGCGCTAGCCGAGGACGGGAAGAGAAGAGCTGAGGTTTCACCCCGAGAGGCAGAGTCGGAGGAATCTGTCTTTACCGGTGGCCCGAGCAAGGGATATAGCGTCATGGACAGATCCGACATGCTACTAGCAAACAAGAACCCCGACGGGACTGAGGCCCGTGCGACGCTCATGCACCTTATGGATGCCATGGTCAATCACGGCTGCATCATTGTTGATCTAACTGATGGTGGCACAAATTACAAGGATGCCATCACAATATCCGATATGTGGACTGCCAATCGCAATTTCTTCGATGCGATCAATTCTGACGCGGAATCCGAGAAGTCTCTTCCCGCCATGGCTGTGGCCGAGGGGGCAGGCTCCACCAACGCAAAGGTGGGATTTGGGAGCTTAGACGAAGGAAGGATGCAGTTCCTAGAGACACGGATTCGGCGAGAGGACGGCGCCATTCTCCCTTCGGAGATTGGTAATATTATAGGTGATAGTGGGCACAAGGCTATGAAGAATGCGTTTGAGGCTATCGCTTCAGCTGGTAAGGATGCTCTCAGGATCACCGTGGCTGCTGTTAGCGACGATTACGATTGCTTCAAAATCGCATCGCCGGAACCCGACATGCCGTCTATCTCGGGACTTACGTTCGAGGATGCGGAAATAGCTGGCGTTTCTGGAGGAGATGCAACAGACCTGGACCCTGCCGTGAAAGCGTCCGAGGCTGCTGGCCTGCTTGCCGAAGATCTCCTCGATGATGGTAAACCCACTGTCAGTATTGACGACGCAGGAGTTTCGATGAGCCCCCACCGCTTGTGCCGATACTTAGATGCGAACAGAAATACCAAGGCTTCAGGCCAGTCTGAGATTTTTGGGGCACATACCGACACTTCCTTCATCACTGCTGCTCCAGCTGCAGCTGTCAGCGGCCTAGAAGTATATGACGAAGACGCAGAATGCTGGTTCCGACCAGAGCTCCTTGCACGGAAGCACTGGGAAAATGAAATGGAAGACAAGGGCGAGGACCCGTCTGGCTCATCGGAAACTATTTCTACGGAAAGTGGGGAGAACATCGTGATTCCATGGCACAGCCGCTACGTTGTTCTCATGCCGGGAGAACTGATGCAGTTGGTGACAAGGAATGAAGTACCAGCGTCCGTACATCGTGTTGTTGCTGTTACCAACGGCAAGCCGAGACTCTCGTGTCCTGTCCTCCTTCGAGCGAGGGCCGGAATTAAGATGGACGTGGAAAAATATCTTGGCAGCGCTGATGTTGCCTCTGATCTGCTGGAAGAGTGTAATGGAATGTCAATGCAGGAGATCCATGACAGGTTGCAACCAGGTTATGAGCAATGATACTTTGATCTCTTCTTTTGAGAGTATTAGCTCGTACGGTTTATCATCGATTCCATGAAAATAATAGGTCCATTTATGTAGCTAAAACAGATAACCTTGTGGCTTGCGAGGAGCTGGAGAACCGGTGGATACCCTTGCCGTGACCTTTGCACCCCGATCACCTTCGCGAGGGTACGGGCCTTCCCAACAGCTCTCTGTCCACTTCCGCGTTGTCCAGTTACCCTTGGCTAACACCTTTCCATCAACAAGGCGAGTCATTGTTCCGTGACCTGCAAAGCTACCCTCCTCGAATCCCCCCTCGTATCTATAGCCTTCTGAAATATAGTCTAACATCCCTCTTCCGTGCTTTTTGTTTGCGAGCCACTTCCCGACGTACTTGTCGCCATTGTCGCATGTTTCTATGCCGTGGCCTTCTCGGCGATCGTGCCTCCACTCGCCTTCGTAAGTATCGCCACTCTTACTGTAATGCATCATACCCCGGCCGTGCCGATCGCCAGCCTCGTTTACTTGACCCGTATAGCGGCCTGGCTCTCCCCCACAGAAGCACTCGTCTACAGCGCTCTCAAACACTGCATCAAACACGTTGGTCAAAGACATCAGACAAAACTTCTGAGGATACATGTTCGTTTGTATTATACGAGCCTCTCATGAATAGCTCGTATGCATAATATGTATGGGCCTATAGCTGTACGCACTCTAGTATTAATAAGTAGTATTTCCTTGAAGTCCGTTGACAAACCACTAGAGCTGTTACGTCGCAAGTTCTGGCTGGTAGCTAAGTTCCGGTAGCTCCTACAGTAGTATTTATTGACGGGTGTGTAATACATACGAGAGCTCGTAAATTTCCACCAAGGGAACGCGTGGCAGCCGCGGCTGCTAAAGGACCAAAGGCCTTGAGCAATGCTATCGAATATTGAATATCTCAGGCTCTACAATCGAATCATCCGCCAACGCTGTTAAACCCACTCCTCTAGGTAGCAGTAGAACCTTTCACAATGGGGAAGCGATGTTGGATGCCGGGCAAATCAAATTGCATCGCTTTTGCAGGAATCGTTTCATCGATGTGCCATGCGAATGCATTTGTTAGCCCTAACTCAGGGATCCGAAAATCTCCTGTTCCTTTTAGAGCACCACGCCGGGGTTATCAGTCAGTTGCATTACTTCGTGGTAGTATCGACGACGACAACGAAAACCCGCGGGATGGATTCGGCCGGATGCTGCGAGTGGCCTTTTCGTCGGGGATGAGTGAAGACATCAAGCAAGGCGCCCTTGTTGTTGCCAGGGCCGATCTACCCTCTCAGGGCATATACATGGACCAGAGCTACGAACTTCGATCCATTTACAAGCAAAGATTGAATCCAGAGACCAATATCGTCGAAAAAATACCGCTGATCAGCTTGGAGGAGGACGTCGGAACAGGATACGTCCAATATGTTACACTCTTTTCACCCATGTACCATGAGGAATGCGGCCCTGTGGTGGTAACTCCTGAGGAGGCTGGGCTTGTTGCATTCCGGACAGAGGTGGTCGATTCCATCATCTTCGCTCTGCCTGTCCTGGGATTCTGGCTAGCAACGTGCTTTACATTCGCGAGAATGTATAACGAAAAGTATGGGGGTAACTTTTTTGATGCTCTGTTTCGAACATAAATAAATGGAAAGTGTTCATATTCCCTTTAAAAACGCGCGTACTATTTTATGTACGAGTACTATGTACAATTCTATCCCAGCCATGTACTTTTACAACCAAATATCGGCAACCTCTTTCATGTCGAAACGCTGTCCACAGCCTGGACACTTGCGGCTGCGATTCTTGATGTTGATATCGACGCATTGTCGGCAGAACATATGTCGGCAACGCAGCAGAATGGTATTCTTATCGCGCTCATTGCAGACATTGCACGTCAGCCTGCCCTTGAGAATCTTGACGTGTGTCTCCATCTGATCCATTGTAAACGCCGACGTTCCACCTCCCTTTGATCCTGACGCCGCCACGTGAGCCGCGGCATTCGCCGCCTCTTTCGTAGCCTCATCGGCTTCTTTTCTCGCTACAGCAAGGGAATCCATGAGACGCGACTTTTCCTCCTCTGCCACAGTCGACTCCTTCACCAGTTCATCACAACGGTTCTTAGCAACGCCCAAGTCCTTTGCAATTATGGACACCTCGGCCTTGGATTGCGTCAGCTTCGCATTTATTTCTTCTAGCTCAGCAATCAGAGTGCCGCACTGCTCTTTCGTGTCCTCTAAGTCCTTCTGGTCGAGCTCTTTCTCCTTCACTGTCTCCTCATCGACTCGCTCCTTAGCATGCGCAGCGAGGCGGGCAGAGAGAGAAAGCTGTTCGCTGGCCTTAGCCTTCTGCTCGAGAATCTCCTTCTCCTGCTTGAGTTGTTCAGTGAGTTGATTAAGGTGGAGTATAGTAGACAAAGATGCCGCATTCATCTCATCTTTGTCAGTGCTTTGGGCAACAAGACGAACATTCGACTTCATGAGAGCATCTCGCTCTTTCTCCGCCCTGTCTTGCTTCGCCCTGGCATTGTCCTTCACGGCCAATGCGTTCTTCAGCTCCTTCTGCAAACGTCTGTGATCCTTGAAGAGCTTATCGAATGCCGCCTTGTCTTTTTCTGAGAGCGCAATGCTCTTTGAAGGGTCGGACAAAAGCTCAGTGGCCCGTGCGGCGTCTTTGCTCGCTTGCAGTGCCGCGTTCTTTTGCTTGTACTCATCAAGCTTCGATGACATCGCTTCATTCATGCCGTTTGCTTCCGAAAGTGCTTCGCGGGCACTCTCGGCCTGTCGAACGGCCTCGAGCGCCTGATTGAGCTTGTGCTCAAGCTCGGCGATTGTTTTGGCTTCCGTAATGTAAACTTTCTCACCGCTGCTTGCGTAAGCTGAAGAGCTCCCATTGGTTTCAGCGCCTGACCTATCTTTGCTAGTGGAAGCCGCAGCAGTCGCGATTTCCTCCAGTCGCTTGATATGCTTCTCCTCCATGTCTGACAGCGCCTTCTTTGTCAGACTGTGATCCGCCTTTGCGGTGGCCCATTTTTTGTTCATATCTTCAAACGATTTTTGCAGCTGCGCAGAACGAGCCTCCGCCTTTGCAAGCTTTACGGCAGTCTCAGTGAATAGCTCTGAGCGCTTCACATCATCGGCCGATACCTCGAGCTTATGCATATCCGTCTTCGCTAGGCGAAGATCGTTTATCTGCTTAAGGCAATCCTCGCGTTCCATCAAGAGCTACGACGGGCAGAAGAAAAACAAACGATAGGGCAGCGTGAGACATGGTCCATCATACATCGATATGAGAGTCACACATGAGACATGGGGAGCATTTTGCAGGCGCGCACACAACTTACCCCAGCGATTCTCTTTTCCCTCGAGTCGGCAATCTCCTCCAAGTCCTGCATCCTCTTGCGAAGCTTTCCAACCTCGGCGGAGTCAACCGGTCCCGAGTCCTTCCCAGCTGGGACCTGGGTTGAGGAGGAAGCGGCGGGAACCTGAATGGCAGCCGTGGCGGTGGCCGAGGCGGCCATCTCCTCTGCCACCTCCTTCGCGTACTTCTCGAAGAGAACCGACCCGTCCTCCATGTTGACGGCCTTCATGACCTCACCTATCTTGTCCCTGCCAGACGCCAGCCGGTACAGGCCCCGGCGGACGCGGCGCTCTGCCCTCGCCCCCTCGTCCCTGGCGCGGACCAGCTCGGCCACCCTGGACTCCGCCTCCCTGATGCTGCCGCGGAGGGTCTCGATCTCCCGCCTAAGCCCCGCAGGCTCGAGGAGCGGATCGCCGGCCCCGGGGGCCTCCATCGCGGCGAGGTCTCTCCCGGCGAGGGCGGATCCCAGGAGCGGGACCAGGGCCGACCGGAACGCCTCGGCCCTGGAGGCGAGGGAGGCCGAGGAGCGGGAGAGGGCGTCCAGGTCATCCCTCTCGTCCTGGTCCCCGCCGTCGACGTCGTCGACGTCCATGCCGCCGTCCCCGCCGCCCTCCTTCTTGGGCGCCGCGAGGTCCAGCGGCGAGTCGGCAAGCCGTATCAGCGCCGCGACCAGCGACGGGACGGACTCGACGCTCCCTCCCGACCCCGTGCTGGGCGGAACGACCCGGCTGCCGTCGCCCTCGGCTTTGATGCCTTCCTCTGTCTTCACCGACGCCGCCACCAGATCTCCGGACTGCAAGGAAGGAAAGGCAAGGAAGAAAAGGATGCGGGGGGGGGGCGGAGGTGAGAAAGGAGAGAGAGATACGGGGGGAGGGGGAAGGGGCGCATTGCCTCCAACTCATAACCCGTCCATGCCGGCAGGTCGCCGCGCGGAACTAACTCACCGCTAGGTTCAGGCCCCGGAGGCCGATCCCCACCGCCGCCTCTACCTCGGCCCAGAGGCCAGCCAGGCGGTCCAGGGCCACCCTGGCCCCGTCGCACTGCGCCCTGCGGTAGTCCCGCTCGGCCACCAGCCGGTCGATCTGCCCCTTGTAGGCCCTGAGCTCGGACGCCAGGGCTCGGTTCTGGTGCTTGAGGTAGAAGGGGTTGCCCGGATCGCCGCCCTCCTCCTGCCCCCCCCCCCCGTCCTCGGCCTCCTCGCCCCCCACCCCGGCGTGGTGGGCCGTGGGGGTGGTGGCGGCGGGGGAGGCGGCGACCGACCTCTGCCGCTTCTTGGGGCGGGGGGAGGCGGAGCGGATCCGGGACGGTTGAGGGGCGGGACCGGCCGCAGTGCCGTGCCCCGCCCCGGCCGCCCTTTCCCCCGCGCCGGCGAACGGGACCGCGGCCAAGGCAGCCTGGGGGGCGGCGGCGGAGGAGGAAGGGGCGGCGGCGGCAGGCGGCGGGGCGTCCAGGGCGGCCTTCGCGTTGAGGGCGCCGGCGCCTGGCGCGCCGCCGTTGGGCCCGCCCGCCGCCGCCGACCCGCTCATCTCAAGCTGCGGCCGGATGGCGGGTGGGGGAAAGGGGGAGGGAAAGGGGGAGGGAAAGAGGAGGGTGGTGCGGTTGGGGAGGCTCGGATGGTGGGTGCGCCGATACCTTGTGGGGGTCGGGAGGATTTGGGTCAATGGAAGAGGTGGAGGCCGTATGCATGTATCATGCGCGGGTGGCATAGAGAGGATCTAGCTACTAGCTACTAGTCAGCTACTCTACTCTAGTACTATCTAGTAGGAGTACGGGATGCGGGAGCCCCGTTTCCCGCGCTAACAATCCGTTGGTAGGGATACCGAGGTGAGATTGTGATGTCACGATGATGTCAGTCTGCGATCCCTCCATGGTCTTCGGAGCGGCTCTCAGCTCGGAAGCCAGTTCGCCATCACAACAAACGCGCGGATCCCCGACCATCGCATCCCCCCCCCGCATCGCGCGAACGCAGAGCACCACAATGGCAGGAGAGAGCGACAAGGGAAAGAAGGAGGAGGCAGGCAAGGCGGCGTCCGCCGGGAGTGCCGCCGCCCCCCCGCCGCCGCAGCCCCCGGTGGCCGAGGCCATCGAGGAGGACGACGAGTTCGAGGAGTTCGAGCCCTCGGCCTGGGGCGCCCACGACGAGGACGCCGAGGACGCGCAGCAGTGGCAGGACAACTGGGACGACGACGACATCGAGGACGACTTCACCAAGTCCCTCCGCGCCGAGCTGGCCAAGGGGTCCTAGTCTTCTATCTGCTAGCCATAGCTACTAGCTAGTAGTAGATAGAGAGCAAAGGAGCTCTCTCCTGCTCTGGGAGCGACGCCCTCGTAGCTACGAGTCGTACTACTAATAGTAGTACTAAGTACGAGGAGTACTCTGGCCCTTGCTTGGCTAGCTACTACTCTAGTAAGTACTAGCTAGTAGTACGTACATTGGGGAGACTTACTAGTGAGAAAGTAGTGCTAGCTACTACTAATAGATAATATGCATACAGTTGCGGGGCCCGGTCCACCCCCGGAGGGAGCTCCGGGTGGGGCGAATCAAATTAGAAATCATTACTTCTTTTCCAGACATGATGCATCATGATGGCCGTTGGCTTGCGTATATTACATACGTCTAGCTAGTAATACATACATACATGACACGTACTCTAGAGTGTACTCTATGCATACAATCTGAAGGAGCGCTTGACACGAGACAGGAGCCGAAGGGGGCATCCTCCATCCATACCCGCATCCTCCGTGCCCCCTCCACCTCGTCCAGCCATGACCAACCCCCCCATCCTTCTCCTCCTCCTACTCGCAGGCAGCGCGTCCGGCTTCCTCGGCCGCGCCCCGCTGGCCGCCCCGCGCAGGCCGCCGCCTCGGCCAATCGTCGCCGCCGCGGCCCTTCCCCCGCCTCAGGCTGCGGCGGCGCCGGTCGCCGCCGCCGCCGTGGCCTCGGCCGTCCGCGGAGGCGCCTCGACGGCGACGGCAGCGGCAGCGGCGGCGGGCCTGCCGACCGTCCCGGCGCTGGCCGCAGCGGCCCTCGTCCCCGCGGCCCTGGGCCTGTGGAAGACGGGATACACCGTCTCGTACGGGTACGGCGGCGCGGTTCTGGCGGCGGCGGCGCTGGTCCTGGCCGCGGCCAGCCCGGGTCCAGGAGGCGGCCCGGCGAGGCTGCACGCCCTGGCCCTGGCCTTCTACGGCCTTCGCCTATGCCTGTTCCTGCTGTACAGGGAGGTGGCCCTGCCCGTCGGGGTCCACCAGATGAGGCCGAGGGACGCCACGGCGGCCGACCGGCTAAGGCGCGCCCCGGTGATCGCCGGCTGCGCCTCCCTCTACTTCTGCCTGGCGGCGCCGCTCCGCCTCACCGGGCTGGCCTCCTCAGGCCTGGGCCCGGCCCAGGCGGCGGCGGTCGCTGCGGCGGCCGCGGTCGCGCTCGGGGGCTTCGCCTTCGCCGCCGCGGGAGACCTCTTCAAGACCTACGTCAAGGCCAGGGAGGGGCCCGACTTCCTGGTGACCACGGGACCCTACCGGCGCCTCCGCCACCCCAACTACACCGGAGAGTGCCTCGGATGGACGGCCAGCTATGCGGCGGCGGTTCTTGCCGTCGCATTCAGGGCCTGCGGGCTGCGGGCCGGGCGCGGCGCCTTCCTCCGCCACGCGGCGCCCTGGCTCCTTGCCTCGTCCCTGGGATGGGCGGGCATCCTCTTCGTCCTCGCGGGAGAGGCCGCGGGGGGGCTCGAGAAGAAGCAACGGGAGAAGTACGGCGGCTCGGCCAAGTACCAGGAATGGGTGGCGACGTCGTGGGCCGGTCCCATCTTCCCCGCTCCCAAGGCAGAGGACGGACCGGCACCGGAGTCCCCGCCGGAGTCCCCGCGGGACTTCATTAAAATTTAGAACATAGTTACGGACCAACTCAGTACGTAGTTATGGACCGGGTGGCCAGTCAGCCCCCTACGCCTGCGCCTCGCCCAGCCACGTCTTGACCGGGGAGGGAAAGTCGGTCGTGAGCTCCTGGTCAGGCGCATCGTCCGAAATGCCCTTGAGGTAGTTGCCCATGAAGTGGCCCTCTATGCCTGATCTGGCCGCCCTAAGGGGCAAATACAAGGGTTCGACGGGATGGACGGCGCTGCCCCTCAAGCCACCCAGGCGCCTCGCCCCACGCCCCCTCATCGCCCTCGATGCGATGCTCGCCACGAAGTCGGTCGCGCAGTTGTCCGCGCGCGTGACGAAGCGATGGTATCGCCTTCGGTCGCTCAGGAACCGACCGAGGCGGGGCGAGTTCGAGGTTGCCCAATCGTAAAATACCGAATCGGCCACCTCGGGCGCTCCATACGTCCAGAGGTTCAGCCTGGCTATGGGCACCGATGGAAAGTTCATGATGATATCGAGGGCAAGGATGGTTGCGATTCCTCCCCCCAGACTGTGCCCCCCGAGATGGACCGTCTGCCCAGATTCGAGAGCCCCCGTGACGGTGTCTCTGAGGATGTCCATTAGCTTTACTCCATGACTTTGGCAGTCAATACGTTGTCTGCGCCTCCCGTCCTTACTATTCTCCTTCTTGCGCCTTTTCTTCTCCTTCTTCCCTTTCTTATTGCGCTTGCGTCTCCGATCCTGCTTTTGGATTGCCATACATGTTTCATATCGACGATGCAAACTTTCTGTTAGTGTTGGCTCACATCGTGGCACTGTGGCGTTCTTCACGCTTCCCATCAATGGCGAATCGTCGCATAGCTTCAATAGTGTTCCACTAACCACGCGAGAATAGGCGTGGAGAAAACCGCGATGCATGGAACCTGCCATCGTCGAGTTATTGACCTGATGCGTGCCCTCACCAAACAGCCCTGATTGCGTCACCGAAACGAACGTTTGCACGTTGGTGAAGTGATCTTTCGTGGACGCAGTCCCAGCGAAAGCCAGCACCAGTTCAGATTTTCCGGATGTTGCCACTATCAAGTCAGTGTCGTGCCATCGCACTTTGGTTCGTGATGGCTCATGCCAGTTCTGCAGGGCCCACTCGATTTGATATCGCCGGCCAGTATTTAAGCGATCAAGGAGTGATCCCTGACATCTTGCGTTTGTACTTACTTTCAAGGATTCAGCATTCGTTTCATTCTTGTTCTTTAGAGCAATTCCGTAATGGACTGCTTCCAGATTAGCAAGAGTGAGCAGGAGCTCTGCGAGCTTTGACCGCGCCCGGCACATCCATATGCGCAGGCGTACCATTAGGGCATTGATTGAATGGGACGCCATTACATATGTTTTTCCGGACTGAACAGGGCCTCTGTTGGCCAAAGGGAGCAGTTGAAGAGGTGGGGCAGGATCGTCCGATAAAGAGAAACTCAAATGATGATGCTGCTTCTGCTGCTCATGGATATCATCGCCTCGGAGTTGAAAGTCCCAGTACGCAAGTTTGGCTAGGACAGCTATGCGATATGACCTCCGCATCATGGTCCGTCGCTTTCTCCTCCACGGACGACGTCGATTACTAGATGGGCCGTAGGTGCAGTTCAGTGCACCAGATGGCTTTAAATTGTTCTTCTTCCTTCTATCTTCCTTCCTGCTCGAGGCAGCCTCAACAGGAAACGCAGCCGTGACACCAGTGGCCGAGACATCGATGGCACTGCGCCTCCACAGCTTTCGCTTGCGGCTACCTGGAGGAGGAACAGCAACATCGTCTTGGCTTAGAGACGCGCCATTGTCGACGCAGTAACATGTCTTGGATATCCCAGCGAAAAATGTTATGAAAGCGAAATGAAAGGGTAGCGGATAGGGCCGCATCTGGGAGCGCAGGGGAGAGAATATGGTTGTGTTCAGCACCCATCCATGTTGAGGCGGAGGCGGGTTGGATAACCGATGGTCACAGTTCGAGAAATTCCGAAACGCTTAACACGTACGCACATCTTATCTACGACGTAATACTTAGCTGTACTACAGTATAATGAATACGCCCATTTGTTTGCGCTCTATGTACGCGCTGTACATCACATAGTTAATTATTTTTTCATTGTGTTAATGTACTAGCTAGCTAGTATATACATCATGTCTGTAGATACTGAGGCAACTGTATGCATACGTCGATGGTGTGCATAGATACATATTCTACTATGCATAGCTCTATGAGCTCCTTCGTAGTAGAGCAGCATTGACATGACGTATGCAATGTGTATGCTATACAATATGACAGCAAGACATGGAAACTGACGCAATTAAAGTTAAGTGTGTTTGGTTTTTGAGCTCTCGTTTCGTTTGAGATTAGGATCTAATCTTCTCTGTTCATCATTTCCGCAGCGAACTCGCAACCGACGGGGACCACCCCCTTGCTCTTCAACGTGGAGACTAGCTCAGCAATGTCGACCGTATCCTCCGTCCGCGCCTTGAGGTCCTTCACCTTGCACTTGCCCTCCTTGATCTCCTCCTCGCCGACGATGGCCATGAAGGGAATGTCCCGATCTAGAGCATTCGCGATTTCGTACTTTAGCTTGGGATTGTCCTGCTGACTGAACTCTGCGCTAATGTTGGCGTCCCAGAGGGTCTTGGCCAGCCTCATCCTGTGCACCATCATGCCCTCCCCAACGGTCGCAATGAGGACATTGACGTTAGGCCGCTTGATCGATCCACCCTGTTCCTCTCGAAGGCGGGCCTCCATGAGGGTGAAGACCCTTTCGATCCCCACGCTCACCCCGACGCACGGGGTGACCTTGCCAGCCTCCTGGAACATGGACACGAGGTTGTCGTACCTGCCACCTCCGCCGATGCTCCCCACCTGGGTATTGCCAGACATGCACACGGCCTCGTAGATGACGCCTGTGTAGTAGTCCAGCCCCCGGGCGAGGCTGAGATCGAACGAGACGAATCTGAGCTTATCCATAGCCTCCAGGTACTCGAACAGGATGCGCAGGTCCTCCATCGCTTCGGCCGCTCCCTTGTGATCGCCAAACTTCTTCGACTCCATGAGGGCCTTGTACTGGGTCCAGGGCTCCCCCTTCTGCAGGACGAACTCCCCGATCCTATCGGCAACGTCGGCCTTCAGTCCCTTGTCCTCGGTCATCTCCCTCTTGACCTCCTCCCACGGCTCCTTGTCGAGCTTGTCGACTGCCGAGCAGATGGTGCGGAACTTGTCCGCGGGGACGCCGCAGATGTCGAGGATGGCATCGAGGAGGCACCTGTGGTTAAGCTTGATGCCGAAGTCCCCGATGGGGAGGGAGTCCAGGATGTCGCAGGCCACGGCGACGCACTCGGAATCCGGCACCATCCTCCCGTACGTTCCCGCGATGTCGAAGTCGCACTGGTAGAACTCTCGGTACCGTCCCTTGGCCAGCTGGGGCTGGTCCCTGCGATAAACCTTGCCGATGTGGAAGCGCTTGATGTTCCCCACGGAGTTGAGGGAGAGGAAGCGGGCGAACGGGACGGTGAGGTCGTAGCGGAGGGCGAGCAGCTCCCCCCCCTGGTCGGCGAGGTCGTAGATGAGCTTGGAGTCCTCCCCGTACTTGCCCGTGAGGGTGTCCTTGAGCTCAAACACGGGGGTGTCGATCTCGACGGCGCCGTGGGACTTGAACACCCTGCGGATGATCTGGAAGGCCTCGTCGCGGATGGCCATCTGCTCAGGGAGGTAGTCCCTGGTCCCCTTGGCGATCTTGGGCTTGCGCTGGACTCCCCCGCTGAGGAGGGCCGCCAGGACGGTCTCGATGAGCGACACCGCCGCGGCCGACGTGGCCACCGGTCCTCCCCCGGAGGTGGAGGCCGCCGCAGCGGCCCTGAGGTGGGAGAGGATCTGCCCGGATCCTGCCCCGAACAGGGCGGTCTGGTCCCCCCCCCCCCCGCCCGCAGCCTTGGCCTTGGCGGCCCTCTTCTTGGCGGCCTTGGCCTCCTTCTCGGCCCTCTTCCTGAGGATCTTGGCCCTCTGCGCCTCGGACATTCCCTCGAACTCGTCCCTCCCGCCGGCACCCGCCCTGTTGGGCCCTCCCGCCGCCGCCCCCATCTCCGTCGCCCGCTTCGCCTTCGCCTCCTCCTTCCTTCTGGCCTCCTTTTCGGCAGCCGCCGCGGCCTCAGTGAGGGCAGCCACGTTCACGGCGGCCTCGGCCTCCAGGGCGTCCCGGAGCTCGGCCACCGCCCCCGAGAAGGAGGAGGCCAGTTCGAGCAGGCCCGCCGCGGTCGCCGGGGGGGAGGGCGAGGAGGAGGACGCCCCTCCCCCTCCCCCTCCCGCCGCCGCCTTCGCCTTCGCCGCAAGCTGCGGGGTTGATCCCGCCCGCGCCAGGCTCCCCTCGGCCAGCCGCTGCACTCCCCCCAGGGCCGCCCCTACCGCCATGGCTGCCACGGTCACGTCGTACACGGCGTCCGCCGAGGGCTCGGGGCAGTTCAGCTCGAGCTCGATGGTCTTGGAGGCAGCCGCCAGCGCGTCCCTGGCCGGACCGTGGTACTGCGGCACGGTCCGGACGGCCTCGACGGCGGCCGCGTCGGC
>Ga0315315_10002499_pt1 | contig 16853 bp, 13 predicted proteins | sample M140m3416metaG_FD_203699 | JGI IMG/M metagenome (GOLD analysis project Ga0315315, IMG submission 203699) | Ammonia-oxidizing marine archaeal communities from Monterey Bay, California, United States - M1 40m 3416 | ecosystem: Environmental > Aquatic > Marine > Intertidal zone | place: USA... | reverse complement strand
TCTTCCTCTCAAAGAATTAGAGTTCTACCGTTATTGTGAACTCGAAAGCGAGCGATCCAGCGTATTAGGATCGCTGAATGGGGGAGCCACTTTCATGCTGCGTGCGTTCTCTGACTACGGGGCGGCTTACTTTTGCAGCTCGTTGCCTGGCGCTCGCCATTCTACATTAATTGATAATGGGGTCGTCTTTTACGTGATGATTCAGCGAGCACTCGCACGAGGCACCGCAACGATGGGGAATGCACAACATCTCAACTGCGGAACCATTGCTGAATCAACAATCAATGACTGGCAACCGCTGGATGATCTTTCCAAAGACGTACTCGTATCGTCACGCAGTTCGCGGGCCGGTTTGTATTCAATGGAAAACACCCGTTATGCACTCAACCGGCCACTGTCCGAAGACTCCGACCAAACCTTGAATGAAGCAACGATTGATTCACTGTTCTACGGACTCGATTTTACCTGCCTGAATGATTCCGCTGCCAGCACGGATTCACTTGCCAGTGAAGTCTGGCGAATGTTCCTGGTTGTCATGATTCTGGCCCTATTGGCTGAAGCCCTGTTGAGCCTGCCGGAACGCCAAACCCGGACACATGTTTCTGACACGAACGTTGTCGACATTACTGCGGGCTTTACGTCTTCACGGCGTGATGTTTCTGAACCGGCGAGTCGCACTCAATGACGTTCTACTGGACCCCAACTTCACTTACGCTGTCAGTGATCACACTAATGGTCACTGCTGCCTGCTGTCTGACCAGCTGGCAGCGTAGTGGTTTGCTGCAGACAGTTGGCTGGCTGGAAGTCTTTCGTTTTTTATTGGTTGGACTCGTTGTCTTTTCACTGAACCAACCGGAGATCATCGAAAAAGTTCAACCAGACAATCAGCCGGTGCTCGTTGTCATGCACGACCAGTCTCGCAGCATGGAGACACGCGATGTTTTACCGGTCCGTAAAGGCGGCGTGGCAGCTCAACCAGTCACACGTGCAGCCGCGATAGAGCCATTGATTGCAGGTAACACATGGGTACCACTCCAAGAACGCCTGAAGATCGTCTTAGAACCGTTCTCATCCGAACTCCCGGAACCGACTGAAGGCACGGACCTAAACCAGGCATTGTCAACGGTCAGCGAGAGACATCCCGGTTTGCGAGCGGTTGTGTTGCTGTCTGATGGTGACTGGAATACCGGCATAGCACCTTCGTCCGCAGCCACTGATCTCAGGATGCAGGGTATCTCGGTATTCTCTGTGGGAATAGGCAGCGAAGATCCTCTGCCGGATATTGCACTTGTCAGTACCGGTGCTCCGACGTTTGCTCTTGCCGGAAAAACAGTGCGCATCCCGTTTCGGTTGACGAATTGGCTCCCACGACATCAGTCGGTCCTGGTGACACTCAACGGTACGCAAGGCGACGTCGTCGAAAAGACGGTCCAGGTGTCTGCCATGGGACAGCTGAATGAAACCGTGGAATGGACACCAAAGCAGACCGGCAACTACGACCTCACTCTTTCCATTCCCGTTCTGCCCGAAGAACCCATCACCGATAATAATGAAGTCAGCCTGTCGATTAACGTGCGCAACGAAGCGTTACAAGTGCTGATCCTTGAATCCTATCCGCGATGGGAATACCGCTATCTGCGGAATGCTTTGGAACGCGATCCTGGAGTCGAAATTAGCTGTCTGCTGTTTCATCCCGAACTTGAGGGCGTCGGTGGTGGCCGCGGTTACCTGGAAGAGTTTCCTAATGACAGGGAACTATTTGAGTACGACGTCGTGTTCCTGGGAGACGTAGGCGTCAGCGCAAAGCAGTTAAGTCATGAGAACTGCGAGAACATTCGGCAACTGGTTCGCAGCCACGCTGGTGGACTTGTCTTCTTACCGGGCTTTCGGGGTTACCAGGAAACACTGCTCACCACGGAACTTAACGAACTGTATCCAGTAGTTCCCGACCTCACAAAATCAAAGGGCGTAGGCATTTCTGAACCGGCTCGATTTGCACTCACGGAATCCGGTCGCCGCAGTTTGCTGACAGCGCTGGAAACCGACAACGAACGCAACGAAGAGATTTGGCGATCGTTGCCTGGATTTCAGTGGTATGCAGCGACATCGCGAGCACGCATCGGTACGGATGTGCTGGTAACACACGATTCCGAATCAACTCGTTTTGGCCGAGTGCCTCTCGTGGCGACTCGAACTTCCGGCACTGGTAAAGTTCTGTTCATGGGGACAGACGGAGCGTGGAGGTGGCGAAAAGGTGTGGAAGATCTTTATCATTATCGTTTCTGGGGGCAAGTGGTTCGCTGGATGGCTTACCAACGCAATATGTCGCAGGGTGAATTCATGCGACTGTTCTACTCTCCTGACAGGCCGGAAGCCGAAAACGTGCTCACACTGAATGCCAACGTCATGAAGGCAACGGGGGAACCATTACATGACGGCACTGTAGCGGTACAGATAGTGGCTCCTTCGGGACAAACCGATTCAGTACGACTGGCTCCCGCGGGTGACGACTCGTGGGGTCTGTTCACAGGATTCTTCACTCCCAAAGAAGGCGGGCAGTACCAGCTGATCACAACGTGCAGCGAAACGGGTGCTCAACTCGAAACGTCGATTTCTGTGCAGGGACAGGAACGTGAACGAATCGGTCAGCCCGCTCGGTTTGATGTGCTAAAGGAAATCTCTGCAATCAGTCGAGGGAGCTTGACAGAGATTTCAAAGGTTGAAGAAATAATCCAGCAGCTTTCGGCGTTACCGGAACCAGAACTCACGACTCGACGTTTTCGCATCTGGAGTCATCCCCTGTGGGGAGCCCTGCTGGTATTGTTACTGGGCGGCTTTTGGTCGGCCCGAAAGCTCGCTGGGTTGGTCTGATTCGGCTTCATATGTGAGTAGGTTTACACCCCAACCTGGCACAGGCTCCTGGACACAAACAGCATGAATCGCACAAATAGTTTGTGTCTGTTATTCGCATCTAATATGTGCATCTTCTGAACGTTCTCCATGACACGATGCTAATCTGTGCAATCACGCATCCTTGAATCACCCGGCCCCATGCACAATATCGTTCTTACTACCCTGAACGCTCGCTATTGGCACAGTTCCTTTGGACTGCGTTATTTGATGGCGAACATGCAAGAACTCACCGACCAGACGGTGTTGCTGGAATTTGGTATCGGCGAGAGTATTGTTGAAATACTCGCTGACATTGTGAGCCATCGTCCCCGCATCGTGGGAATCGGCGTCTACATTTGGAACATTCGTCAGGTTACGGAACTTGTCGCCGATATCAAACGCGTCGCACCAGACACCGTCGTCGTGCTTGGTGGACCGGAAGTCAGTTACGACACCGAATCTCAACCTGTCGCTCAGCTGGCAGATCACATTATCACCGGTGAGGGCGATCTGGCATTCCCGGAACTATGCCGAACGATTCTGATTAATGGACCGCTGCAGCCTCCGATTATCCACGCCTCTGCACCTCAGTTCGCGGACATCAAGCTTCCGTACGATCTATACAATGCAGAAGACATTGCGAACCGAGTAATCTACGTTGAAGCATCTCGAGGCTGTCCATTCACATGTGAGTTTTGTCTATCTGCTCTCGAGATTCCCGTCCGTCAGGCCAACGTGAATGAATTTCTGGAAGCGATGCAGTCGCTCCTGGATCGCGGAGTACGGCAGTTTAAGTTTGTCGATCGTACGTTCAATTTGAATCTTCGCGTCAGTCAGCAGATTCTGCGGTTCTTTTTAGATCGATGGAGCGACGGTCTCTTCCTGCATTTCGAAATGATTCCCGATCGACTGCCGGATCCACTGCGAGAATTGATCACTGAATTTCCTGCTGGTGGGCTGCAGTTCGAAATCGGCGTTCAGACATTCAACGACCAGGTGGGAGAACTTATCAACCGCCGACAGGATAACACAAAACTGGAGGACAACTTTCGTTTCCTGCGAAATAACACGGGAGTGCATATTCATGCCGACCTGATTGTTGGATTGCCGGGTGAAGACATCAACAGTTTTGGTCAAGGATTCGATCGCCTGCTTGCTCTGCAGCCACAGGAAATTCAGGTCGGCATGCTGAAACGCCTCAAAGGAACTCCAATCATTCGGCACGACGAAGAATTCGGGATGGTATACAGCAGCCAGCCACCATTTGAAATTCTACAGACAGGCTGCATCGACTTTTCCAACATGGTACACCTGCGTCATTTTGCTCGGACATGGAATCTCACAGGAAACAGCGGCAACTTTGCCGACTCACTACCGTTGTTCTGGGCAAACGGAAAATCACCGTTTCGGCAGTTGATGTCATTCACGGAGTTCCTTGTTCAACGTGAACAAAGACTAAACGGCATTTCTCTGGTTCGACTCTCCAGAGCGGTGTTCGACTTTCTTGTCGACATGTGTGCGGTACCTGAGCAACAGGCGGCAGAAGCAATCTGGCAGGATTACACTCGGGGCGGTCGTTCGGATCGACCGACGTTCCTTCGGCAATATGACCTGCCCGTTCCGGTCAGTCAGAGACAGACGTCGACACGAGGACTTCCCGCTCGGCAACAGCGGCACAGTGAGGGGTAACGAGGTGTGCTGTCAGGATCGAATCTGGTGCCACTCGGCCTGCCAGTGCAGCGGGATTCATAAACAGCGAAACATAATCCCGGGTTTAGCGCTGACAACCCTCTAAAACTCCATCGCGTCAAATTCGTCCATCAACTGGTCGAATTCGTCGCGATCGCGATCTTTGAGCCCTACTGTTGTACCAACGGCCTGACGACCATCCAGAATCAATTCCGCGTCGCGTTCTTTAACCGCTTGATCAACTGCTGACAAACCTGTTTCACCGCCGAACAGTTTGGACAAGTCAATCTTGATACCAGCGACGTCTCCGTCTGCTCCGGCGATTGCCGGTGTTTTATGTTGAGGAAACACAATGGCGTGTTCCGGACACACGCGGCTGCAGGCCGGGCATCCTTTTTTACAGTTGTCCTGTTCTTCCACCAGAATTCGATCGAGTGCGTCGATTCCGTAAACGCCGAACAAACAGAAGTCGATGCATTCCATACAGTTGGTGCAGCGACTGTAATCGATTACCGGGTACCAACGTCGTCGAGTGTCTTCCGGCAACAGGTCACGACTCACTGAATTGTCACCAGCATCCAACGCCTGGCGAGCAGTCAGCATCTCGACCGGCTGTAAATAGCGATCCAATTGTTCAGGCGTCGGACTCCCCTGAATCCACTGCAGCAAATCAATTGGCTTTGATGTATCTTCAGTTGCGATGCGCCGAATTTCGTCAACGAAGGCCTCGCAGTTTTCGGATGCACGCATATCAATGCAGTACAGCAGCCGATCCGGAATATCGACACTGCCGATACCTTTGGATTCCGGCATTTCTTCCGAATCTTCATCAGCTTCATCAGCTCGGAGCAGCGTCTCACCCTGATTACCTCGCACGCCAGCTCTATCCAGTGTCCAGCGAGTGGCGCGTTCGTACAGCCATCCCAGAACGACGAGCGTACCAGGAACGGAACGCAGGAATTCAATTCCCGAATGTTTCGGATTCATGTCATACAGATGAGGTACCAGCGTCACATGAACACCTGGTTCATCGATCAGCGCCTGCATAATTTTCTCTTCCAGAGCTCGCCGAATGGGGTGACGCCCCTGAGCCTGGCAGATGACAACGGTGACTTGTGAATCAGACATCTGAGCGATCAAATGAGACAATTGAGATGAGTCAGTCAGTACCTGCAGCCTGGAATTGACACGCCGAACCTGCGGCACCGGCAGGCACAGCCAAGTCTACTGAAACCGTCTTAGACTCTACAACACAATGCAACAGGCACGATCTCTGTGTTACAGGAATTTCACGATATCAGCGAAGGAGGCAAGTTCTTTGGCTGCCCGTGTTTCTCGGAATCACAGCATTCAGAGGGGTTTCGTTGAAAAACACAGGGGTAACGCCATACTATCCCGCTCTAAATTCAACACAAAACACGTCGAGTACAGCTGATGCCACCGTCTACTGGCATCGATCGATTTCAGGAAAAATGCATGTCCGCCGCTAACCAGTTTCCAATTCCACTCCACGAATACCAATCGCTCCCTCTGGATCCCGCTGTTCCCAAGCTTACAGCTGATCAGAAAAAGACGCTGCAGGCTAATATCGAACTCTGCCGCGACGCTATTATCTTTTTCACCGCGATAGCAGAAGCCAAAGGTCTCGGCGGCCACACGGGCGGACCGTACGACACTGTTCCTGAAACACTTATCATGCACGGCTTCATCAAGCATGCTGAAGCAGGCGGTGCTCATGAAATCGTACCGATCTTCTTCGACGAAGCTGGCCACCGCGTGGCGACTCAATACCTGATGGCCGCGCTTGACGGCGAACTGGATGTAGAACGCCTGCTGCACTATCGCGAATATCTGTCTCACCTGCCGGGACATCCGGAACGAGGTTTTACGCCGGGCGTTAAATTTTCATCCGGACGACTGGGACACATGTGGCCTTTTGTTAACGGAGTCGCCCTGGCAAATCCCGGAAAAACCGTCTTCATGCTGGGATCCGATGGATCTCAAATGGAAGGAAACGACGCCGAAGCGGCTCGACTAGCGGTCGCCCAAAACCTGAACGTCAAACTATTAATCGATGACAATGACGTCACGATTGCCGGGCATCCTTCTGATTACCTGTCGGGATATGATGTGGCAAAGACGCTGGAAGGGCACGGACTCAATGTCAATGCGGGAAACGGTGAAGACCTCGACGATCTGTATGCTCGCATGTGTGCTGCCGTCACGACCGACGGCCCGGTTGCTCTGATGAACCGCCGTAAGATGTGCGTTGGAGTCGATGCACTGGAAGGCAATCCTCATGGTCATGATGTCATCAAAGCATCGGTTGCTAAGGAACACCTGACCGTACATGGTCGTGCGGCGGCCGTGGCATACCTGGAGACCGTAACAAAAGGACCAAAAGGACCAACTCACGCAGGCTCTGATGCCGACAGCGTTGGTAAGAACCGCGACCTGTTTGGTCGAATCCTGAACGACATCCTCGACGAAATACCCGAAGCAAAACGCATTGAATCTGTGCGTGTCTTCGACTGTGACCTGGAAGGCAGCTGCGGATTAAATCATGTTCGAGCTTCGCATCCGGAAGTTTTCGTTCGTGGCGGAATCATGGAACGCGGTAATTACTCGGCGGCTGCTGGTTTCGGTTTTGAAGAAGGCCGCCAAGGCATCTTTGGTACGTTCAGTGCGTTCCTGGAAATGGTCGTTTCTGAAATCACAATGGCTCGACTTAACCAGGCCAATGTTCTGGCTCACTTCAGCCATGCCGGTTGCGACGACATGGCAGACAACACATGCCATTTTGGCCTGAACAACATGTTTGCAGCCAATGGCCTGCCGGATGAAGGCAAGGATACGACGAGACTTTACTTCCCTGCAGATCAGCACCAATTTCGATCCTGCCTTCAGACAATCTATCCACAGCCGGGCCTGCGGTTCATCTTCTCGACTCGCTCCGGCGTTCCCGATCTGTTGAACGAAGACGGCACTCGCTTCTACGGCGACGATTATCAATTTGTGTCCGGAAAAGACGACGTGATTCGTGAGGGCACGGCTGGTTATGTGGTTTCGTTCGGAGAAACTACGTACCGAGCTCTCGATGCCGTGACTCGACTGAAGCAGGACGGTCTGAATTTTGGCCTCATCTGTAAATCCACTCTCAACGTCTACGACGAGGAAGTGATGGAAAGACTGGTGAAGTCACCGGCTGTTCTGGTTGCAGAATCGTTCAACGTGAACACAGGTCTGGGATCTCGATTCGGCACGGAATTGCTGCGCCGAGGCTTTAAGGGCAGCTACAATAATCTCGGCACGAACCGTGAAGGTTCTGGCGGGCTGTGGCAGCAAATGGGCTATCAGGGAATTGACGCAGATGGCATTCACGAAGGGGCTCGCAAGCTGGCTGTTGCCACTTCCTGACAAAGGCAGTAACCGGGAAGGCCGAATTGTCAGCGTTGCAGATGTACTCACATGCTCTTCCCGGCAACTGAAAAATGCGTGAAGGTCGTTACTGGAGACATCAGTGTTCGAAGATTTCGATATTCGGCAGAGGCCAACATCGTGGATTCATTCCTGAACTGGTAAGAACTAAAAACACATCAGTGAAATTCCGATGCACTTAGTGGTTGACGAATCTCGGATCACTATTGAGAAACACAGTGCTGACACTCGTTGTCCGGTGGCTTCCGGTCAGCCGTCACAGGTACGGAGTTAACGTCCGGCAAAATTGCGGTCGCCACGCTCGCATCCGTACACTCCTGCTGACTATTCATTCGTGATTCAGTATTTTGAAAACAAATCATGTCGTCGCTCGCTCAATTAAAACTGCATACTGTCGGACTCATTCCAGCCCGCCTGCAATCCACTCGCCTGCCCGGAAAGCTTTTACTGAACGAAACCGGCAAACCACTCATTCAGTATGTCTGGGAAGTTGCCAATGCCTGCGATGAGCTCAATGAAGTTATCGTTTGCACAGACAGCGACGAAATCGCCAATGTCGTGCGGGGCTTTGGAGGCCGAGCGGAACTGACAGGCGATCATCCCAGCGGCTCTGATCGTATTGCGGAAGTCGTTCGACGGTGCTGTACGAATGCTGATATCGTTGTGAATCTGCAGGGAGACGAACCGGAGCTGGAACCGGAATCGATCACTCGCATGGTCGAGACTCTTCGCAATTCCACCTGCGAAATGGCGACGATCGCAACTCCGTTTCATGACGCCAGCTCTGTTGAAGATCTGTCCTGTGTTAAAGTCGTACTCAACGATCGTTCGGAAGCACTTTACTTCAGCCGTCACCCAATCCCATTCGCACGCGATCGTTCCATCGACGAGATACTGACCGAATCACCCGGCCAGTATCTATTGCACCTTGGAATGTATGCCTACCGTAAAGAGTTCCTGCTGCAGCTGACAGACATGCCACCGGGGCCGCTGGAACAAATCGAAAAACTGGAACAACTCCGAGCTCTCCAGTCTGGCGCTCGTATTATCGTAGCGCAGATCCCTGAAGCATGCATCGGAATAGATACACCCTCCGACTACGCCGCCTTCGTTCAACGCATGCAGTCATAAACAGGATTGAATCAATTCTTATGTCTGTACAAACTTCGATTTCTGTGGTGCCCGGTACTCGATATTGAGATGAGGTGTTTCCAGTCGTTCCTGCCCTGAACCCAGTGATCGGCATCCAGCTTCTTCCTGGTCCCGGCTGCCGATTCTGCTGATCTTGCTAGTGGCACGGCAATGAGTCCAGAGCCAACACTGGCGAGAAATGCTCTTCGATTAACCATGCTGTGTTGCTCCTCAGGAGGGATGGGAAGTGACTGCCAATCTTCTTCAGGGTGACTGGATTACAGTGAAGGCCAACGCCGGCTATTAATGCAGAGACAGAAACCATCCCCTGAAATCGTCGAACTGTGCTTGTGTTGCAGCCGTGACCATATTGCAGGCCACAGATGAAAGGTGAAAGACGACTTTACGGCATTGAGATTTACGGCATTGAGACAAAAGCGATGAAGAATATTCAGCAGAGAAAATGAAAAACAGCCGTTCTTCTGAGTGAAGAACAACGAATAATTGAACTGCTGCGATTCCGGAACAATTTTCAATGTCTTTCAATCGGCATGAAACGCAGTTCTGACGTCGAATGAAATGGGCTGTGAATCCTCGTTCCGAATGACATCTGACTTTCGCCCGAGCAAAACCTCCAGTGGGTTGGTCTCGAGTAATTGACGGTACCCGATGTAACTTGTACTCAGTCTTGAGTTGACCTCATTCAGAAAGACGGCGTTGTCTGTTTCCACAACCAGAAAATCTAAACCAAGGTAACCACTGAATGAGCCGATCTGTTGCATCACCTGTTCAGCGATTGCTGTGATCTGTTCAGCAATGCCGTTTCCTAAATTCGCAGGGATCGTCCCGCCCTGATAGATTGGTTGGTCGTTCTGCCAAATGACGTTCTGCCTGGCTACGGGCAAGCTACAAAATCCGTTGCATCCGGATAGTACTCCGACTGAAACCGATTCACCGTCAATCCACGGTTGCTGAATGTAATCTGCGGGATCACTTTCCAGTGGCAGATTTCCTCGCTGAATCCCACCACAGCCCACTCCAAAACGTGGTTTGAAGATCAGCGACTCATCTCGGTAACGGCTATTAGCTGCTTCAGTGACAACGGTATCGCACGGCAGCATCGGGATGGCATCGGATGCGAATGTATTCCAAGTCAGCAATTTATCGCTGCATTGTTCCACCGTTGCAAGTGGCGGCAACAAAACTCTGCAATTGAGCGGCCGTAAGGCTTGAGCGACCGTTATGAGCAGACTGTCACATTCAGGAGCGACGGGAAGGACGAAATCTGCTCGTACAGCGGCTTCCACCAGCACTTCCAGAACAGAGTCCCTGGATCGACATCTGTAGAGTTCGACGTTGTCAGGAAGCGGGCCTAATGTGTCTGCGGCGTCATCACACAAGACCACGCTGACTTGAATACCATCTAATGCCACTGCATCTGCAAGCAGAGATTGCAGCATGAGTCCCGCTTCACTGCGTATATTGTCGCCCGCACACTCAAACTCAACACGATCGGCGTGAAGGTATTCGAAGAGCAGCAGCTGGTCCAAGTCTTCTCTCCGTCAGGTGATCGAGTGAAGCAGCTATTCTGACAGATCTGCCGTTTGGATTCAGTCGTCAGCAATCATCCTTACAAATCAGCAGGTGATTTTGTACGTCTTTCATACCCACAACCTGCCTGGCAGCAGCCGTGACATCTGCGTTGTCAATATGCACGTGACCCACATCCTCACAGCAAACACCATTGCGAATGCGTCGGACAACAAGCGACGACACAGAAAAGGCAGGATCGGCAAGTAGGCGCCGTCGAACTCCGAATTCAACGGCATGTGGTTGACTTAAATCAGTCTGTTTGCGACGTGGAATCTGAACCGCCATGAGAAACCACCTTGAAACTGATGGCCACACGGTCAAAGCACACTAGATACCCAACGTTTACGATCTATCATTTGTGGAATTGCAGATGAGTCTCGAACAGCCGTGGGGACAAGGCATCTCACAAACACGCAGAAAAAACGAACGACAACGCTGCCAAATCCAATTTGCAAATTTTTGGTTAAAACCTCAGGTTGGCTATCCCTCATTACTGGCATGCAATGGTATGCCCGAAACATCCGGACTGCATGGCAGGCGTAAGTTTCCCAAACTTCAGTCTTGGAAGACTGCCATACTGGAGGCATGCGGATCATCGCGAGCCCGGCACGCTGCAATGAAGGGTGCTGCCAAGGACAGCCGGACACGGGCGACTAAATGCCGTCGAGTGCATCCAGCTCACGTTGAAAGCCACCGGAGAGTATAGGGAATCGACACCAGCTTCGTGGATCGAGATTTTTGTCGTCGACATGGAACGAAGGCGCGTAGCGTTCTCGTTTCCATTGATTACGACACCATAACTGAAAGAAGCGACGTACGTACATTATCAATTCTTCTCGCGTCAGGTCACGAGGCTTCGCGAGTAGATGTCGGAGCACTTCTGCAGGACTGAACTTATCACGAATGGCAAGGCCTTCAATTTCGTCAAGCAGGGGATACGGCATGAGGTCTGATTCGTCAGTTTGTCCGTACGATGCTGGTCGCAATTCTGCCGTTGGTTGTTGCTGATTCACATGACCCAACGCAGCAACCGCTGCGCAATTCGCAGAGCCATCGGTTTCCATAGTCTTCAGCCACTGTCGGAGAAAGGCCTTATCGATTCCCGCAATCGGACTCAATCCGCCCGAGGTGTCGCCGTCCATGGTTGCATAACCAACCGCAGCTTCGGAACGATTACTGGTTGACAACAACAGTGCATTTTTCAGGTTGGCGAACATCCAGACAGAAGGTGATCGAGTGCGAGCCTGAATGTTCTGCAACGTGACGTCGTCATTCTCCCATGAAAGATCTCGGCCAATCGCCTGTTCCACGACAGCCTTATAGCTTTCCACAATAGGATCGACATTCAGTTCATACCACGTCCCGCCAATCGCTCTCGTGACTGCTTCAGCAGCTGCTCGAGTTGTCTCTGAACTATTGCAAGTTGCCTGATAGATCCCGGTAAACAGTTGTTTCATCCACTCATCTGCCGTGGAGTTGTCGGCTGCGTCTCCAAGATACCCCAATGCCTTTACCAGGCCGTTGGCGCCTAGGCTCTGTAAGCCGCGCTCCACCATGCACCGCACCAGACACGCAGTTGCCGATGAGTCTGCTCCACCGCTCATGCTGACAACGAATCCTCTTGACCGACTTTTGCGAAGATAGTCGAACAGGGCCAGTGCGATCGCCTGAGTGAACTCTTCCGTCTGGTCGGCTGAAACAGCCGGCACATCGATTGTGATGCGACTCAACGGAGCCTGAATGTCACCTGATATTCTGGCAATACGTTCGTGAACAGAGTCACTCACATCAGTCGGCATGGAATGCACTCTGGATCGACGGGTTCGATTGAGATCGATGTCAACGTCGGCGACGACAACGTCAACATCATGAAATTCAAAACGGGGACCAGCCGCGACGAGGTCTCCTCCCGATGCAATCAACGCACCTCCATCGTAGACAGCTCGACCAGCTTCGTTGCCGACGAGGTTGGCGTAAATATAGCTGACTCCAAACGATCTCGAGCCTTCCAGTACGAAACGTTTCCGTATATCGTGCTTGCCGAAAGCAAAATGACTGGCACTGGGATTCAGAATTACATCAACGCCGCATTCCGCCATGTGGTTCCCTGGACGACCGGCCACCCAGGCATCTTCACAGATTTCGAAGCCAAAGCGGACTCCATTCACTTCGAAGATCAGATCACCGATCGGCCAGCATTCACCATCGCGGGAGTAGTCGCTGACGACTTCTTCCGGCCACGCCCGAAACCAGCGAGGCTCATAATGTAATCCATCACCGGCCAGATGCTGCTTAGGGATAAAGCCGGCGATACGTCCATCTGCAATCACGCAGGCGACGTTGTAGACGCCGTTCGTCAGATACAATGGAAGCCCCACGGCGATGATCATGCCACGTGTCTGAGGCACAATACGCTGCAGCATCTGCCACGAAGTTTCCCACACACTGGGTGCCAGGAACATGTCTTCGCAACCGTAGCCAGTGACGCACAATTCCGGTAGGCACAGCACTCCTACTTCCATCGAGCGTGCCTGTTCAATGGCTCGCTCAATTCGGCTGCAGTTGCCTTCCCAGTCCAAAGGTGTCTGGTTAAGGATTCCGGCTCCCAGGCGTAGTTGTCTCATTCGGCAGGCTTCATAAACGTCTGATATCAATGGCCAAATCGATCACGAGCGGCTTAGGCAATTCGCATCGCCCCGTTCACAACTGACAAAGCACTCGCTACAGGGTCCATCAATACACAACTCGCAGTCAACTCGCCACAAAGAGGTGCCAAATGACCTCATTGAGTGCATGAAATCGCAGCCAAGGCCGTACGACCGAACAAAAAGAGGGCGAGTCACCTTGCGGGATTGGTGACTCGCCCGAGCGGAAACGCAGCCAGATCAACGGAAGACAGCAGTGACTCAGGAGGAGGAAGTCATGCTGGTGTAAACTCGGGTCAACAGTTTGACTCGGTCTTCCGCCGCGGAATCAGAACAATCCCTTCTGCCCAGGAAATCCGGCCCATTGCGGAGTCGAACCGGTTTCCACACTGCGTTTCCAGAGGCCACTGGCGTCCTCTTGCTGACGCCGTTTCACTTTTTGATGGTGCGTCGGTTGAAGTTGCGACTGTTTCTCGAACGGAAGAGCGCGTGAATCGTTTCGACGGAACGGACGTGTCGCTTTCCGCTGGTGTAAACTCGCGTTCAGTCCTTTCGACTGCTTCACTTTTGGTGTGGGTGCCTGAAGACTAAATCGACGGTTCTCTTTAAATTTTGAAAGTTCACGTGAGGCATCAGGAACTTGTGGCTGAGCATTCCATGTAAATGGTTTTGCCTGGTCCACAGGTGGGCGTGCCTGCGTCCTTGATTTACGAGTTTGGTCTTGCTGACTACGTCCCGAAACTGTTTGCAATTTCGGCTGGCGAGACTGCGGTCTGGCGACGTCTCGAGTTTTAGTGGACAGAGTAGCAATCATTTCCTCGGGAGAGATTCCGTATCGCGGCATTCCGGCGACCACCCAACTGCGCCAGTCTTTCTCCAATGCATTGACACCTCTGTGGTTGTAGTGTTTACGGATAGCCGCTTCCCATTGGCCACTTCTGGCGTCGCTCAGAAACTTAAGATAAGTTGCACGTCCGCCCTGCTGCATCAAAAAATCAACCAGACCAAAACCTTCGGCGTACAGAACTAACATTGGCCGGTGTCCAGTCGGATACTGCTTCATACTCAATAAACGTCGCAACGGAATGTACTCTCGACGGCTCTTGATGATGTCCTGCAGCAGATCCAGCTGGAGTTGTTGTTCCGAGCGGTGCTCAAACAACGTTGACGCCCCTTCGTCCGCCCAACGCGGAAGTGGACGACGGAAATGGCTGGCGAAGATCGTATGATTCACTTCGTGAGGGAGTACAGAATCCAGAATTCGTTCAGGGCTTCCCTGAACCATCATCTTCCAGTTCGAAACACTGCTGCCCACAAACTGAAACGTGGTCTGACCGGCGGCTCCGTAAGAACCCGATCGCACCTTGATTGTGCAGGGACGGCGCCAGTCTGCGAGCGGCTCCCCGGTCCAGAAGATCGCTAACCGACGGCGATATTCTTCCGCAGCTTCGCCGATGGTCCTTGCCTCTTCCGGAGAGGAAGCTGTAACGAGGAAATTTTGAGTTCGGTGGTTCGCACCAGTACTCACCAGAAGAGTAACCGCAATCAGCAGCACTCGCGGTATCAGAGCATCCATGCTCAGCCTGTCATGATTCGTTGAAAGAGTAGCAGCCGCAGATCCGTCTGCAGTTTTCACTAACGCCATCGGCAGCAAATGCCGATCCAAACCTGCGCATCTGCTAAAATTGGCTTGGGAGATATCCGCAACAGCTTTTGGCCAAAGCAGTTATGACGTTTGCAACCACGCGATGAATATCAGTGCAGTGGACCGAATCATCTTTGCATTTCTTACAAAACCGGAGGCAATTGTCGTTTCTGCACACGATAGGGAGGGGAGAGTCACCTCCGGAACGATGAGTCCTAACACCTACCGCATTCGTCCGGTTCAGGCAGAGTCGAACGCGACCAGCCGATTCTTGAGAGATCGGACTGATGTCAGGACGATACAAAGGCGATAGAGCCCGCCTCCCTTGATTTAAGATTCAGAGAACCAATGATCCTCGTCCCGATTCTTCTTATCCTTTTCTCCTGCTGGAGCTTTTGGGGCTGGACGGTCGGCGATACGAGGGACATTCGCTGGATTCGACACCTTTGTGGATCTGCTTTCGTGCTCAGTATCGTGCTGATTGCAGGAGGCGGGGGCTTTATCGCGGCTCGATCCATGGAACGTTCAGCAGCTCGCGACAAGGCTTCCGCCGTGTTGCAGGCCATCGCCGACCGGATCGAATCCGGTGGCGAGCAGCAAGTTGTTCGTGAGATTAAAAAGCTGGATCATCGGGGCGATCCCGACGAAGACTTTTACGACCTGCTCGACGAATTGCCAGAGCTCACCGCAAATCTGAATCGACAACCAACAGCCCCACGGACCGTGGCCGGCAGAACTACCCAGCTCCTCTATTGATTGATGAGAAGCTCGACTGACTATTCAGTTTCTCACAACCGTTGTGACCCGCTAACCTGCCTGTCAGCATGCTTGGTTTGCAAATTCAGCTCCGCCTGTAGCTGTCTGCAAACGATGTTGCATTATGTTGCCTTTCAGGGTCTCGTCTCTCAACAATTGAGTCAACCGGCTGTTTTGAGTCAGCAGCAGACACCGGCACCTTCGTTCCCTGGCTTCCGTCCGGGAACATGTGTCATCAAGACTCTTCCGGTAAATCTGAGACTGTTTGCACGATCGGCAAATCAGACCTTCGCAGAGATGTGACCCCATACCGAATTTTGCAACCGACACAATGGATAATCACCGGATCTACTTGTCGATGAGCTTCTGCAGAACTTCCAGCACCTTATCGTCATGGCCATCGACCTGAACGGCTTTCCAAGTCTTGGCGACTTTACCTTTACCATCAATGACAAACGTTGACCTTTGAATGCCCATAAATTTCTCGCCATAGCGGTCGCGTTCTCTCCAGGCACCGTACTTTTCGGCAACCGCATGATTGCAGTCGGCCAGAAGCAAAAAATTGAGGTCGAATTTTTCACTGAAGGCCTGGTGGCTATCAATATCGTCAGGGCTGATGCCAAAGACGTGAGCTCCCAGAGCTTTGAGATCTGACTTTCGATCACGAAATGCGCAGGCTTCTTTGGTGCAGCCGGGGGTGTCGTCCTTTGGATAAAAATACAATACGACCGGGCTGCCTTTGAGCTCTGCCAAACAGACCTTAGTACCATCAGTTGCGGTAAGTGTGAATTTGGGGGCGGTCTCGCCGGCTTCGATCCATTCAGTCATGACTCTGCCTGTCCCTGAGGATGAGTTGGTAGTTGTTGCAGCCATCGGGGCCTGTTGAGCCGGCTGGCACACGCATATTAACAGGATAATCGAGGAGGCGGCTGATTCCGTTGAAAGAAGCAAAGTTCTCGCAGGACTGGAAATCGGCCTCTGAAACGGAGGTGGAAGTGATCAATTCGAGTGATCCGGGTAGATTGAATGGCGGCACTGTTGAGGATGCTTGAGGATCCGTTCTA
>Ga0315315_10002496_pt1 | contig 16857 bp, 16 predicted proteins | sample M140m3416metaG_FD_203699 | JGI IMG/M metagenome (GOLD analysis project Ga0315315, IMG submission 203699) | Ammonia-oxidizing marine archaeal communities from Monterey Bay, California, United States - M1 40m 3416 | ecosystem: Environmental > Aquatic > Marine > Intertidal zone | place: USA... | reverse complement strand
AAAGTTTGCTTACCAAATGTTCCAATGGAATGATGGTATTCAATAACTTCATTAACTAAATAAGGATTGATTGCGCTAGCTCCATATCCAAATAACATTGAAAAGTGGTGAGGTTCTCTTGGTTCAGATGACTCAATAATAATTCCAAACTTGGATCTTTTTTTTGCTTTCATCAGTACATGATGAACATTCGAGCAGGCCAATAAGATTGGAATAGCTCCTTTTTCTTTTGACACACCTCTATCACTAATTATAATTATATTATAACCAGAGTCAACATAAGAACTGACATCTTTGATCATTTGATCAAGTGCCTCTTCAATTCCGTTGTGACCTTTAATAACATCGTAGAGAGCACTCACAGAAGCGGCTTTAAAATTTTTGTTTTTTATGAATTTAATTTTATCTAAGTCTTCATTTGAAATTATAGGATTTTTAATTCTTAATTTTTTACAGTGATCAGGAACTACATCAAAAATATTATAATCACTTCCAATACCAAGACTTGTATCAGTAACAATTTCTTCTCTTATACCATCAAGTGGTGGATTGGTAACTTGAGCAAATAACTGTTTAAAATAATTGAACAAAAGTTGAGGTTTAGTTGACAATACAGCAAGGGGGGTATCTGTTCCCATAGAACCAATTGCTTCTTTTCCCGATTTACACATGGGAAGAATAATAGTTTTTAGATCTTCCTGTGTGTAACCAAAAATTCTTAATCTAGTTTCAAAATCAATTTTTTCTTTTGGAGTTTTATTTCCTGTGTAAGGAACATCTTTTAAATTCAAAACATTGTCATTTATCCATTTTCTATATGGATATTTAGTTACAATTTCGTTCTTAATTTCTTCATCTTCAATTATTCTGCCTTCGTTCATGTCTACCAAAAACATTTTACCAGGCTCAAGTCTACCATGAGATTGAACGTTTGAAGGTTCAATATCAACTACACCTGTTTCTGAAGACATTACAACATATCCATCTTTTGTCACGGTATATCTAGATGGTCTTAGTCCGTTTCTATCTAGTAATGCTCCAATATATTTTCCATCTGTAAATGGAATTGATGCAGGACCATCCCATGGTTCCATAATACTAGAGTTGTATTCATAAAATGCCTTTTTTTCATCAGACATTGATTTGTGTTTCTCCCATGCTTCAGGAACCATCATCATCATAACTTCGGGAAGAGATCTCCCGGTTGTCAATAATAATTCAACAACCATATCCATTTGAGCAGAATCAGATTTACCTTTTAAGATTGTTGGGAAAATTTTTTCAATTTCATCTCCAATAAATTCACTTTTCATTAACTCTTCCCTAGCATTCATTCTTGTTACATTCCCCTTGATTGTATTGATCTCACCATTGTGACACATATATCTAAATGGTTGAGCTAAATCCCACGTGGGAAAAGTATTAGTAGAAAACCTTTGATGCACCAAAGCCAGTCGAGTCACAAGTTCTGGATCTTTTAGGTCAAGGTAAAAACGATCTATATCTTCAGGTATAAGTAGACCTTTATATATCAACGTTCTGTTGTGAAGACTAGAAAAGTAAAAATAATTTTTTTGATGTAAAGCACTATTATAAATTTCGTTTTCAGCTATTTTTCTTGCAATAAATAGCTTGGTATTAAATTCAGTATCAGTAAGTGTTTTATCATTTTTCCCAATAAAAACTTGTTTTATTACAGGTTGTGTTTTGGCAGCAATTGAACCAACAACTTTGGAATTAACTGGTACTTTTCGCCAACCAATAATATTTAAACCTTGTTTTTTTATTTCCTTTTCAAAAATGTCAATACAGTATTTTAATTGGTTAATTTTTTGTGGTAGAAAAACCATTCCAACGGCATATTCATATGCACTTGGAAGTTGAAAGTCACATTGTTTTACAAAAAAATCGTGTGGAATTTCAATTAATATACCAGCACCATCTCCAGTTTTACCATCAGAACTAACAGCACCCCTATGTTCTAAACATGTTAAAATATTTAAGGCCTTGGGAATAATATTGTTAGTTTTTTCACCTTTAAGGCTACAGATAAAACCTGCACCACAGTTGTCATGTTCAAAATCTGGAGAATAAAGTCCTTGTTTTTTAGGTAGCATAAAATGTCAATTGGAACTTGCAAATATAATACATATATGCTGTGTTTAAGAATATAGGAATGTTAAAACTTCTAATAATATAAACTTGATAATTAAATTGAATTATATTGACAATTTGTTACAAAAAGGCATTATTATTGATAATATGACAATTTTAAAATAACTACATAATTTTTTTTAAATTTAGATCCTTAAATAAATCAATCAATGGAAATATTAATAATATCTGTATTTGTATTAGGTTACGTTTTAATAACACTTGAACATACAATAAAAATTGACAAACTAATCCCTGCTCTTGGTATGATGGGTATTTTATGGGCAATCATTGCATTAAATCACCTTGACGTATACGATATAAATCTTGAGCTTTTAAAATTAGAACCTACTCACATTGAGGAAGTACTTCTACACCATCTTGGTAAAACTGCAGAAATTTTAATTTTCCTTTTGGGAGCAATGACAATTGTTGAAATTATAGATTATTTTGATGGATTTAAAGGGATTAAACAAGTTATTAAGACACGAAGTAAGGTTAAGGTCCTTTGGATTTTTGGCTTTCTTGCATTTGTTTTATCTGCAATAATAGATAACCTAACAGCCACTATAGTTCTAATAACATTACTTCAAAAGTTAGTTAAAGACAGGTCACTCAAGTTATGGTACGCTGGTCTTATTATAATAGCAGCAAATGCTGGTGGAGCTTGGTCTCCAATTGGAGATATTACCACAACCATGCTTTGGATTGGTAACAAAGTAAGTGAAATTAACTTAGTTAAATATTTAATCATTCCATCACTTGTGTGCATGATTGTTCCATTTTTGGTAGCCTCCAGGTTTAGCATATTTAAAGGTGACTTAGAGGTTATGGAAATAAATGAGGCGAGTAATCCATATGGAAATAGAATGTTATTCTTAGGTTTAGGATCAATTTTATTTGTTCCATTTTTTAAAGTTGTTACTCATCTTCCACCATATGTTGGAATGATGTTATCTTTAGCTTTTGTTTCTACAATTGCTGAAATATTATCAAACAAAAAAACAAATGTTTCTAGCGTAGATGCAGAAAATGAGAGTTTATCTCATCATAGTCCAGTTCATCATTCTCTTTCCAAAATTGAGATGCCAAGTATATTATTCTTTTTAGGGATTTTACTTGCAGTTGGAGCGTTAGAGTCATTGGGTATTTTATTTAATTTCGCTGGTTACTTAACAGAAATTTTTCCAAATACTGATGTTTTGATGATTCTATTTGGGTTTCTTTCAGCTATAATTGATAATGTTCCTTTAGTTGCTGCTTCTATGGGTATGTTTCCCAATCTTATAGATGACCCATTATGGCATGCTTTAGCTTTTTCTGCAGGAACTGGTGGTAGTATGCTTATAATTGGTTCAGCTGCAGGTGTTGTTGCAATGGGTATGGAAAAGATTGATTTCTTTTGGTACTTAAAAAAAGTTGCTATTCTTGCCCTAATTGGTTTTTTGTCTGGCTATGGAACATTTATTTTACTAAGAGATTTTGTTATATAAAGTATGAATTACCTTGAGACAGTTAATTGGCTTTTTGACCAACTTCCTGTCTACCAAATTGATGGAGTTTTTAAATACAAGGTAGATTTAGAAAAAATAACAAAAGTTTGTAATCATCTAAACAATCCTCAAAACTCCTACAGAACTGTCCATGTAGCCGGAACTAATGGTAAGGGTTCATCATCACACATGATTGCCTCAGTCTTACAAGAAACCGGTCTGAAGGTTGGTTTGTATACCTCTCCACATTTAATTGATTTTAGAGAAAGAATAAAGACTAATGGTTTTCCTGTTGATAAAAAATTTGTTATTGATTTTGTGGATCAACACAAAAGTTTTTTTTTGAAAAGTAAGTTGTCTTTTTTTGAAATGACAGTAGCGATGGCTTTTGAATTTTTTTCAAAATCAAAAGTAGATATTGCTGTAATTGAAACAGGACTAGGGGGAAGGTTAGATGCAACTAACATAATAAATCCAATAGTTAGTTTAATAACTAATGTTGGTTTAGATCATAAAGAATTTTTAGGAGATACCTTAATTAAAATAGCTGGTGAAAAAGCAGGTATTATAAAAAAGAATGTTCCTGTAGTTATCAGCGAATTTCAAGAAAATATTTATTCAGTTTTTGAACAAAAAGCGACTAATTTAAATGCAGATATTTATCTTGCTGATAGTAAAATTCATTTTAAATCTGATCTAAAGGGTAGTTTTCAAAATAAAAATATAGCAGGTGTTGTTAAAACTTTATCATTAATAAAAGATTTCCATATCCCTAAGTCAAGCATTAAGAATGGTCTTTTGAACGTAATTAATAACACAGGTTTAATGGGAAGATTTCAAGTCATCAGTAAAGAGCCACACGTTGTATGTGACGTAGGCCATAACGTTGAAGCTTTTAGAGAAATAATTAATCAGATTAGTTCAATTAAGTACAATAAATTGAGATTAGTTTTGGGTTTTGTAAAGGGGAAAGATTATGATAAAATATTAGACTTACTTCCAAAATCTGCTAGTTTTTATTTTTGTTCACCAAATATAAGTAGGGGTTTAGACATTAAAGAATTAAAAAAATATTCGGAAGCAAATAAATTAAATTCTACTTTCTACAATAATGTGAAAGATGCTTATAAATGTGCTTTATTTAATTGTAATAAAAATGATCTTTTATTTATTGGAGGAAGCAATTTCGTAGTAGCTGAAATTTTATGATTTTGGTGCAATTTTTGAGATACTTTGAATATGAAAAATTTTATTTTATTATTTACTTTAATTTTTTCTTTTTCTTGCTCAAGTGATGAATTTGAAAAAGAGGGTTATGATAAGGATGGTAACTCTTATGATGGTCCGATTGAAACTATTACCTACAATGGTTTAGAAAGGAAATATATTATTTATATTCCTCAAGGATATGATGGTTCTTCAAAATTACCACTTTTGTTAAATTTTCATGGATTTGGTGGACAGGCTGGTGATCATATGTTAAATACAAACATGAGGTCTACTGCTGATTCTGAGAATTTTATTTTAGTATATCCGCAAGGCACTGATTTGGACGGTTCTTCTCATTGGAATGCTGCTCTGAACGGAGGAGATAACAAAAGTGATATTGATGATTTAGGTTTTATTGAAGCTTTAATTAATAAATTAAATAATGATAATTTAATAGATTCAAAAAGAGTATATTCAGTTGGTTATTCAAATGGCGGTATGATGAGTTACGCTTTGGCTTGCTATAAAAGTAGTATAATAGCCGCTATAGGTTCAGTTTCTGGATATATGCTTCAAAACGACGAATGTATTCCATCCCGTCCTATACCTTTAATAAAATTACACGGAACAACTGATTACTATGATGGAGGTGGAGTTTATAATTCTGTAGATTCTGTTCTTAATTTTTGGGTAAATTTTAATAACACTGATCCTGATCCTATAATAAATAATATTGATGATAATGGTACTTCAATTGAAAGTTACAAATTTGATAATGGTGACAATAATGTTTCTGTAGAACACTATAAAATCATTGGTGGTGAACATGTTTGGTTTAGTAACAATTTCAATGGTAAAAATACTGGCCAGTTAATTTGGGATTTCGTATCTCAATATGATATAGATGGCTTAATAGACTAAATATTAAGATTATTTATTAAAAATAAATTTCCTGTGCCAGTCTGAACGTGTTTGAATGAGCCTCAATTATTTCTTCAATATTAATTGAATAGCCACCACCCATACTCACTTGAATGGGTATATTATTTTTTTTACAATTATTTAAAATAAATTTATCTCTTTCACAACATCCCTTAATTGTTAGAGATAACCTGCCAAGTTTATCATTTTCTAAAACATCTACTCCTGCCAAGTAAAAAATAAAATCAGGTTGGAAATTATCAATCACTCTTGGAATAATTTCTTTTAATTTTTTTAAATAAAACGCATCATTAGTAAAATCATCAAATCCAAAATCTAAATCACTATTTTCTTTTTTAAAAGGATAATTTTTTTGACCGTGAAAAGATAATGTAAACACATTAGGATTGTTTTTAAAAATAGATGCTGTACCATTTCCCTGATGAACGTCTAAATCAATAATCAAAATTTTTTTTGCTAATCCATTATTTATCAAATAATTTGCTGCAATGGCTTGATCATTAAGCATACAAAATCCTTCACCTCTGTCATAAAAAGCATGATGAGTTCCCCCTGCAATGTTCATAGAAATTCCATGAATAAGAGAAAAATTGGAACATTCTATTGTCCCTTGAGCTATTTTTTTTTCTCTAAGCACTAGTTCCTTACTCATTGGAAATCCAATTGGCCTTACTTCTTTTTTGGTTAAAGAAAGTGATGATAACTTTTCGTAATAATTTTTATCATGAGTATTTAAAACATCTTGATCATTTAAATTTTTGGGAATAAAAAAATTATTAGAATTACAGGTCTTTTCTTTAATTAATTGCAAAGGAATTAAATCATACTTTTCCATTGGAAATCTATGATTTTTTTCTAATGGATGTCTGTAAATAATATCATGCGCTATTCTCAACATTTTAATCAATTTAAATTTATGGCATTAGTTTTGAATCAATAGACTTAATATGAAAAACTTAATTATTGTAGGTCATCCAAATATTGAATCATTTTGTTACAATGGTATTTTTAAGACTGTCAAAAATAACTTATCTAAAAATAATGAAGAAATAGAAGTTATTGATTTGTATAGGGATAGTTTTACAAGGCCCAGAATAAAATTAATAAAAAAATACCAAGATTTAGTTACTTGGTCAGAGAGAATTTACTTTATTTCACCTGTTTGGTGGTTTAGATTAACTCCTAGAATGGAAATATTTTTTGATGAAGTATTTGAACCAGGATTTGCTTATGAGTTTGTAAATATTACAAAATTATATGCTTACCCAAAGCCTTTTTTGAAAAATAAAAAAGTACGAACTTATGTAACTCATGGTGCTCCGGCAATCCCAGTATTGACCTTATATCTTAATTCTGTAAAATTAAGGTTGGTAATGGGTGTGTATACTTTCGTTTTCGGTTGGAGATTTTCTTTATTTACCAAAACAAGACAATTTTGGTCCGTTCCTTTTGTATCTCAAAAAAAGAGAGAAAAATATCTTAAAATAGTAGAAAAAGATATTGAGAATGATTTAGCCTTTGATTAAATATTTATATTATATTTGCCATCGTTTTAGGGCGCTTAGCTCAGTTGGTTCAGAGCACTTGGTTTACACCCAAGGGGTCAGGGGTTCGAATCCCTTAGCGCCCACAGAATTAAAAACCCCACCAAATTTGGTGGGGTTTTTAATTATAAACACTTATTTAATTTTAAGGTAACTGAAATAATTCTTCAACTTTACAGTTCAGAGTTTTTGCAATTTTTAAAGCGAGTACTGTCGAAGGTACGTAAACCCCGTTTTCAATGGCGTTAATACTTTTTCTAGAAACCTCTGCTTTAATAGATAATTCTTGCTGAGTTAAGCCAGCAGATTTTCTGAAATCTTCCAGATTATTTAAAAGTTTTTTATGGTTTTTACCCATTATTACTTTTTTTCAAATTCTTCAACAGCGTTACTAAGTTCTTTTCCAGTATTTGGATATAGGTAACCTGCTATAATTGTTCCTAAACCAACTAATGAAACTAAAGCACCAACTGCTTTCATTATTTGACCTAGAAAAAAGATTCCAAAAATAAAAAGTCCAACACCCGTAAACAATGTAATTACACCATTTCTCCTATAATCTATGGGTTCTTTTTTTCTTTCTTCAAAAATTCTTAGTAATTCTTCAACTTTTGATGGGTCATTTAAATTTTTAGAAATTTCTAAAACAGTTTCTCGTTTCCCCCTCGCATCGAAATATAACCATATAAATACGGCTACAGGAATAATAATTCCGGAAAGTATTCCTAAAATAGGGATTAATAATTCGGCTTGATATTGCATATTATTTTTTTTTAATGTAACGCAAACGTAACACTTTTTTTTATGAGAAGCAAAGGTTACATTAATTTTTTAATAATTTTATACTTTTAGTTCTAATTAACGTGTTTTTGAATAATTTTCTTCTTTTCACTAATAACTTTTGGATCTTTTAAATGTTTCCAAATTTTTTCTTTAGCTAATATTGAACTTTTCTTCAAATTCACTATTGGTCTTGGGTAATCAACTCCTAGACTAAAGTTGTAAAACTTTGATTCCATTTCGCTAATTTTCCAGGGTTCATGAATGAATTCTATTGGAATATTATTTAGTTCAGGAATCCATTTTTTTATAAAGACTCCATTTGGATCGTGTTCTATTGAATTTTTTATTGGATTGTAAATTCTAATCAAGTTGACGCCTGTTGTTCCTGCTTGCATTTGAAATTGAGGATAATGAATTCCAGGTTCATAATCCAAAAATTGTCTTGCTAAAAAATATACACCATCTCTCCAATCCTGATTTAAATTGTGAACAAAAAATGATACTAACATTGCTCTCATTCTAAAGTTTATCCAACCAGTTTTCTTTACAGCTCTTATACTCGCATCTATTAGTGGAAATCCAGTTAACCCATTCTCCCAAGCTGTGATAAATTTTTTGTTTTTGATCCTTTTTAATTTTATGAATCCTTTATTTATGAATTCAGTTTCATAACTACAATCAACCTCAAATTTTTGTATAAAGTGACAATGCCAGTGAAGTCTTGAAATCATTGCGTTTAATGACTTTGTTTCTTTACTGATTTTGTTACTTGTTGTAGTATTCAAGTACTGGTAAACCATTCTAATACTTAAATTCCCCCACGATATGTATGGAGATAATCTACTGCAGGAGGTTCTGCTTTTTTCAGGTTTTGATATATCAAAAATATAATTTTTGAATCTACTTTTTAAAAATGATTTTAAATATTTAAGTGCATATGTTTCACCACCTGGTTGACGATTGTTATTTTGTTTTTTCAAAGTTTTTAAAAAGTCCTTTGGAATTTCAAAATCATTTCTTAATTCAATTTTTGATTGTTTTTTAAATGAATTAACAATTGTTTTTTTATGCATTTGGATATGCCAGTTTTTATTCCAGTTTTTTCTATTTTTTAGTCCTCTTATTATTCCATCTCGCTGAAATTCTAACCAATTAATTGAATTTTTTGAAAGTATTGTATTTATTTTTTTATCTCTTTCCCAAGACAATTTTGTTCCTGATTCTTGGTAACTATAAACGTTTAGTATTCTGAATTGTTTTATGAGTGAATTAAATATTTCATGACTTTTTCCATAAAAAATATTAACACTCTTATTATATGAATCTAATTTTAAATTAATATCCAATAATGAGTTGTATATAAATCTTAAATGTCTATTGCTTGTATCAGGATGATTTATTAATTCACTGTCAAATATGTAAATTATTAAAAAAGGTATTTTTTCTTCCTCTGCTTTTTGAAGCGCCTCATGATCCAATGTTCTTAGATCTCTTTTAAGCCAAACGATATTTAACTCAGATTTATTCAATTTTGTTAAAATTATTATTTAATAACAAGAATTAAACCAAAATAATTTTGAAATTATTTTTTCACAAAACCTATAAACATTGGTACATTTTGTTTATAGTTTTTGTAATCAGAATATTTTTTTTCACTGATACTTTCAGTATAGTTAGCGCTGTTGTAGAAAAGTATTATTAAAAGAATACAGCCTGTTATTGACCAGTTAAAATAAATTCCTGTTGATGTAATTGAAAACAAATAAAATGTTATCCATATTAGTTGTTCTGAAGCAAAATTAGGATGTCTGGAAATACTCCATAATCCATTTGTTAAAAAGCCTTTTTTAAAATCTCCAGTTAGTTTTTTATTGTTGTTTATAAGCTCATATTTAGTCGTTTGAAACTTATATTGTTGATTATCAGCAATTGCCTCTATCAAAATAAAAACTAACATACCAATTGAAATCAAGACATCTGTAATTCCGATAGGGGAATTTTGACCTTGCCATGCAGCCAGAATAGGTAAGGTAAAAAGAAATATTAGTCCCATTTGATAGGTACATATAAATAAGAGGTTGAATAGGCTCCAAATAATTTTTATATTAAAAACAGGAACCCTTTCTTTTAATATTTTCCATCTGTAATCTTCTTCACCTTTCCAAAAGTAAATGCTATATCCACTTTTTCTTGCAAAGTTATAAGTCAATCTAATCCCCCAAATAGTAACTAATATTGACATTATTACCATTCTTGAATTAAAATCTGAATTATAAGTAAAAAACCAAACATAAATCATTGGAGCTATACTCCAAACTTTATCAACTTGACTGTAATTTTTTGAAATTTCACCAACCACAAAACATGCAATAGTTAATATTCCATAGATAAATAAAGATTGTTTGAAAACTAAAGATTGAATTTCATTTAATTTAAATTCAAATACATTTCCATAAAAAATAATACTTACTAAAAAAATAAGACTCAATAAAAGAACAACTACTTTTTTAATCATACAAGGAAATTAATGAGATATATCGTAAAAAAAAAACCGCTTTTAAAGCGGCTTTTATAAAATTTTTTTTAGAAAATTAAATACTGGTAAAAAGTTTAGCCATTTTTTCATTTTCTTCTTCAGCGAGTTCTTTGTCAACTAAAATTCTTCCACTATGCTCGTCAGTTATGAATTTTTTACGTGAAGCGATATCAAGTTGAACTTGAGGAGGAATTGTAAAAAATGATCCAGCAGAAGCACCTCTTTCTACAGCAACTACAGCAAGTCCATTTCTTACACTTGATCTAATTTTTTTATATGATATCAGTAAGGATTCATCAATTTTAGATTCAAATTCTGTAGATTTCTTTAATAAATCATTTTCTTCTTTTTCAGTTTCTTTTAGTATATCACCCAGTTCATCTTTTTTATGTTTCAGATGCTCTCTTCTTTCCTCTAATTTTTGATTATTTTCTGCAATAGATTGATTTTTTAATTCAATCTGAGCTTTAAGTTCATTTATTTGCTTCGCGCAAAGTTCTATTTCAAGTTCTTGAAACTCAATCTCTTTGCTTAATGATTCAAACGCTCTATTATTTCTAACATTTTTTTGTTGTTCATTATATTTTTTTATCATTGATTTTGCATGTTCAGTAGCAATCTCTTTAGATTTAATATCGTCTGTAAATTTTTTTGAATCTTCTTCTAATTTAGATATTCTAACCTCTAGTCCAGCAACCTCATCTTCTAAATCCTCAACTTCTAAGGGTAATTCACCTCTTACGCTTCTTATTTTATCAATTCTTGAATGAATTAGTTGTAGATCATATAGGGCTCTCAATCTATCTTCAACTGAAAATTCTGCTTTTTTTGCCATAATTAAAAGTAATTAACTGGGTTTGTATTTGTTTTAGATATAATGCACGCAAACTTAGGAATTTTTTTGTTAAGAAATTCTAAAATTAATTCTTTTGTATATTGTTCACTTTCATAGTGCCCTACATCTACCAATAATAATTTATTTTCAGCTTTAAAATAATCGTGATATTTTAAATCAGAGGTTACAAAACAATCCACTTTTGCATAAATAGCATCTTCAATTGCAAAACTTCCAGATCCTCCAAGAACAGCAACTTTTTTTATCTTTCTTTTAATGAATTTCGAGTGTTTTATAAAATTTGTTTTCAATTTAGATTTTAAAAAATCTAAAAAAACTATTTCACTCAATTCCTCATTTAACTCTCCAATCATACCCATACCTAAATTTTTTCCTTCTTTGGGAATTAAAAATTCTAAATTTTTTAAAGATAGTTTTTGGGAAATTTTAAAATTTACTCCTTTTGGATTGTTGTCTAGATTTGTATGAATTGCATATATATTTATATTATGCTTAATTGCCTTAGAAACAACTCTATCTACATATGATTTATTATTAAATTTTTTAATACCATTAAAAATTATTGGATGGAAAGTTATTATTAGGTTACAATTGTTACCAATAGCCTCTTCTATAACTTCCTCAGTCGTATCAATGGTAATTATAGCCTTGTTAATAATTGCCTCAGCATTTCCTACTAATAAACCAACATTATCAAATTCTTCTGCAGATTCAAGTGGAGACCAATTTTCAAGAATATCCGTTATTTCTTTTAATTTAATCACAATAAGCAAAGTTAAAAATAATTAAATGATCAAATTAAATTTTTAATTTAGATATATGAACATACTTAAATTTTTATTATTCCCGTTTGGAATAATTTATTTTATAGTCACATTTTTAAGGAATTTTTTTTACGACATAAAATTATTTAAGTCACATTCATTTAATGTTCCAGTTGTTGGTGTAGGTAATATTAGCTCCGGAGGAACGGGAAAAACACCATTTGTAGAATACCTTATTAATAAATATTCAAAAAATTATAATTCTGTTTTAATTAGTAGAGGTTACAAAAGAAGTTCAAAAGGTTTTCAAAAAGCAAACCTCTCTAGTACGCCAAGCTCTATCGGAGATGAACCTTTTCAGATTTTTAAAAAATTTAAAAATATTGAGGTAGCTGTTGATAAAAATAGGGTTAACGCCATTTCAAAAATAATTACAGACAATCCAAAAACCAATTTAGTTTTGTTGGATGACTCTTTTCAACATAGAAAAGTCAAATTAAAACTAAACATTCTTTTAACGACTTTTTCAAATCCATTTTACAATGATCACATAATTCCAGTCGGTTCTTTGAGAGAAAGTAAATATTCGTACAAGAGAGCAGACATTATAATTGTAAGTAAAACACCTGAAAAAACTTCCAAGGAGAAATTAAATGAAATAAGAAATAAAATAAATATTTACTCTAATCAGAGACTCTTTTTTACTTATGTTTCATATGAAAGTAACTTAAAGGGAGATTATAATAAAAGCATAGATTCGTTAAAAAATAAAAAAGTTTTTTTAGTAACTGGAATTGCAAATAGTTCAAATTTTATCGATTTTTTTAGAAAAAATGAAATTGATTATAAACATTTTTCATTTTCAGATCATCACAAATACTCTCAAACAGATATAAATAAAATTGAGGGACTGGGAAAAAATTTAGTGTTGACTACCGAAAAAGATTTCCAAAAAATTCAGTTTCTTCAAAGGAAAAATCAATGGTCTTTTCTTGAAATAAAAACAAAATTTGTTGAGGATGAATTAGAATTTGATAATTTTTTTAGAAAAAAAATTTCTATGTAATATGTTTTTGTGCTTTGTATGATGAACGAACAAGAGGTCCACTTTCTACGTGTCTAAATCCTAATTTTTTTCCGAATTTCTCATAAACCTCAAATTGATCTGGAGTAATAAATTCTTTGACAGGTAAATGTTTTTTAGAGGGTTGAAGATATTGACCAAGAGTCACAATGTCAACATTGTTATTTCTTAAATCTTCGAGTGTTTCAAAAACTTCATTTTCTTTTTCACCAAGACCTAGCATTATCCCCGATTTAGTTCTATTTATTCCATTATCTTTTAAGTATTTTAAAACATGTAGGCTTCTTTCATACTTTGCCTGAATTCTAACTTCACGAGTCAATCTTTTAACTGTTTCCATATTGTGAGAAACAACTTCAGGGTTTACATCAACAATTTTATCTAAATGTTTTTCTATTCCTTGAAAATCAGGAATTAGTGTTTCTAATGTTGTTCCCGGACTAATTCTTCTAATACTTTTCACTGTTTCAGTCCATATCAAGGTACCCATATCTCTGAGATCATCTCTATCTACTGAAGTTAAAACAGCATGCTTAATCTTCATTATTTTAATTGAATTAGCTACTTTTTCAGGTTCTTCCCAGTCAACGTTTTCTGGCCTACCGGTTTTTACTCCACAAAATCCACATGACCTTGTACAAATATTTCCTAAAATCATAAATGTTGCTGTGCCTTCCCCCCAACATTCTCCCATATTAGGGCAACTTCCAGATGAACAAATAGTGTTTAATTTATATTTATCTACTAGAGATCTAAGCTCAGTATACTTTTTACCAGTTGGTAGTTTTACACGTATCCATTTAGGTTTTTTTGAAATCTTAGACTCGCTTACAACAGGATTACTCAATGTTTAATAAATTAATTCTTTACAAATATACAAACTGATATTAAAAATTTAATTACAATATTGTAATATACCATATACTAAAAAAAGTAAGTAAAATTATCCCAAATACACTAAAGTAATTCATAAATTTTGAAGGCTTAAACTTTTCTGGAGTGTGTGAGCTATTAATCAATTTGAAATTAATGAAGGCATAAAACGGAGCCGTAATAAAAGAAAGTATTGTTGCAATTTTAACTAATAAACCCATTTCTGAAATAAAAAATATAAAAATTGAAAGTGTTCCGAGTGAGAGAATTATAATCCAAGTATTATAGCTTTTAAATCCCTTTAAATTTAATAATTCAGAAGTTATTTTCATAGCTCTTGGGGATGCATCTAAGCATGTTATTGTAGTACTAAGCATTGTTGTAAATGCAGCTATAGCAATTATCAAAAAAACTTCATTTCCAATTGACCTTGTATAGAGTTTAATAAGTTGTTTTGCAAATTCTCCACCTGAATTTGAAAAAACTTCACCACTTTCATACATTACAAATGCTCCAAGTGAAAGAAAACTTATTCCAAGAAGAATTGTGGTTATGTATCCAATATTAAAGTCAAATAATGCATCCTTAATTTTAAACTTTTCTTCTTTTTTTGTTTTCTCTAATGTCCAAATTGATTGCCAAATCGATACATCTAACGGGGCAGGCATCCATCCAATAAAAGCTGCTAAAAATACTAAACCAACTTGGTTTTTTGGTATAATTTGATCCAAATTTACAGGATTTTCATAGTTGTATCCAGCGAAAAACACTGCAATAACAGTACTTATAGTCAGAAGAATAATAACAAACTTCATTAAGCTATCTAAAAATCTATACCTTCCAATTATCAAAATTAAAACACAAGAAAATGTAATGGTAGTTGCCCATATTGTGATATTAGATGAAAGTCCAAATAATTCTATTGCTAAACCAGCTGTTACAATGGTAACTGCAGTTTGAATTGTAAACATGGTAACAATTGAAAGTAAAAAATAAGTTATTAAATACAGCTTATTCATTTTCATATAACCATGAAGCAGGGTTTCACCTGTAGCTAAAGTGTATCTTGGACCAAATAAGAAAAAAGGATACTTAATAAAATTAGCTAATATTAAAGCCCAAATTAAACTAAAACCAAAATCAGCTCCAGCTCTTGTTGATTGAACTAAATGTGAAACTCCAATAGCAGCTCCAGCAAATAGTAATCCGGGACCCAGTTTCTTCAAAAAATTAATCATTTTCTTTTTTAATTAATTCAAATAACATTTTTTTTGCCCTTAGCACTTTAACTTTAATATTGTTAACAGGTTGATTAAGTTTTTTTGAAATTTCTTTGTAAGAAAGTTCGTTGAAACATTTTAATTCAATTACTTCCCTGTAATGAGGTTTGAGTTTATTTATTTTTAACTTTAAAGAATTAAGTTTTTGTTCATTAATTAGTTTATCCTCAGGACTTGGAGAATTTTCTTTTATAGAAATTTTATCTGTGAACTCGTTGATATCAATCTTATTTCTGTCTTTTCTTAATTTATCAATGTGAAGATTTTTTGAAATTGTTATTAACCAAGTTTTAAAAACATATTTGTTATTGTAAGTGTTTATTTTTTTAAAAGCTTTGGCAAAACTTTCAATTGTAATATCCTCAGCTTCAATTTCATTTTTTGTTCTTTTTAGTTGAAAGTTATATACATCGTCCCAAAACATATTTAAAAGAAAACTGAAAGCGTTTTGATTATTATCTTTTGCTAAATCAATTTGATTTTGAATAATATTTTTATCAGACAAAACTTAGTTAAGTTCAGGATTTTTACATTCAGTCTCACTTGGAAGTTTTCCGCAAATTCCACATGGTTCATTGTTCTTGTTTAGGAATGGACTTGCACTTGCACATGTGCCAGCAAACTCACCATCTTTTTTTACAATTATTTTAATTGCTATGCCTGCAATTGCTAAACCAACCAAAATTAAGGTAACTATGAATAACATATATTTTAATCAATTATATTAACTTCCTCTTCAAGCAAGATATTAAATTTTTTTAAAACTATATTTTTGATAGATTTAGAAAAATTAAATATTTCTAATCCAGTTGCTTCTCCTAAATTAATAATAACTAAAGCATGTTCTTTATGTGTAGCTACTTGTCCACTTTTAAACCCCTTCATATTACACTTTTCTATTAACCAAGCTGCTGGAATTTTGTACTCATTTTTCGAAATTTTATAGAAAGGAACCGAATTGTTTGTTGAATAAATTTTTTCAAAATTTAATTTATTCATAATTGGGTTTTTAAAAAAACTTCCACAATTTCCAATAATTTTTGGGTCGGGTAATTTTTTAGTTCTTATTTCCTTAACTAAATTAGAAATGATTTGTATGGTTGGCTTTTGAATATTCCTTTTATCTACTAAAGATTTTAGTGATTTATATTCAGCATTAATTGAATGATTTTTTTTTGAAAGTTTAAATGTTACATTGGTTATAACATATTTATCTTTTAAGTTACTTTTAAAAATTGAACTCCTGTAAGAAAACTTACAATCTTTTTTTTTAAATTTTTTAAGTTTATTTTCCTTAATTGAAATAGCATTACAACTCTCAAAAACAGAATCTAGTTCA
>Ga0315315_10002495_pt1 | contig 16860 bp, 11 predicted proteins | sample M140m3416metaG_FD_203699 | JGI IMG/M metagenome (GOLD analysis project Ga0315315, IMG submission 203699) | Ammonia-oxidizing marine archaeal communities from Monterey Bay, California, United States - M1 40m 3416 | ecosystem: Environmental > Aquatic > Marine > Intertidal zone | place: USA... | reverse complement strand
GGTCACGAGCTCTGTGGATCGTCAGATTAGGCGGAGATCCATTTGCCGCAAGGCGCATCTCTAGACCACTTTAGAAGAAAAGCGCAAACAGATAATACCACTTAAGTAGTACTAGAGTGCTACTAAGGTGGTCTAATAATGTGCTCGCTTTGTATTGAGGGAATAACCGAGCTATCCAGCCGGCTCAGTCGGCACTCTCGATCACCCGTGGGGACGCCGTCCCTTCCTCCTCTCTCTTGGAGATCCTCTTCACGGCCTCGTCCGCGCCCTCCCCCTGCGCCTGTGGCTCGGCCGCCAGCTTCAGTTTGTTGTCGCCGTAGGGCAGGTCCAGCGGCTCGAGCGGCTCGCGGCAAAAGAAGCAGAGGTCGTCGTCGACTCTTCGCCCGGTGGCGGACTCGGCGCCGCACGCCTTGCAGTGCCGCCAAAAGGTCTGGTCGATGACGCGGCGCACCCCGACGGCCGCCTCGCGCACGGGCCCCGTGCTGGCGGCGTTGAGTTGCCTCGCATTCTCCTTGCCCAGCACATCCCAGGCGGTGCGCTGGGTGTACGCCAACGGGTTCTTGCACATCGCCACGAGGAAGACTGGGTTGTAGCAGTGCTCGCAGAGGTGCATCATGTCTTTGCTCGTGGGGTCCTCCCAGACCGGTACGGTGCGGTTCGGGCCATCTCCTTGCGGGATGTCCTTCTGGCAGCAGTCGCACGAGAGAGTGGCGCCCATGGTGCAGCTCGGGGGTTTGGGGCGCGGGCGGCGGTTCTCTCTTCGCCTCCACCGATACCATGAGTGCAAGCAGCAAGACGTCGAATGGGGCGCGTGGGGGCTGCCGGCTGCCGACTGCCGGCTGCCGGCTGCCGGCTGCCGGCTGCGGGCTGCTTTAGAAGTGGATTAGGAGCACTTTAGTCTGTTGGAGTGTGTGCTGGACTTTTGAAAGGAGCACCGCGGCCGTGTGATAACGACCGACACAAAACCGACTGACTGAGGAAATCCTCCCCAGAACGATGTCGCTCCGCCCGGCGCCCGTTGCCGCGACGGCCTGCCCGGTCGCGGCCACTGCTTCGCGCCTCGAGCGCGTCCTCGCGGTTGGCGAGGCGCGCCGCGAGGCGGTGACCGAGGTCAAGGTCAAGGGTCCGGGCGGTCGCCCAGACCCCCCAGGCTGGCATCGTGCAGCACTATACTTGCGAGACGGTGTTCGCAAGAAGAAAGCAATGGAAAGGTATCAAGCTGCGTTGAAGGCAGAGGAAGAGGCCAAAGCGGCCGAAACGGCTGAAAGGCAACGGAGAGAGCAAAGGGGGAGGAAGAGCGTTCGTTTTGTAAAAAAAAGATGCAATTCTGCACGTTTCACAGACCGCACACCAACATTTACTCACTCACGTAGGTACACATCCGCAGTGTCCGCTCAGTTTGTGATGATGATGATACAGCCCACGCGCGCCGCTCAGTCCTCGACTTCGTCCGCATCCGCCTCTGCAGCCGCCTCGTTCAGCTGTTCGTCCGCGGCGGCCTCGCGTTGCGCCGCGGCCTTACGCCGCTTCTGCTTCTTCCGCTTCTCCTGGTCCTCGTCGGAGAGGATCTTGTCGATGGCCTTGGGCACGTCTTCGCTCGACGTGAAACAGAAGCCCGCGAACGCACGAGCGACATCGGGATCGGAGCGCACCGCCGCGATCACGTGCGCATCGGTCACGCGCTTCGATTTTCGCATCGCCGCCTGCGCGCCCGCCTCCTCGATGACCTTGAGAATGACGTGCTCCACGACGCCCGTGAGGTAAACGCTCGCGTGGCCCGCGACCTGCTTTGCGATCTTGGCGTGCCTGAGCTTCTTTTCGACGCGCGAGACCGCAAACGTGAGGCCGGCCTTCGTCTGCTTGGAGATTGCGGGTCCTTTTGGCTTCTTGACTGGCGCGTCGGCGACGTCGGCCATGGCGCCGGAGGGACGGGGCGGGGAGGCCGCGTGCGTTCGGTTTATCCCGCGGACGGCCGCCGGGCGCGTTTGCACATTTAGCGAGACGGTCGCGACGCCGCTGGGGGGATGCGCGTCTTGCCGCTTGTCCCCCCCCCCCTCCGCGCAGAAGGGGGAGGGAAGCGACGATGGACGACGTTTTGGATTTTGACGGATGCGCTTTGCCCGGCTCCTCTGGCGGCGCCGACTCTGATTCGTCCAACGACTGCGTGACGATCAGGCTGTGCTCGGAGTCGACCTCGGAGCTCAAGCCGAGGACGTGGCCGCGCATCCGCGCAAAATACATGCGCCACTGGCGCCTCTCAACCGAGCAGCTGATCGAGGCGCTGGGTGCCGACAGATCGAAAAACGAGCTGCGTGAGTCGATGATCGCGCGGTTGGACGCGAGAAATCGGAATCAGATCAGAAGAGCGACGCGCTACTTCGGACCAAAGAGCTGGTTGATGAGGCTCGTCAACACCTTTGTTGCGATCATGCGCAAGCACGACGCGTGGGTCGATGAGCACTTTACCCACTTTCGCCATCGCAAAGCCCAGAACCCCGAGCGGCAGGATGGCCACCACGTCCTTGAGCTTCTAGACCGTCAGGAAAGGGTCTCCAGGCTCAACTTTAACCAGCCGTGCAACAACCACGAGGCCTTTCTCGACTCTATGCGAAGACGCATCCAATGCTTCAACAAGCACTCGTTCACTTTTTTATCCGAAATTAAACGCGTGTACGACAAGGCCGACACCCCCGAACACGCAAACGCGGAGCTTCAAGCGGATCTAATGGAGGCGTTTGGCGCTCGCCGCGTGGACCCGGACCAGCCGTGAGCACACGCGTCACACGTTTCCGTGTGCGTGTGGGTGCTCCGTTCGAGTTCAGGTGTCGCCGGCCGCTTCGCCAAACAAGCCTTGCAGGATATAAAAAACCATGCCCTGCCGTGGTAGCGGCGCCGGCGGCGGCGGCGAAAACGGTGGCAGCGGCTCAGGCTGGTCTAGATAGTTTGGCAGCGCGATTGGTTCGTACGCGCCAAGGTCGCGGACTTTGTAGTAGTACATATTGTCCACAAGAACCAAACCGGGCGTTTGCCAGTGGACAAAGTAGTTGTCAAACACGGGAAGTCGCGGATAGATATCCATCTTCTTGCCGTTTTGAAATAGGATTTCCGTCAGCGTTTTCTGAGAGAAGCTCCAAAGTTTTCGCAACAAGCCATGATGCCGTATGTTTGGACTCGGTGGGCTGTGCACGCGGCGGGCGTGCCTCAAGACCTTATAGAAGCGGTGATCCATGCGAGCACACGACCAACCAAAACGCATGTGGTCCGAATCCGTCCAATAGGAGAATTTGATCGTCGAAACGTGCGTAGTGTGAGCCCGTCCGCACGCATCATACATGAAGTGCGCGCCCAGAATGCACATCTGGAGTGCAAACTGCTCTGGAGACCTGTTACCCGAAGATTGACGAAGCAATGAGCTGAGCGTGGGCTTGTTGAGGGTTGCGGCGTCGCGCAAATTCATCTCTATCTCTCCCGATTCTTCAGTAGGGTTGCGCGCGAGTAGCGATGGGGGTCGAAAGTATTGGATGAGCGATAGCCGAAGAGCGTCGTTGGAACTTCCGGGAATAGCGTACACGATGGAAAAAGTATCGGAAGCGCCTTCCAATTTGGCAGTGAGCCTGATTGACACAACGTCGGGATGTGTGGCGTGTTCTCTGATACCGTACTCCGGATCACGAACCTGATCTTCCGACCCGTCCTCATCATCGTCCGAATCGTCCAGCTCGCCAGGGTCCGGCTCATTGAGGAGGGCTGGGTTGTCCAGCGTCAGCAAACCGATTTTTCGGACGACTCTCTGCATGTCGTCCGTGGGCCTCTGCGCGCGGTTTTTGTCCGTCGTCGCTTCTGTGAAGTCCATCGGGTTCTCTATCGGTTTATTGTTGGCAAACTGCTTCTCCAGAAGGCTCAAGTTATTGTCGACATACTGCTTCTCCAGCAGTCTCACGAGCTTGCCGTACAGCCTTTCGAACTCGGACCTTTTCGCTTGGTCGCTGCCAAACTGCCGCTGACTGGGGTAGACGAGCAGCAACTGGAGCACGTCCGAGGGGAGAAGGTCGACTCGGGTGATGGTGTCCTTGGGCCACTTGCCCTCCTCAATTAAGCCGCGCACGTATGTCGCGAGGGACTCTGCGTCGTACCATTGGTAGTCGGTGTTCCCTTTGACCACGCGAAACGTCGCGCTGGCAGATGTCGTGTAGATTTTCCCCCGACCGTCCGGCCGGCATGCCTCGAAGACGTCGCCCTTGTTCTCGGGTATTTCCTCCAGTGAGATCGGACACGTCTCATTGTCTCCTCCTTCGTAATTCCAGAATTCGCCCGTCCGCGCCTCCGGGCGCGTCAGGGAAAGCCCGCCGAGATTTGGAAGCGACATGGCGTACGCCGCTCCTTACCAAACACACGCGCACACACACCTGGATTGTCCTACGCCAAGACACGCCACGACATGTAAATGCAAAAAGACGCCAGCAGTTTACTCGCACTGCACGTCGAGGACAGCCTGGTGAAAGAGCGCGCAAGCCTCGTGCTCTTGCTTCGTGTGCATTCCCACCGCGTCTAGATCGCGTTTTGCTTCCTTGATGAAGTCGACGGCTCGGACGTCCCCCCTCGCCCGCTCCGCGTCGGGTCTCGGTCGCGCAATCGTTGTGCAAATCGGCAACACCGAGTCGAGGTTGTGTCGCCACGCGAGGCGGTGCAATTTGCACATGCGGATTTTTTCGTGGCGTGTCCCAAAGGCCGCCTCGTCGCCCTCGACATTGACCGCAGAAATGGCTTTTGAGCTGCGCTCGCGGTTTTTGTTCGTCATGATGTCGGGAGCTGCAGAGGGCCTGTAGATCAGATACCCGAAATTGTGGGCATACTGAACCAAGATGTTCGGAATGCGCGGCACCGCCATCAGCAGCGCCAGAATCTGTTGAAAGCCCATCGGCATGATGCCGACGAGCGATGAGCGTTCGGGCACGTGCTTCTCCTGCGCGTTCGTGTGGCCCACAAAGATGGGGTTGATGTGCTCGGAGCGGACCTGCGTCCACGATCGCACGCCCGCGAGCGGCGACGGCGCCTGGGGCGCCAGGAAGCCGTCGGGGGACGCTACCATCCACGTTGCCGCACGGAGCAGCTGGTCGTTGCTGTGCCAGAAGGCGTCCAGTGCGCCCATGTCGTTGTCGAAGCTGCCGTTGGTCTCGAGCAACTTGAGGAGAAGCGGCTCCAGTTTGAGCCACGCGTTGACTCCCGCGTTCTTGCGCTCAAATGGCGCCCAAAAGCGCTGCGCCTCGGCAAGCTCCGCCGCGCTGATCATGTCGTTGGCCATCCACGGCAACCCGACCCCGGTTGCAGGATTTCCGGAGTTTCGTTGGGAGGACATGACTTTGTGCACAATCGACGGCGCGAGTGCGTACGCGTTGCGCACGACGTTCTCGGCCATGCCAAACGACGCTGGGAAGAGGACATTGAGCGCCACCGCGACGGTCGCCGCAATGTAGTGGTTGAGCCGGTTGGACGGCAGGTCGTGCCCGTGGTGGAAGGCGCACAGCAGCTTGTGCAGCAGCTGGAGCTCCTCGCGCGGCCGTGTCACCTCCGCCCCGAGTTCCGGGTTGGCCAGCCGGAACGCCGTCCGCGCCTGGCGCGCGATGAGGGCCATCGCGCCAAAGGCGGTCGTGATGAACGGCGTCGCTTGCGCGAAGATGTTGTCCTGCGGCGCCGTAATCGCCACGTTGGGCACAAGCGGCTCGCGAAAGATGGACACGTCCGCCGCCGTCGCATCGACCTGAAAAGCACGCCCGTCGGCCTGGACGGCGTCTTCCGGGTTGCGAAAGCGACGGCTCGTGGTCGGGTCTGCGCACAGAACGTATTCAGGGTGTTGCGTAATCATGTTTCCATCAGTGTGTGTTCGAAAAAATGAGGCGAGCTCACCAGCGCTCTCGCTGATGTGCGGCGCCTGCCGCTCCGAAAACGGCCCAAACGGCAAGCACTGCAAACTGTCCACGGTGCGGTGGTCCTCGACGCCCATGAGGCCTCGCGCGCGCTGGAGCGCGTCGGTGTAGTCGCCGAGGTACTCGTGGATACCTGCGACCGTGTAGTGCGGCACGCCGCGCACCTCGCGCGGAATGGGCGCATAATGCGTGTCGTTGACCTGCATGTAGTGCACCTTGGCGAAGGCGGCGCACCACTTGTCGACCTGCGTCTGGGACATGAGCAATTTGCCGTGGTTCCTGCGCGGGAGAAAGATGCGTGTGTGTAGCGTATGCGTGCGAGAATACTCTGAAAGCATTCCGAGGGAGCGCACACCGTTTGTCCGCTGTCGCCGAAGAGGCGCGGATGCCGATGCCGCCCGATGTGCCAATGTCGAACCCTGCGGGGAGGAAAGGGGGGTGGGGGGAGAGGGAGTGTGTGGGGAGGGAGGGGTGAGGGAGGGGGCGGGGGAGGGGCATTTTTTTTGCGCGCTGCAGTCAGTCAGTCAGTCAGTCTGTCAGTGCTCGCGCCGCGCGTGACACGGGGAGTGGTGCACCCGCCCCGTAGGCGCCCGTCCACGGCGTCGTCTCGTAGCTGCGCGGTACGTTGGACGTCCCCACGCGATAGACGTCCAAGAGGGTGACGTACGGTCGCAAGTTGAGGTCGCCCACCAGGATGCGCTTCGCCGAGGCGATGCTCGAGTTGACATGCCCGGCGCAGACGGATGTGGCGAGGTCGTTGACCTCTGACGCCCGCGCCGCCCCGGCAAGGGTCAGCGCCGTGAGCTCGAAGAAGACGTCCGCGTCGTTGCAGGAGCCGCAGAACAGGTCGAGCAGCTCGGGCAGCCGGACGGGCGCGTCGCCGCAGACGGTGAGCGTGACGGCCGCCTTGCGCAGGCAGGCGTCGCGTCGGTTTGGGAGCGCCTCGGCGGCCGCCGTCGGGTCCTCGAGCATGTCGATCTTGCAGTCGACAATCGGGAGGAGGGACTGCGGCTTGTCACACTCCTCAACCGATGGCTCCTGCAGGTCCGCCGGCGTCACGACACCGCAGAGGTGGCGGCACGGGTCGCCGCGGTGGGAACGGTTCTTCATTAGCACGCGAAGCTGCTCGTTGACCTGCAGGCCGAGCGCGATGTTGTTGCTGGGCGTGGCGTAGGGCTCGGCAGTGCGCTTTGGGTCGAGCGACTCCTGCGACAGCAACGCGCAGCTCTCGTAGTCGTTGACGGGCGCAAAGGCCGCGTTCTGGCCCGCGGCGACGCGCGCCGCCGCCATGGCGGCGCCAATCTCGACGCCCGATTTCACGGCGGACGCCCCAAAGACGAACGTGCCGCGCAGAACGATCACACCGCGCACGACGCCTGTGAGCGCAGGCGGGAGCGACCCGTCCGACGCCGCGCGCGCCGCGTGGTGCTTGACGCGATCAAACACGCGGGTCAGGTGGTGGCGCGACCCGAAGCGGATCTGGTTGGTCTCGAGCGCGTGCAGGTGCATGGACCGCTCCATGATACCGGGCAGGAGCGCTGTCGTGTTGTCGCGTGGCGTCGTATTGCGGACGGCGAGGCTCCACACGCACACGATGTGGTTGTTGGTGCCGTTGAGGGGTTGGCACTTTTTTGGTGCCAATCGGCAGGCGTGCAGTGTCGTGTTGCTCGCGTCGTTGGTGCTGCGCACGATGCCGACGTGGCACCGGACGCGATTCTGCACGTCGCGGCAGCGCCACGTCAGTATCTTAGGGACGCGCTTCTCGGGTGTGACGACGAGACTCGAGATCGCCTCGGCCGACTTGACGGCGTTGCGGCACGAAATGTCGACGAGGAGGGCGTTCCGGTGCAGCTTGACGCCCTCTGGCGCCTGCCCGAGCAACGTGTCCACCGCGGCCGTGTTGGCGAGCGTCTTGGACTGAGTGATCATCATCTTCAGAATTGCGGCGTACGACGAATGGAGCGCGGCCTGCCAGTAGTCCAGGAAGCCGCCGCTGGCGGGCTGGGCCGGCCCCGAGTGCGGAGACCGTTTCCGTTTCAGCGAGAGCGTCTGTTTGTCGGTGGCGCTGCGACGGTCGACTGCGGTCCTCACGAGCATCATTGGCGAGGCGTCGGCAGGCGCGCGGTCGGAGGGGCCCGCTTTGGCGTCCGGTTCACTGGGCGCAATGGTCGACGGTGCAGCGCTCGCAGCATCGTCTTCGTCGTACTCGTCGTACTCGCGCACTTTAAGATCGCCGTCCTCCTCCTCTTCCTCCTCCTCCTCCTGGTTGCTTTTTGCTTCGTTGCTTTTTGCCTTCTTTGACAGACGGGTGGCGCTTTTGGCCTTTTGCTGCTGGGCCATGACGTCCATGCGTGCGCGCCGCGTGATCTCGCCGCGCGCGTAGCTCTGGAAGAGGAAGGCGGTCGCCGCTTCGAGGTCGTTGATCGGCGACGCCTGGACCATCCGTCGGAGCCGCGGGTCGGACAGCATGTGCACGAGCAGTGCCCAGGAGGCCCAGACGTTGACGCCTTCGGTGTTGTCGACGATGGAGTGGCAGATGGCGCGCAGCGAGTCCACCTGCTGCGGCACGCGCTGTCGGATGGCTCCCATCTCGATCTCGGACTGCGCAAAGATGCGCATCGTGTCCAGGAAGCAATGCGCCGTGACGCGGGTGGGCATTGCGTGTGGCAGGAGGCGCGTTGTCGACGTGACGATGAAGACGCCTTGCCCCTTTGGGGTTGAGAACGACTCGTCTTCCGCGACCAACGTCCAGCAGTCAAACGCCGTCGTAGCCGCTGGGTCGGAGACGGCGAGCCGGTGCTTTGTCCGACAGAGGTACTTGGCCACTCCCGTCGCAACAGCGACGGAGACGGCTTGCGCGGCCCACGACGCGGACATGTCGCCGAGGTTGTTGCGCGTCGTCTGCTGCCCACCGCTACACGTCTTCTTGGGTTTGTGCACGCGCGAGCAGCGCACCGAGTTGGAACGCATGCCAGCCGCGGCGAGCTGGGTCACTTCGAGCGGCAGCACGGCCTGGTAGGCGATGTGCGACGCCTCGCGCGCGTTGGCGTCAATGGGTCGCTGGAGCGAGAAGACGTGGCTGAGCTGAGCCGTCGGGCGCGCTGGGGCCCCCGCGTCGAGGGGAGCAGTGGCGGCGAGGGCGGCGCTCGTCGCCCCCCCCGAGCCGGAGACGGAGCCTTTGGCTGTCGTAGTCGTCGTGCGCGCGTCGTGAAAGGAGCGGTGCCCCGGCTGCGGCTTTGCCCATTCGGTCGGCGGCAGTCGGGGCAGGCGCGCAAGGCCGCGCGCTTCGAGCGCCGCGGCGACCGCGTTGGCCGTCTTCCACGCCGCGGTCTCCGCCGCCGCCGACGGCGGTGGGGATCGCGCCGCGCGACTGGCTCGCTGCGTATTCGCGACGAACACCTCGTCCATTGGTTCCGCGCAAAGCGCAACGAGATCCATCCCGCCTTTTTTATGCGTGGGGTGTGTGCGTGTGTGTCGGAACTACCAACCCTCAATTTGTACCGCGACTAGCGTAACGCGGCAACTGGCTGCGCACAACCCACAAGTTTTTCGGGTGATCCACGAAGTGAGTCAATCTTGACGCGTGTCGTTTTCACTTGGCGACGCCGTTGCCGCCGGTCCCGTCGTCAAAGGTGTCGAGGGCGCCGTAGTCATGATCTTGGACCGTGACTTCCAACTTGACCTCCTTTTCCTTTGCTGCTGCCTCCCGCTCGTCTTCGGAGTCGGGCACTTCGGCAACGTCACCCGTGTCGATTGATGACTGCGAGTTCTTGGCCATGTTGGTGAAGATGTAGGCCTCGTGCAGCGTGTAGCGCATGCCCCAGCCGGTGTTGCCAAAGTAGATGCCGCGCACCAGGCGCACGGACGCGTAGATGGCGCAGTTGCGCTCCAGGTCGTGAATGGTGCCGGGTTTCTTGACGCTGATCTTTTTTCCGCAGGGCTTGAGCCGGCACAGCCAGATCTTGGGCATGGAGCGCGGCTTCCCGTCGGCTCCAACCGCTTCGTTTTGCACTCCGATACGGAGATTGGCCGGGTAATTCTTGTTCGGGCCGACGACGGCGGCTTTGACCTGCGAGTTGAAGTCTCCAAGCTCGAACGTTTGCTCCGTGTACGGAGGTACCGGTTTGCCCGCCTTGTCCTTTTTGAGCGTGTGGAACATGAGCTCTTCGGCGCGGGGCTTGAGGGCGTCCACAACAAACTGTTCAATTGAGCGAAACTTGTCGTACTCTGGGCCAGTCAGCTCGAGGACGCCGCTCATGGTGTTGCCGAGCGCCTCGCCCGCCTTGTTGCGCGCGACATCGGCCTTGAATGGCCAGTAACGGTACTCGGGAAACTTACCAAAACAGAGCATCAACAAGTTGCCGCCGTACTTGACCTCCATGAAACGATCGCCAATCCGGCCCTCCTTGAGCTCAGGCCCTATTTCGAGCTTGGCAACATCAAAGTCCATCAGCTGGATGGCCTTGGCGTCGTCGAACGAGACGCGCGAGGCTTCGCGCTGCAGCCGGGGCGCCGGCGCGTCTTCCTGGGTGGCGTTGGCTGCCCGCTTCACGGCCCCCCACTGCTTCTTCTGAATTGCGCCGCCGCTGGTCGCCATGGATGTGTGTGTATGTGTGCGTGTGTGTGCGTGAGCGGTGGCACGCTGAGCAGCCTCCTCCTCCCAGTTGCGATGCTCACGTTTTGCGCGGGGGGGGACAACCCGCAAGCTGCGACCGCCGCGAAACGCGGCGAGGCGCAGACACACTCGCCGCCGCGTGCGGCCGCCCGACACGCACAAGGGCATCATAACCGAACCGATTCGAATCTAATAGTCAGAGCCACCCGGTGCGCGATGCCACCGAAAACATCAGAGCGGCCCGCGCCCCTCCTAGACAGCGCCTTCCAGCGATCAGAGCCACCTGCACCATCCAACGAAAACGCCCCGCTCGTCAAAAAGACGCGTCCGAAGAAGCACGATCTCGTCGCGGAGGGGAACGTCGTAGCCTGTTGCTGCATCTTCGTGTCTGCGGTCGCATTCGACGCCCTGAACGCCCTCCCCACGACCGTGGTCGCGGATGTCCCCGTGTCCATGCGGACCACGTCCTTGATTCTCATAGCGCTCATCGCGGCGCCCCCTGTGGAACCGCACTACCTATTCGAGCAACGCGCGTTGGCGTTTGTGCTGCTGGCGGTCTCCGCGTGGGTTGGGTTGCACCACGGCGGGCCCAACGCGCGCGTTGCAGATGCGACGTACTGCCTGCTCGGTGGATGGGCCGCCGTGCTGATCTACGCGCTGAGTGGCCCGGTGCGCGGCGAGCGAGGACACGACGGCCGAGGCCGGCGAGAAAATATCGTGGCCTTGTCCGCTGCGTTCCTGGCGTACGCGGGGCTGCGCGTGGTTCGGGCGAGCCTGTCACACGCCTCCGAGGTTGTGCAGTTCACCGTGAGCAAGGACGACGTCTCCGCGCGCGGGTTTGCACTGGCCGACGACCTCATCGCCGCTTCGCACGGGTTTGGCGGCTTGATCTGCGTTTCCGCGTCCGTGGTCGTTTTGATCAATCACGACTTGATATACGAGCACGGCTGCACCCCCGTCTGCACAGTCCTGGCGATGATGTCGGTCCTCGTTTTCACGGCCGCCTTTGTAATTCAGATTACCAGCTACGCGCGATTGGACGATATGACCACGTTGTTCGGGGACGGCGCGTGCACCGGACTTGTGGACGTTTGCGAGATGACGTACCGAGCGCGCCGCATGTACAGCGCCAACTCGTCCCCGGCCACGCTCTGGGCGTGCGCCGTTGGGCTCACGATCTTTGCATTTCCGTACGAACGGCGGTGCAGAACGCGGCGCGAGTACTTCACGCCCGAGCAGGAGCTGCTCGGTGCCGAAGCGTCCAAAGCGGCTGGGTGGGTTGCCCTTTTGTCCGCGGCCGTGGCGCTGGTCGCCGTGTACATTTTTTCGGACGGAAGCTCGACTTTGGCGAGTCTCGAGCTTCTGCTCCTCTATTTTTCCATTCCAGTGGCGTGGTTTGGCGACTCGTGGATCGCATGTGGACTGCACGCCGCCGGTATCACGGTTTACACAATCGAACGCCTCGGGTCCCCGTTCGGCTTCGACCTCGCGTACCTCACGCATTGGAACGTGGCAGCAACGCTGGTGGTCACGTTGCTTTTGGCGGTGACCACAGGCGTTACGCAGTTTTTGTACTCCAGCTGCTGCTCGCGCGGTCGCTTCGCGACCTGGGTCGAGACCGGGACGGCGTGCGGGCTCGTCGCGTTGGTCTCTATGCAGCTCTCGCTGACGATTGGGGCTCTCGGGATCGTCTCCGGTTACGACGGAAGCCGGTTTGGAGACGGATTGTCCTGGCGCGCGACGAGCTTTCAATGGGCGACGCAGCACTGCATCTCGTTCTTTTTCGCGGCCGCTTTGGTCGGAGGACGGTACGAGTGCCAGTATCCTTACATCGAGCGGTGGATCCTGCAGTTGATTTGGTTTTCCGTTCCTGTCGGCCTGGTTGTGGCATGGATTTGCGCGATGGCTGCGGTTCAGACGACTGTACCGTACACTCAGACGGGCAACGTGCTGTCGCTGTCTCTCTCCGCGCTCGCGGCCGTGGTGCCGTGGACGGTTGTTGGCGTGATCGTGTGTTGACGCAGAAAGGGAACGTCGCGACGAGGAGCTTGCCGGTTGGAGTCTGGATGGGTCCGCTTTTTTATCTCCCTCTTCCACACACAAAAGCGAGCATACTTAATGCCACTCTAGTAGCACCCTAGTACTACTTAAGTGGTATTATCCCTGTGCGCTTTTCCTCTAAAGTGGTCTAGAGATGCGCCCTGCGGCAAATGGATCTCCTCCTGATCTGACGACACCGCGAGCTCCCCGCCGGGAGATCCATTTGCCGCAGGGCGCATCTCTAGACCACTTTAGAGGAAAAGCGCACAGGGATAATACCACTTAAGTAGTACTAGAGTGCCACTAAAGGTACACTAACTCGTGGCAAAACGGCGGGTGAAGCCCCCTGTTGGCGCCCGCTGCCAATTGGCGGAAAAGCGCGCGAACGGTCTTATCCGTTCTTCCGGAATTAGGACGCGCGCGCGGCTTAGCCTCGTTGGAGCTTCAGGGCCCGCACGCACGTCTGTCGATGGGCGTGGAAGAGGTCTGACTGCACCCGCAGCGCCTCAAAGCACAGATCGCGTTGCGCATTAAGCAACGTTCGCGCTCGTTCGTTCTCGCACGTGCGGATTAGATCGTCCCACCCCGTCGTCATGAGCTCCACGCTTTCTTTCAACGGCTGCCACGCCGTCGCGTCGTTGTCGTACCTGTCGAGTGACGCGATAATTGGCACGAGCTTTTTGGCGTGGCCGGCTTGGAGGTACCGATTCTTCGTCGACGGGGTGCACGGGGGCTCTTCGGTCGGGCTCGATGAAATGAGGAGCGCCATCTTGGAGGGTGCGAAGGGTGCGGGAGGAAGGAGGAGGGAGGGGAGGGGGCACTTCTTCCCTGCGGCCTCGAGGACCCGCTCGGGACTGACAGACGGTTTTAGCGCCGCGCCACCTCGCGGCCCGCGCAAGAAGCGCCATCACAGATTAAGGGCGCCGCGTCGACATCAGAGCGAAACAGAAACTGCCGACGCCAAAAGAAAAAAAAAGCGGGCGCGCTCAGAAAGCGGGTGCAGTTCTTGTTCGACGCGCCTGGCCACTGTCATGTCCTTCTTGGGTCAGCTCCTCTTTTTTGGGGGAGGAGCCGGAATCATAGGCGCGTTCATAACAGCCGGAAGTATGTCATTGCAAGTACTTTCGGACGCCGAAACCGCCACCAAAAAGATGGTGGCGCCTTCTTTTCCGCCTTCGCCTCCGCTGTACCCGCCGCCGTTGCCGCCTCCGCCGGAGCCGCCTCTGTCCAATGCGCCTGTTGGCGTTGCGCGCCGGTCGCTCAAAGAGCTCAGCCAGGCCAGCACGGCGGCTGATTCGTTTGCGCTGCGCGCGTCGGAGAAAGGTTACCTCGCCGAGACGGCCGCGCGTCTGGAATAATCAGCTCCAGAGCACAAAAAAAACGCAGTTGTGTGTGTGTGCGTGTGTGCGTGTGTGCGCGCGCTACGTTTGCGAAAAGTGTTAGAGAAAGAGACCCGTGTGCGCTAAGATTGTACGAAACCTTTTTTTGGCGCTACACGGCCTGCAGCACCTGCATAAACACGCATGACAACCGTCGTGGCCGACGCATCGCGAGGCTCGGACGTCGGGTTTCAGACCGCGCACGCGGTCATCGCAGCGGCCGCAGCGAAGCAGGGAGCAACCGATTCGCGTTTGGTGAACGGCACAGTCTCGCGGCATCGATTTCCAACGACGGTCAGTTTTGCAAACCTTTCGGCCGTTCACTCCACCGTCAAAGACGTTAACCAGCATGTTCAACAGTACGACTTTGTCGCTACGTCCGGGTCCGAGTTGGTTTTCTCCTCCAAGTTCAACTTTGCCCCGCCTGCCCCGCCGCAGATCATCACAGGAGCGAGCAACGCCAGTCGCAAGCGAAGGCGCGACGCCAGTGACGACCAGGAAGAAGCCGTAATTGCGGCGCGAAAACGACTGGCTAAGGTCGTGTCCGCCTCGATCCCCAGCGAAGAGCTCGACACGGCCCAAGACGTTCTTGTCAAAATGATCACGCAGCTGCGAGGTCCGTCGCAGGAGATCCTCGTGCAGTCGTACGCCATGCTCATCAAAAAGCTGCAGCCCGGCGACGACCGTCCGCGCGTCGTGATCGCGCTGAGGCTGAACGCTGGCATACCCGTTCCTTTGTCGCAACTCAAGCGTTGCATGGGACCCTGCTGGAAGGACGGGGTCGTGTCGACCGCCCCGTCCGTCAACGGCGTCTGCGATCAGGACCTGCCGCTCACCGAGGAAGGAGTCGCATCCATGGAGCAAGGCAACGCGCCGATGCTGGTCGTTACGAGCGTGCCGCTGTTCTCGCGCGCTGTTTAACATACATCATCCGTGGGTCAAAGGTGATTTACAGTGAATAAAAAAAATGTGCTTTTTTTTGGGAGGGTGTGGAGAGGGGGAAGAGGGGGGACAATGTCGACCCACCCGCGGCTGTCTGTGCGTCGTTATTGTTGCTTTTTTTTGCGTCTCGTGTCGCAGAGCAAATGCTCGCGACGCTTACGGCGGCGGAGCCGCCAGGCCCGCCGTCGCCGCCACCGCCGCCGAGCCCCCCCCCGCCGAGCCTTCCGCTGCCTTCACCGCCTTCACCTTCACCTTCACCGTCACCGCCACCGCTTTCGCCACCGCCTCCCTCGCCACCACCGCCTTCTCCCCCGCCGCTCGCGCCGCCGCCGTCGCCGCCGCCACCTTCGCCACCGCCGCCCCCTCCGCCCCCCTCCCCACCGTCCCCGTCACCTCCGCCGCCAAGTCCATCGCCAAGCCCACCGCCCCTGTCACCACCACCCCCACCCCCACCACCATCGCCGCCGCCCCCATCCCCGCCACCACTGGGTCCCCCGCACCCTTCCCTTCCTCCGCCTTCGCCATCGCCACCCTCACCCCCACCGCCGTCGCCGCCGCCGCCATCCCCACCGCCGCCGTCACCGCCGCCACCCAGCCCGCCACCGCCCAGCCCACCGCCGCCCTCGCTGCCGCCCTCGCCGCCGCCGCCGAGCCCGTCCCTCCCATCGCCGCCACCGCCCTCTCCGCCGTCGCCTTCGCTTCCTCCCAGTCCGCCGCCGCCGAGTCCGCCGCCGCCAGGCCCGCCGCTGCCGTCCCCACCGCCGCCATCACCTCCTCCGCCCTCGCCACCGCCGCCGAGCCCCCCGCCGCCCTTGCCGCCTCCACCATCGCCGCCGCCGCTCTCGCTGCCGCTGCCATCGCCTTCGCTGCCGCTGCCCTCGCCTCCGCCTCCGTCGCCCCCACCTTCGCCCCAGCCGCCGCCCTCGCCGCCGCCATCTTCTCCTCCGCCGTCGCCTCCTCCACAGGGCCCCCCTCTGAGCGTTCCACCGCCACCACTCCTGCCGCCGCCACCTTTGCTGCCCACCACGGTCGTCCAATGTGAAACAGCATTGACGTTTTGTCTTCGCGACGACGGCACCGACACGACTACGAAGCTGATCCAGTGCTCTCTCTCTTTCTACAACACGACGTACTGCACTATCTACGCGTATAGCGCGGAGCACCTGCACGCCCCGCGCCTTTCCGATTTACGACTCGCATGCCTTCCGCGCGCCGCGCGCCTCCGACGTCGTCCTCTGCGGCACAGGCCTCAGCCCTTGCATTCGATCATCGGAGGGCTGTTGGTTGTTGGTCGTCGTGTTTCCTTTCAGACACACACACACACTTTCAGTCCCGTTTTTAGATCGAAAGAATCTTGTTCAGGTTCGGGTGCTCGTTAAAGTGGCGCGTGATCTCGGGGACGGAGCGGAGTTGTGAGATGCCGGCAATGCGCTTGCTCTCGCCGTCCAAGTAGACGTACGCGTCCGTCGTTCCCGAAGCGCCAGTGCGCCCCTCGCGGCGCTTCTTGAGAACGATCTTGTAGTCGCCGCGCACGTTAAACGTGTAGGCGGACGTCGGGCCAAAAGTGATGCTTTTGGCGTTTGCTTTTCCGGCGTTGAAGTCGCGCAACACCAGCTTGCCAATGGAGTTGATCGGCCAGCTGGCGGTGGAAATGGACGCGTTTGGATCCGGTACGCGTTTGGTCGTCGTCTTGGCGCGTTTGGAGGGCGGGAACTCTGGCGCGGGTGCACGGTCGTCCTTGTGCACAGGAGACAGCGCGCGATCGTGCATGTTTGCGTGCAGAACTGGCGCCGGGGCCGGCACTGCGGCTCGGACGGCGTCATCATCATCATCATCATCATCATCATCATCACCCATCTCTTGCACGTGCGACGAGGCGCTAGCCGTCGTTGCCGACTGGAGTGGCCCAGGAGGCTCCGAAGATGGCACCTGTGTTGGATGGGCTGGAGTCTGGTCTGCT
>Ga0315315_10002493_pt1 | contig 16865 bp, 20 predicted proteins | sample M140m3416metaG_FD_203699 | JGI IMG/M metagenome (GOLD analysis project Ga0315315, IMG submission 203699) | Ammonia-oxidizing marine archaeal communities from Monterey Bay, California, United States - M1 40m 3416 | ecosystem: Environmental > Aquatic > Marine > Intertidal zone | place: USA... | reverse complement strand
AAGCTCACAAAGCTTCGCAGAAACTACAATGTCTCAAGAGGGACAATATATTTTTAATTCATTAGGATTTTATTTAGGTGGAGTACTGGTTGCTTTCATGGCAGCCGGCTTTTGTATGCTTGAAAGTGGTTTAGTAACTACAAAGAGTGTATCGACAATTGCCGCGAAAAATATAGGTAAATTCGCTATATGTTCAATTATATTTTTCTTGGTTGGCTATAATTTAGCTTACGGAGTGCCAGAAGGTGGTTACGTTGGCTCATTTTCAATTTGGACTGATAGCTCTGATACAGGAACAGGCTATTCAGGATATTCTGATTGGTTTTTTCAAACAATGTTTGTTTGTGCAACAGCTTCAATCGTTTCAGGTGCAGTAGCTGAAAGAATTAAGATCTGGCCTTTCTTCATTTTCGCAGCAATTATGGCTGGAGTGATATATCCAATATCTATGGGATGGCAATGGGGCGGCGGCTGGTTAGCTACTTCTGGATTTTCGGATTTTGCTGGATCAACTTTAGTTCATGCTTGTGGTGGAGCAGCTGCTTTAGCAGGAATAATAGTTCTTGGCGCTAGAGAAGGAAGATTTGGAAAAAGAGGTGAAAAGAAATCTATGCAACCATTTGCAGCTTCAAGTATTCCATTAGTTACACTTGGAACATTTTTACTTTGGTTTGGTTGGTTTGGTTTTAACGGTTTTAGTCAACTAGCTATGGGTACATTTGACGATGTTAACGCAATTTCTAAAATTGCAGTAAACACACATTTGGCAGGAGCCGCTGGAACTGTAACAGGTGCAGCATTAACAAGATTAATTGGTGGTAAAACCGATATTGTTATGATGCTTAATGGAGCACTCGCTGGTCTGGTTGCTATTACAGCTGAACCTTTAACACCTGGACCAATCACTGCAATGATAATTGGATCAATTGGGGCTATGATTATGTACTTTGGTACAAAAATGTTGGAAAGTTATGGTTTAGACGATGTAGTAGGAGCAATTCCAGTTCATATGTTCGCTGGAATTTTTGGAACATTAGTTGTTCCTTTTACTAATCCAGACACATCATTTGGAGCCCAGTTAATCGGCGTTATATCTGTGTGCATATTTAGTTTTGTATTGTCATACATTACTTTTAGTTCATTAAAATTAACGATTGGACTAAGAATAAGTAAAGCCGCAGAAAAACAAGGTACTGACAAAGCTGAGGTCGGAGTAACAGCTTATTCAATAAGAGATTAATTTTAAATTAATTAATATTAAGGCCCGAGAAATCGGGCCTTTTTTATCTACCTTAAGTTTCGTTTTCATCCCACAATTTAACCCAATCTATATTTGGAGATAAACCAAATACCGAATTTATGTTAGTACAGTGCATGGTTAATGACGGTATAGGTGAGATACAAATTTCTTTATTGTAAATATTATGAAGAGGTGTTTCAAATGGAGCATGTTCATTTTCACTCATTAACACTAAATCATCCCAATATTTTTCAATCAAAGATTTACTAGTTAAAAAAGTTAAAAGAGACTCATTAACTGTTCTCCAATGATATTTATTTCCAATTAAAATTTGGGAGTTATCTAATTTCTTATAAAGATACGGGTAGTCTGCCGGACAAATAAATAATTCTTTATTTTGCTCGGATGAGATTTTTTCATAAGCGCTTACCATCTCAAAAATACTCTCTTTTTTATGGATATAATCATCTTCCACAAAGTAAACTAGATCGCTAGATTTTCTTTTAGCCAAATCAAACGAAGCTCGTATACTTGCCATTGTTGATTTCATATTTTTTTCAATATCAGGATTATCTTTATTTAAAGTTTTAATTTGACTAAATTTTTTAAGGTCAAGTTTTTGAATTTCAAATTCAATATTGCCTTTTTTTAAATTATTTTCAATTTTTTCTAAATCTTCTTTTTTTGAATTATGATCAATTATATAAATTTTAATTTTGACTTTTTTAAAATCACTCTCGTTAAATTTAAGGCTATTAATTATTGAATTTATTGAACGGAATGTGTACTCAGATTTATCTTTTTCAAATATTCTTTTTTTATTTTGAGTAACTAAATTTATTGAAGTGCAAGTTTTAATAACAATATCTAAAGACTCTACTGATCTTGTTATTTTTGACTCTCCTAATGGAATAGAAATATTTTTCCCCCCTAATGAAGATAGATTTTCATTTGCCTGTTTTCCTAGAGTTGGTAAGTAAAGATTGGATTGATCAATAATTTCAAATCCAATAATTCGACATAATTTAATAAATAATTTTTTTAAAAAATTAGGCTTTTTTATATTTTCAATTTTTTTCATTGTATAAAATCATATATATTAGTTTATAGTGTACTTCTATGAACATTAAATCATCTCAAAAATTAGTTGAAGAAGCTAATAAAAGTATAGAAACTTTAAAAGCTGAAGAGGTTAAAAAACTTGCTGAAAATAAAGAAATTACTTTAATTGATGTAAGAGATATCAGAGAACTATGGAAAGAGGGGACTATAGAAAACTCAAAACATATTCCAAGAGGAATGTTAGAGTTTTGGTTAGACCCTGATAGCTCTTATTATAAGGCTAATAAAATAAAAGATTTAAAGAAAATGGTTTTATTTTGCGCACTTGGTTTGAGATCAGCTCTAGCCACAAAATCATTAGTAGATATGGGATTTAAAAATGTAGCGCACGTAGATGGTGGATTCGATGCTTTAAAAAAAGGTGGATTGAAAGTTATCGAAAAAGAAAAAAAATAATTATTTATTGGATTCTGCTAAAGCAAATTCAATTCTATCTTGACCCCAAAAAATTTTATTATTTACAACGAAGGTTGGAGCTCCAAAAATTCCTTTTTCAAAAGCGTCATTAGTTTTTTTTCTAAGAGAGTCTTTAATTAAAGAAGAAGCAGATCTTAAAATAAAAGTTTTAGGATTAACATTTAGATTTTTCAAAACTTTTTCAACAATTAATTGATCATTCATGTTTAAGCCATCCTGCCAAATTGTGTTAAAAATACTGTCAATATAATAACTCTTAATATTATCTTCCTCAGCTACAAATACCCCTCTCATTAAATTTAGGCTTCGGATAGGAAAATAGGAATTAAATTTAAATTTTACTCCATTTTTGGCTGCTACCAATTTACAATCTCTTATCATATGCTTTGCTTTAGCAGGTATGAAAGCAGGCGCTTTAATTCCATGTAAGTTATGTAAACCTCCAATCAAGATAGGTTTATATTTAATTTTAATTCTCTCTTTATTTTCAATTTTTCTAATCTGCTTATGAGCTAGAAAAGAATAAGGACTTACAAAGTCAAAATAGAAATCAAATGGTTTAATCATTAAAGCTAATTTTTTTAGCAAAGAAAACCCTGACAAACCAATAAATGACCAACCCTATTGGGCCTGTAAAATAAGTTAAAATTAGTGAGGGAATTAATACAATTTTAGGTATAAAATATTTTTTCCCGTCTCTAACAATCCAAGCACCCGCAAATAAACTGATGGATAGGAAATGTAGCCAAAAAATTAATAATAAAGCTTCATTAGCAAACATAGCATATAAGCCATCAAGACCACTGTATAAATCAAAACCATCAAATATATTTCCGTCCTTAAAAAGACCATATGAAAGATAGATATATCCAGCTGCAAGTAAAAGCGGAACAATGACTGATTGAACAAGAAAATTTGTTATTTGGTGATGTGGCAAAAAAATTAATAACAACCAAAAAGGAATTACCCCCCAGTTTGCTAATAAATAAATATTCTCAAAATTTAAAAATGATATTAAATTATTTATCATAAAAAATAATATAGTATATTACCTCAATGAATCCCACAGCTAATAAAAGTGATTTTGAAGATCTGACTACGAATCTCAAAGACCTTGCTTATTCATATCTAGAAAAATACAGTCCCTCTAAACAACAATTAAAAGTTTATTTGTTAAAAAAATATTTAACCAAAATTAAAGGAACAAAGTCAAAAAAAGAAGTTACATCAATCATTGATGAAATAATTTTAAATCTTGAAAAAAATAGAATTTTGAATGATGAAATGTATTCGGACTCAAAAGCTAGAATGTTTTTAAGAAGAGGGTATTCTTTAAATAAAATTAATCAATCACTCCGAAACAAAGGTATTGATGGAAAATTTATTAAACAGAGCTTAGATAAAATTAAAGAAGATGAAATCGAGCCTGATTTTGTATCAGCTTTAAAATTATGTAAAAGACGAAGAATTGGACCTTTAAGACCTGGCTCTAATAGAGAATTATTTTACAAGAAAGATATGGGTATTCTTGCAAGAGGAGGTTTTAGTTTTGATCTATCAAAAAGAATTTTAGATTTAGATATTGAAGAATTTAAAAAGTTAATTAAGATTATCTGATTTTCTTTTCTTTTCTTCCTCAACTAAAACATCCAATTTTCGTTTAAGTGCATTTCTAACTAAAATAAAAAACAAAATACCAAAAAAAGTTACCGATAATACAATTATAAGAATAGTTTTAATCATTTAAATTTTCTGATCTTTTTATAAGAAGGCTTGGATTTCCATAGTCTGCTTTTCCATATAAAAATGGTTTTTCATCAAGAGTTTTTATAATTGCCCCAGCATTTTGGGCAACCGCATGTCCAGCTGCATAGTCCCATTCATTTGCTCTTTCTCTTGCTGCATAAATATCATACTCACCAGTAGCTATTACACAAAATTTATAAGAACTTGCCATTTTAACAATTGAATTTACGTTAAATTTTTTTAATTTATTTAAGATTATATCTGACGGTTTTAAAACGCTAGATAAAGCTACTATTTTCCCTTTTGGTTGTTGTTTCTCACAATTTATTTTTTTTTTATTACCAGACTCAATTAAATAACTTTCTCCAGGTGAGAAAGAATAAAAAAGCCTTTCTTTTTTTGGTACACCAACAACCCCTAAAACAGGTACTGTGTCTATTATTAGAGCTGCATTTAAAGTGTATTCATCTCTACCAGCAATGTATTCTTTAGTTCCATCAATAGGATCAATTAACCAAAAAATTTTTGAAGTATTTTTTATTTTTAAATTAACAGTTTCTTCCGAAATTATTGGAATATTTGGAGTAAGCTCTTTTATTTTGTTTGTGATTAATTCATTAACCCTTAAATCACCATTACTAACTGGAGACTTATCCTCCTTAATTGTAATCTTTAACCCCTTAGAATATAAATTAATAGATTCCCTTCCAGCTTGATTAAAAGTATCAATTAATTGCTCACTTATGTTTTTTAGATCTTCAATTTTCATTTATTATTTTTTCAAGGCTAATATTCTCGACATTGATAACTCTTTTACCAAAATTTTCAAAATTCACTGTCACTTTACTCCCTATAATTGATTGCACTTGGCCAATACCCCATTCTTTATGCTTGGGGTTTATAACATAATCCCCTGGTTCAAAATCAATATGCATTATGGAAAATTTTCAATTAATAGATTATACACTTAAATTATGAATTCACTAGGATTTAATAAGTCTAACAAAGATACAAAAGTTGTTGTTGCAATGTCTGGAGGAGTGGACTCATCTGTTGTCGCCGCCCTTATAAAGGATGAAGGATATAACGTAACTGGTATAACACTAAAACTTTATGATGACACAAAGCAATCAAAAGAAGGAAGACAGTGTTGTGCTGGGCAAGATATATTGGACGCAAAAAGAGTTGCTGAAAATATAAATATTGAGCATAAAATTTTATTTTATCAAAAAAAGTTTAAATCTGAAGTGATTGACTCATTTATTGATAGTTATACAGCTGGAGAAACTCCAATACCCTGTGTTCAGTGTAATCAAACAGTAAAATTTAGAGATTTATTTAAATATGCAAAAGATCTTAAAGCAGATGCTTTAATTACAGGACACTACGTCTCAAGAATTCAAAATAATGGACATGCAAGCATGTATAGAGCCAAAGATCAAAATAGAGATCAAAGTTATTTTTTATTTAGCACAACTCAAGAACAATTAGATTTTTTAAGATTTCCTTTAGGTGAAATAGATAAGTCAGAAACAAGAAATATAGCAGCGAGATTAAATTTAAATGTAGCTACTAAACCAGACAGCCAAGATATTTGTTTTGTGCCTAATGGAGATTATGCATCTGTAATTAAAAAGTTTCGACCTGAATCTTTTAAACCTGGAAAAATTTTAGATTTGAAAGGAAAACAAATCGGCGAACACAAAGGTATAATCAACTATACAATTGGTCAAAGAAAAGGAATTAGAGTCGCAAGTAATAATCCGTTATATGTAATTAACATTGATGCAGACAATAATTCAATTGTCGTTGGAGAAAAAGATTATTTAGAAATTAAAAAAATTAAACTTAGAGAGCTAAATATTTTAGCCTCAGAAAAAGAATTTAACGATTTGATAAATATCAAAGTGAGGTCAACAGGTAGACTTTTGAAAGCTAAAATAAACATTAAAGATAATTTAGCAGACGTGGAAATTTTAGATAAAGAAACTGGAATTTCTCCAGGCCAAGCATGTGTTTTTTATTCAAAAGACGATGTTGGGGATAAAGTTTTAGGCGGTGGCTGGATACATAAGACATTTAATAAAAATTTATCCACTTAGTTAACATTACGAAATTCCCACACGGTATAAGTGATAACAATTTTTTTTCAGTATGATTTAATAAATCTAATTAAGAGGCAACTCTTAACTGGCCATTTGGGGAAAAACCGAGAGGTTCAAGCTCAAAGGGCAGAAAGGTGAACCTAGTAGCGCTAGAATAGTTCACCGGGATGGCTTGGCGGTAGCGCCTAAAACGACGAGCCAAAACTACTAAATTTCTGGGCGAAAGCCTAGAAATTTATGTGGTTCTTTTCCAAAAAAATCTAGAAAATAAATAAAATAAAATTACTCCGACAAAATAATTCCATTCCAAAGCATGCTTAAAGTGTGTGTTCCCTTTGTTTAAAAGTATCGGTAAGCTTAGAATTGCGACTGTTGCTAATATTGAAACTAAAATCGTTTTCATTACTAAAACTTTTTTATTTATAAACTTATCAAGTTTATGCTTTATTTTATAAAAATGATAAACAATTATTCCCTGCGCAATGATCTCGAATATTATAAATAGAAGTAAAACAACTCTTCTCATTAGTTTATAAATTTGTATATCAAATTTTATTCCAAGAAAAATTGAATGAATTGCTAAAAAAATTGCTGATAAAATTCCAAAAGTTTTAAATTTATAATTTATATTTGTTGTTTTTAATTTATTAACTAAATTATTATTATTCACCCAGTAAAAATAAACAATTATAGCTGTGAAAATCATTGCTGGTTTAAATATTAAATATTGTGGGAAAGTTCTCGAAGCCCTACTTATTGATAAACTTCCATCTAAATAAGGTATCGAAAATCCTGACCGACCAAGTTGATCAACTGAAAAAATTGTATTCTCAAGAAACTCTGGGTTTTGAGAAATTATAAGACATAAATTTATTGCCAGCAAAGGAGTAAAAAAAACCCATAGACTCAACTTTCTAATTTGAGTTATTTCTTTCATAAAGTTATTTAGAGATTATTTTTTTTTATTTCTTTTTCGCGCTCTTCTTTTTTTTGAGCCAATTTTTCTTCGCCCACGGTGTTTTTTAGGGTATCCCATATTTTTGCCTCCTTTTATCTATCTTAATTAACTAATTATTATATAAGTTTCAAACATTTAAAGTATGAAAAATTCAATAAAAACCTATTTAAAAAGACCTTCAAAAGATAATACAAATCGTTCAGCCAATCCTTCTGTTACAAGAGCTTCAACAATCTTATTTAACACAATGCAAGAGCTTAAAAAGCATGAATTGAAGATTAAACAAAACAAAAAAATTACACATTATTCTTACGGTCGATATGGCAGCTCTACCACAATAGAGCTTGAAAATATTCTTAAAGAACTTGAAAATGCTTACCATGTTTTCCTAACAGGCACAGGTTTTGGTGGAATTGCTTTAGCGTTAATGAGTTTATGTAGGCCTGGTGATGAAATTTTAGTTTCCGATAATGTATATGGCCCAACAAAAGAAATTTCTGAAAAACTCCTCAAGGAATTCAATATAAACGCTTTATTTTATAATCCAGACTCATTTGAAGATCTTAAAAACAAAGTAACAAAAAGAACAAAAATGATTTTAGTTGAAAATCCTGGAAGCATTACATTCGAATTTCAAGATTTATCTAAAATTGCAAGTTTAGCAAAAAGAAATAATATTTTAACATTATTAGATAATACTTGGGGCACTCCATTATATTTAAAACCTTTAGAGTTAGGTTTTGACATGTCTTTTTCTTCCGCAACAAAATATTTTTCTGGTCACTCAGATGCAATGGGAGGTTCTTTAGCAGTAAATAAAAAAGTTTTTAAAAAAATAATGTTTTTTTATAAACTTTCTGGCTACAGAATGGCTGCAGATGAAGCTTATTTGATTATCAGAGGGTTACGAACACTAGATACAAGACTTAAAGAACATTACAAAAATACAAAAATAGTCATCAATTTTCTCAAAAAACAAAAAAAAATTATCGAAATTCTTTATCCACACATACCATCAAGTAAAAATTATAAACTATGGAAAAAATATTACTCAGGAGCAACAGGTTTATTTTCTATTGTTATAAAAAGTAAAAATAAATCATCAGTGATAAAATTTGTTAACTCATTAGAATTATTTGGCATTGGTTATAGCTGGGGAGGATTTGAAAGTTTAGCAATTTTACAAGAGTTGAGAGCAAGCAAGGATGAATATAGCCAAGGTAGAAGATACTTTAGATTTAACAAGGATGAGCATTTAGTTAGATTACATATTGGTTTAGAGGAGCCAAAAGATTTAATTAATGATTTAAAGAAATGTTTAAGGTACGTTAAATAGTGCCAAAATTTATTCCAAACAAAATTGCATTAATAACAATGCTAGCTGCTTGCGTAGCTATCTTAGTCTCAATGGGATTGAGACAAACTTTTGGATTATTTTTTACTGCTTTTGAAGAAGGGCTTAATTGCACAAGAACTGAATTCGGTTTAGCGATTGGAATTCAAATGCTGTTTTGGGGAATATTTGCACCAATATTTGGTTTATTAGCAGATAAATTTGGTGGCAGTAAATCTATATTTATTGGTTTTGCTATATTCGGCATCGGCATCTACATGCTTTACTCAGGACCAAATACTGGTATTTATTTTCAAATCAGTTTAGGTGTGCTTGTAGGTACTGCTCTTGGAGCAACAGCAATGAGCGTTCCAGTATCAGAGGTAGGAAAACATTTTTCTAATGAGCAAAGAACTATCGCTACAGGAATTGTTACTGCTGCTGCTTCTGTTGGATATTTCTTAGCTCCTCTTTTTACAAAATACTCATTAGGGACTGTCGGATGGGAACAAACGTTAAAATACTTTCTTTATTTTATTTTGTTTGGAGGAATTGCTTCATTATTTATAATTCCAAAAAAAATTGAAGCTAATTCATCAACAAGAATTAAAAATCAAAATTTTAAAGAAGCTTTAACAGAGGCATTTACTCATAAAGGTTATGTTTTACTTGTTTTAGGTTTTTTTGTTTGTGGTTTTCAAATTACTTTAGTTGGCACACATGTACCAGGATATATGCAAGATAGAGGATTAGGTGGTTGGTCTGCTACAATTATTTTATCGTTAATTGGCTTATTTAACATAGCTGGCACTCTAGGAATTGGATACTTGGGAACAAAATATAGTAAGAAAAAACTTTTAAGCGCATTGTATTTTTTAAGGGCAGTGATTATCTGCGTTTTCATTTTTTCACCTCCATCAATTTACATGGCAATTTTCTTTGGATGCACTTTTGGTATGCTTTGGCTATCAACTATACCGCCAACTAATGGAATAGTTGCGCAGATATTTGGCACAAAGTATTTAAGCTTGCTCTTCGGCATCGTTTTCTTTAGTCATCAATTGGGTGCATTTGCAGGTGCTTATCTTGGAGGTTATTATTTTGATGTATACGGAAGCTATGATTATGCCTGGTATATTGCTATCGCTCTATCAATCTTTGCAACATTAGTTCACTTACCTATAGACGAGAAACCAATAGAAAGAACTGTTCAAACTATCTAAGGTTGTATTTTGAGTCTCAAAGTGAATCAAAAGTGAATCAAAACGTGAACATTTAAAACGCTTCAACTAATAGGTGTGGATATTTTTTTGTTTAATCCAAGACTTTTTTCTATTACCTTTTGAATAACAAAGGAGATTAAATGTTTTCAAAAGAATTAAATAAAAAATTAGATCAATACCACTTACTAAATCACCCATTCTATAGATCATGGAACGATGGGAAACTAACAAGAGAGATTATCAAAGATTACGCAGAACAATACTATCAGCACGTAAAAGCTTTTCCACGATACATAAGCGCGACACATTCTTTGTGCGAAGATATTGAAAAAAGAAAAATTCTTTTAGAAAATCTTCAGGACGAAGAAAATAAAGACGCAGATCACCCAAGGTTATGGAAAGATTTTGCAACAGAAATGGGCGCTGATCCAGAAAAAATTGAAACAGTTAAGCAAGAAGATTTTACAAAAAATATGATTGATAACTTTTTCAAACAAGGAAGAGCGTCATACGCTGAAGGTTTAGCTTCTTTATATACGTATGAAAGACAAATACCTGAAATAGCAGAAACAAAAATTCAAGGTTTAAAAAATCACTATGGATGTAGCTCAAAAAAAGGCTTAGAATTTTTTGAAGCTCATAAATCAGCTGACGTTCATCACAGAGCAGAATGTGAAAAATTATTAGACGGTTTATCTAAAGAAGAGCAGAAAAAAGCAGAGAAAGCTGCATTATCTACAGCTAAATATCTTTGGAATTTTTTAAGCGGTATGACTGCAAAGCATAATTTACAAGTAGCAGCTTAAAATTCTTTTAAATGAAGAATGATAACCATAAGTGGGACAACAAACATCCCACAGCTCAAATGTTGGGCCGTTGGCAACCATGGCATGCAGGACATCAAAAGTTATTTGAAGAAACTTTAAAAAAAACTGGTCAAGTAAATATAATGGTCAGAGATGTTAAAGGTGTCGATGATAATCCTTTTGATTTTGAAACTGTAAAAAAAAATATATTTGAAGCCCTTAAAGATTATAAAAATAGAATACAAGTTACATTAGTGCCTAATATAACTAATATCTGTTATGGAAGGGGTGTTGGCTATAAAATTGAAGAAATCGTTTTAGATGAAAAAACTCAACAGATTTCAGCAACAAAGATCAGAGAACAAATGAGAAAGGATGGAAAACTTTAATAAAACCATAGCTTTCTAACTTGACCTTCAAATTTGGTCTATATATAAAAGCTCAACTATTATGCTTACAAACAATCCATTTTCATCATTAGCTGAAATTATTCCAGCAATAGCCATGCAAGGTTTTGTGATAGCTATGGCAGCTCTAACTTTAGTTGGTGTATTAGTTGACATTATTCATAAAAAAAATGTGAAGTATTTTTTTGAAAATGCAAAAAAAGCAAAGAAAAATGCTCAGGTTGAATTAACAACTGGGAAAAGAACTACAGTTATCTTAAAAACCATTGCTCATGATATTGCAACAACTTCAGAGCTTGGTTGGGGCAAAAGAAGGTTGGCGCATGTTTTAGGTATGTACGGAACAATTATTTTTTGGATTTGCTCAGCTATTTTAATCTTCTCTTATTCATCTGTGGGTATTGAAACCCCATCAACTTTAACAGCTTTATGGCACATAGGTGCAATTTTAACTTGTTTAGGTGGATATTGGTTCTGGTTTTTTTTAAGAGTTGATGTTTCTGCAGAAGCACATCCTTGGTACAGAATAATTAAAGCAGACTTATTTGTTTTAGCTCTATTGGCTTGTGCAACATTTGGTTTAGCATGGTCATACACACAACATTCAAACATGAATGGTCTAAGTTATTTATTTTTAGTTTTATTTGTTATTTCAAACCTAATTTTATTTGGAGGTGTTTATTGGTCAAAATTTGCTCATATGTTTTATAAACCTGGAGCAGCGATTCAAAAGAATTTAGCGGAAGCTGATGGTTCTAGAGACAATTTGCCACCACCTGCTGATGCTCCAGAACAATTTGGACTAGGCATTAAAAGAGAACAACCAAAGCATTATTAAGAAATTTATGTTATTAATCTTAAAAGGAAAAAATTAATTTATGTCAACTTTTGTATACATGACAAGATGTGACGGTTGTGGTCACTGCGTAGATATTTGTCCATCAGATATAATGCATATCGATGAAACAATCAGACGAGCTAAAAATATTGAACCAAATTTTTGTTGGGAATGTTATTCATGTGTTAAAGCTTGTCCAAATCATGCAATAGATGTTAGGGGTTATGCTGATTTTGCTCCAATGGGGCATAGCGTTAGAGTTAGAAGAGAAGAAGAAAAAGGAACTATTTCATGGAGAATAAAATTTAGAAATGGAACTGAAAAAAATTTCGTTTCACCAATCACCACTAAACCTTGGGGTAAATTTATTCCAAAACTTGCCGAAGAGGATAAACCAAATCAAGGCGAAATAACTACACAAAGACTTTATACAGAACCTAAAGGTTTGAATATTGATGGAGATCTTCCAACAGTAAGTAAAGATTCATTTAAAAAAGGTGTTTACTATTAATGGCTAACGTAAAAACACACGTTGAAGAAAGCGATATTTTAATTATCGGTGGAGGTATGGCCGGTACTGGAGCTACGTTTGAGTCCAGACACTGGGGAAGAGATCTAAAAATAGTTTGTGTTGAAAAAGCTAACATCGATAGAAGTGGTGCTGTAGCTCAAGGTCTTTATGCAATCAATTGTTATATGGGTATGCAGTGGGATGAAAACCAACCTGAAGATCACGTTAGATATGCACGAAACGATTTAATGGGAATGGTTAGAGAAGACTTAGGTTACGACATGGCTCGTCATGTAGACTCCACAGTTCATATGTTTGATGAATGGGGTTTACCTATGATGAAGAATGAAAAAACTGGAAGATATTTAAGAGAAGGTAAATGGCAAATCATGATACACGGTGAAAGCTATAAGCCTATCGTTGCTGAAGCAGCAAAAAAATCTGCTAACAAAATTTATAACAGAATAATGATCACTCATCTTTTAATGGATGATGAAAAAGAAAATAGAATAGGTGGAGCAGTTGGTTTTAATATGAGAACTGGTGATTATCATGTGTTTAAAGCTAAAGCTGTAATTGTTGCAGCAGGCGGAGCTTCACACATTTTTAAACCTAGAGCAGTCGGAGAAGGAATGGGAAGAACTTGGTACGCTCCGTGGAGTAACGGTTCCGCTTATGCACTTCCAATAGCTGTTGGAGCGAAAATGACACAAATGGAAAACAGAATTGTCTTATGTAGATTTAAAGATGGTTATGGTCCAGTCGGTGCTTATTTTTTACATTTAAAAACTTATACTCAAAATGCAAACGGTGAGAATTACGAAAAGAAATGGTATGATCATACAAAGGAAATGGTCGGAGAATATATTGATCATCATCCAACACCAACATGTTTAAGAAACCATGCCTTTATTCAAGAAGTACAAGCTGGTGGTGGACCAATTCACATGGTGACTAAAGAAGCCTTTCAAGACCCTCATTTAGAAACTGTAGGTTGGGAAAATTTTTTAGGAATGACAGTCGGTCAAGCCGTTGTGTGGGCTTCTCAAAACATTGATCCAAAATACACAAATCCAGAACTTACAACTTCTGAACCTTATGTAATGGGTTCACACGCTACGTGCTCAGGAGCTTGGGTGAGTGGACCAGAGGATTTATCTCCTCCAGAATATTTCTGGGGCTATAACAGAATGCTAACAGTAGATGGTTTATTCGGCGCTGGTGATACAGTCGGAGGAAGCGCTCATAAATTTTCTTCAGGTTCTTTCACAGAGGGAAGATTAGCTGCAAAAGCTGCTGTAAAATATATCGAAGATAAAAAAGCAGATGGAATTCAAGTATCTGACAAGCAATACAAAGATTTAAAAGAAGTTATCTATAAGCCATTAGAAAATTACACAGTAGGAAGGAATGAGATAACTGGTGGAACAGTTTCACCAAGTTATATTTCACCAATTCAAGGTTTACAAAGACTTCAAAGAATAATGGATGAGTATGTTGGGGGAATAGCTACTAATTATATGACCAACGAGAATATGCTCAATAGAGGTTTAGAATTATTGAAATGGTTAGAAGAAGACCTAGAACATGTTGGGGCAGAGGACTATCACCAGCTGATGAGAGCCTGGGAACTGAAACATAGAACTATTACCTCTCAGTGCGTTACGGAGCATACAAAATTTAGAAAAGAAACAAGATGGCCTGGTTATTATTATAGAGGTGATCATTTAAAACTTGATGACGAAAACTGGCATTGCTTAACAGTTTCAAGAAGAGATCCAAAAACTAAAGAGTTTACAATGGAGAAAGTTCCTGTTTACCATATCGTAGACGAAAAGAAGGAAAAGAAAGCTTCATAAACGTAAATGAAGTTACTAGAAAAGTCCGATAAAGAAATATTAGATATAGCCCAACCTATCTGGGATAATTTAGTTAAATCATCTAACATCAAAGATTACGGAACTTTTACAAAAGATTTTTCATCACAAATGCTTTACGGTGCAAATGAAGTTGAATTAGGAAAACAGTGGGCTAATAATAAACTACTTACAAGCTTATCTGAAAAACAAGATTTTTTAGGGACTATAAGAAGAGGACAGTACATAACAGTACTTTACAAACAAACTAGTAATACTCAACCAGGTGAATTTTTAGGTAGATTAGTATTAGGAGAAGAAGACGGTCTTATTAAAATCTTTGGTGCCACTATTTATTAATATTGACTTACTAATTATACAGGAATATTCATAATTAGTAATATGTTAGAAATTTACCTTCCAATCGTTCAAGTTAATATTGACATTTTTTTACTACTTTTTTTAAGCTTAGTTGTTGGTGTGCTTTCAGGATTATTTGGTGTTGGTGGTGGTTTTTTAATGACACCATTTTTAATTTTTATGGGGATACCGCCAATCTACGCTGTTCCAAATGAAGTAAATAATATTTTAGCGACATCAGTTTCAGGTTCTTTAACTCATTGGTTTAAGAATACTTTAGATTACAAAATGGGATTAATGATTGTTGGAGGCGGTGTGATTGGAACATCACTTGGAATTGCAACTTTTTCATATTTTGAAGGTATCGGTAAAATTAGTATAATTATCTCATTACTTTATATGTACCTGCTAGCTATAGTAGGCACTCTTATGTTAATTGAAGTATTTAGAACAGCTACGCAAAAAAAAATTATTAAAAAAAAATTACATGAACACAATTGGTTTCAAGGTTTACCTTTAAGAATGAGATTTCAAAAATCTCGACTATATGAAAGTGCTTTAACACCAATATTGTTAGGTTTAATAGTGGGTTTTGTAGCGGCGATGATGGGAATAGGGGGTGCATTTTTAATGGTACCTGCCATGATTTATATAGTTGGCATGCCTGTTAAATTAATACCTGGCACTTCTTTGTTTGTAACAATTTTTATTAGCGCAATAGTAACAATTCTTCATTCTTTTAATTACGGTACAATAGACTTTTTCTTAGTCATTCCATTAATTCTTGGTTCTATTGTTGGAGTTCAGCTGGGCCAAAAATTGGGACAATATCTTGATGGAAATCAATTAAAATCTTTATTTGCCCTATTACTATGTTCCGTAGCAATAGCAATCGCTTACGATACCTTTTTCAGAGAACAGTCACAGTTAATAAATGAACAACAAGTAATCCAAACAGATTTAAATCAATATGCTGAATTTTCATTAAAGTTATCTAATGAGATGCCATTTTTATATGGAGCTTTCGCGATTATTGCAGCAATAAGCCTTGGAATACTTGCTGCCGTTGCAAGAAAAATTATCTCTGATTTAAGAAAGAAAAAACCAGCAGAAGAAGTTAAGTTTCCAGTAAAATAAATTATTTTATTTTATATTTCTGTTTTTCAGGAATAACACCTCTAACTCCACCTCTAGGATCTTCAACGTCACCCTTCCTTCTTGGAATTAAATGTAAGTGACAATGCATTATTGATTGTCCAGCATCCTTACCAATATTAACTCCAACATTAAAACCGCTTATTTCTTTATCTAGATTTTTTAATTGTACTTTTTGAGTTTTTAAAATTTCATCTAATTCAGTCATTTCTTCTTTTGTTAAGTCAAAGAAATCAGCAACATGTCGATTAGTAATTATTAAAGTATGATGTTTAGTTACGGGATAGGCTGTATCTCTAATAATAAAAAAATTTTTAGTGGATGAAATAACTTTACAATTAGTTTTGTTACAAAATATACAGTCCTCTTGGCTAGAAGACATTAAGCACTTCTATAAAGCTTAGTCATAACAAATTCTTTGTGACCTAAAGCTTCTGCACATGTTAATCTGCCATTAGCAACTTTTAACATTATTTCTATTAGTTTATCTCCTGCTTGAGATAGGTTCATTTCCCTAGATAAAATTTTTGAAACATCACAATCTACATGTTCACTCATTAATTTAGCTGTTAAAGGATTCGCAGTTAATTTTACTACTGGCTCAATAGGGTTGCCAATGATATTTCCTTGACCTGTTGGAAATAAATGAATATTAAATCCCCCAGCTGCTTGAAGTGTCACACATTCTGCTGCTGCAGAAGAAGTATCCATAAAATAAAGTCCTTTTCCTTTAGTTGGCTCTTCAGCAGGTTCTAAAACATCTATAAATTTTCTTGAACCAATTTTTT
>Ga0315315_10002492_pt1 | contig 16869 bp, 17 predicted proteins | sample M140m3416metaG_FD_203699 | JGI IMG/M metagenome (GOLD analysis project Ga0315315, IMG submission 203699) | Ammonia-oxidizing marine archaeal communities from Monterey Bay, California, United States - M1 40m 3416 | ecosystem: Environmental > Aquatic > Marine > Intertidal zone | place: USA... | reverse complement strand
TTAGTAGTAACTTAATTGTTGATTTAGATAATCCTAAGAAAGAAAATAATGAAATTTCTGAACAAATTAAGATTTTAGAACAAAAAACTTTAAAAGACACTATGAGCCTTGTAGATAATTTTTTGAATGATTAATCTGATAAAACCAAAATTTTGGAGCAAAAAAATTGGCTTAATCTCCATTATCCTCCTTCCTATATCTTTATTATATTTTATAATAATTTTGTTTAAAAAAAATTTTACCAAAGTAAGAACATTTAAGATCCCTATTGTTTGTGTTGGAAATATTTATATTGGAGGTACAGGTAAAACTCCAACGACAATTCATATTGCAAAAGAACTTTCAAAAATAAAAATGAAACCTGCTATTTTAAGAAAGTTTTATGAAAAACATAATGACGAATACAACCTTATAAAAAGTGAATTTAAGCATTTGGTTTTAAATAAAAACAGGATTGATGCCTTAAAAAGTTTAGAGGGCTCTGATTTTGATATTGTAATTCTTGATGATGGTCTTCAAGATTATAGAATAAAAATAGATTTGAAAATTGTATGTTTTAATCACAATCAACTTATAGGAAATGGGTTTGTTCTACCTTCGGGCCCTCTTCGGGAAGGTTTAGGAGCTTTAAAAAATGCTGATTTGGTTTTAATAAATGGAGATAAAGACATAAAATTTGAAAAAAAAATTCTAAATATAAATGGTAATTTAGAAATTTTTTATTCTTTTTATGAACCAATAAATTTAAATGAGTTTAAAAATAAAAGATTATTTGCAATTGCCGGTATTGCTAATCCTGAGAATTTTTTTCAAATATTAGAAAAAAATAATTTAGAAATTGAAAAGAAGTTTATTTTTCCTGATCATTATAAATTTTCTTCAAATGAGATGATGAAAATAATAGATGAAGCCGAAAGAAAAAATTGTCAAATAATAATGACCGAAAAAGATTATTTTAAGATTAACCATTTTAATTTAGATAAAGTAAAATATCTTAAAGTGATTCTCAAAATTCATCATCAAGATAAATTTCTCGATAAAATCAAAAACTTAAATAATGAAAATTATTAATTACCTTTTACAATCAATATTGATCTATTTCTTTTTTTTGCTTGGTCGTATTCTGGGTTTAAAATTAAGTAGAAAATTATTTTCATATTTATTTTTAAAGATTGGTGTTTTTTTTAAATCAAAAAAAACTATCGAAAAAAATTTAAATATTTTTTCTCATAAAATGACCGATGCTGACCAAAAAAATATTGTAGACAGTATGTGGAAAAATTATGGTAAGACCTTCATAGAATATGTTTTTTTAAATTCTTTTCTAAAGGATAGTTCACACATAAAGATTGTGAATGAAGAAATATTATTAAAAATAAAACAAGAGGAAAAACCTGTAATTTTTATATCTGGTCATTTTGCTAATTTTGAGCTGATGTCAATGGAGATAAGAAAGAAGAATGTTCCACTTGCAACTATTTATAGACCCCTTAACAATATTTTTTTAAATCCATTTATGGAATACTTAAGAAAAAAATATGTGTGTAAGTATCAAATTAAAAAGGGAATTAATGGTGTACGTGAGTCAATTGAGTACATAAAAAATAGATATAGTATTGCATTAATGATCGATCAAAGAGTTAGTGAGGGAGAAAAAATAGATTTTTTTAATCAACCTGCTCTCACTACCACTTTGCCTGCACAATTATCAATTAAATTTAATTTAGATATAATTCCTGTTTATATAGAAAGAGATCAAAATAATAATTTCAAGATTGAATTCCAAAAAAGAATTAAATCCGAAGATTTTAATGACAAAAAAGTCCTTACAAAAAAGCTTAATAATATTTTAGAAAAAATGATTATTAGAAATCCTAATCAATGGATCTGGACACACAATAGATGGAAGTAAATTATTTCTTTTGTGATTTAAATCTTTTATTTACCTCTATAGGAGAAAAATAAGCCTCTTGTAAATCTACATTCCAATAATTTAAATTTTGCAAGAGTATTTCTTTTCCAGATATCGCACATAAAACATAGTCGCCCTCTTCAATTATATCAAAATAATTGTGCTTAAAAATAAGTTTAGCTTTTTTTTTACCCATGAATAAATTATACATTATATATTCTGACATGAATATTGGATTAATTGGAAGCGGTGGAAGAGAGCATGCTATTTGTAAAAAAATTAGTGAGTCTAAATTAGTAAGTCAAATATTTTGCTTTCCTGGCAACGCCGGAACTTCACAAATAGCCACTAATATTGAGGTTAATATTTTGGATTTCAATAAAGTTCTTAAATTAATTAAATTTCATCATATTGACTTAGTGATTATTGGTCCTGAGGAACCTTTAGTAATGGGTATTGTTAATTTTTTAAGAAAAAATAGAATAAAAGTCTTCGGCCCCAGTAAATATGCAGCAAAATTAGAAGGATCTAAAGCGTTCATGAAAAAACTTTGTGCGCAAAATAGAATTCCGACAGCTAAATTCAAAATTTGTCTACATGAAAATCAAATAAAAAAATTTTTAAAAAATTGTAACCTTCCAATTGTTGTTAAAGCAGATGGTTTGGCTGCTGGTAAAGGAGTAACAATTTGTAAAAGTAAAAAACAAGTTATTGAAGTTTCGTCAAAAATATTTAGAGGGAAGTTTAAAACTTCAAAAAAAGTTGTTTTGGAAGAATTTTTAAACGGGGAAGAAGTGAGTTACTTTATAATTGTTGATAAAAAAAACTTTAAATTTTTTGGTACTGCTCAAGATCATAAACGTGTTTTTGAAAATGATAAAGGGCCAAATACTGGGGGGATGGGTGCATATTCGCCAGCTCCAATCGTAACTAAATCATTAGAAAATAAAATTATCAAAAAAATAATTAATCCAACCTTAGAGGCTCTTAAAAGAAAAAAAGAGCCTTACAGTGGATTTTTATATGTTGGATTAATGATAAAAAATAACAATCCATATCTTATAGAGTATAACATTAGAATGGGAGATCCTGAGTGTCAGGTAATACTGCCAAGATTAAAAACTGATTTAGTAAAAATTTTTAAAAATTCAATATCAAATAAATTAAAGAACACTAAAATAGAATGGAAAAAACAAAAAAGCATGACTATAGTATTATGCTCAAAAGGATATCCAGGTTCTTTTAGAAAAAATTTTAAAATAAATATTAATAAAATTAGATTATCAAAGACTGATTTTGTTTATCATGCTGGAACGAAATTTTTAAATAATGAACTTAGATCATACGGCGGTAGAGTTTTAAATATTACCTCAATAGGAAATAGTTTTTTAAATATAAGAAATAAAATAATAACTAATATTAAGAAATTAAATTGTAAAGAAGGTTTTTATCGAAAAGATATCGGATGGAAAGTGATAAATAAAAATGAGAGTTATTAGTGGAGATTTAAAAGGAAGATCAATTAAATTTTTAAAGAACCTTAATACCAGGCCTCTTAAAGACTCGGTCAGGGAAAACATTTTCAACATACTGTATCACTCGAGTCTTATAAAAACTAAAATTGGCAAATCAAATATACTTGATGTTTACTCGGGAATAGGGTCATTTGGCATTGAATGTATTTCAAGAGGAGCAGAAAAAGTTACATTTGTTGAACAAGATATAAATGCAACATTAGTTTTAAAAGAGAATTTAATTAACTTATCAATATTTAACAAATCAATAGTTCATAATAAAAAAATAGAAAATGTATTACCGGATCTAAATGAAAAGTTTAATATTTTTTTTTTTGACCCGCCTTTTAAAGATAATAGTTATTTACAAAATATTAAGCTAATAAAAAGAAAAAAAATTTTTAAAAAAAATCATATTGTTATTGTTCATAGAGAAAAGGGAACAAAAGATGAGTTTAGTGACATCTTGAAAATGATTGACTCAAAAAAATATGGTAGGTCCAAAATTTTATTTGGAGTGTTTAACTAAGAAATTGTTTTGTATAGTCTTTAACGCGCTCAACAGCGGGCTGATCAAACGGATTAACTCTGAGCAAATTCCCCACAATAATTGTTTCGACAATAAAGAGAGCAAATAATTTACCAAGAACTTTTTCGTTAATTGTTTTTATTTTGAACTCCCTAAAAGGAATTTTTTTTTCAATAAAAGCTTTGATTAAGGCCTTTCTCTGAGCACTTTTAATTTTGCTTAAATCTTTTTTATTTAAATATTTATCAATATGAGAACTCTTATTTAAATTAATCTTTACATTCGACTTTTTTTCGCAACTAAAAATGTAAAAAAATTTATCTTTTGGTCCATCTAAATATAATTGAAGTAAGCTATGATGATCTTTAGGAACATTTGATATTACAGGCAAAAAACCTTTACCTTTTTTTCCTAGACTTTCAGCTATTAATTGTTGGGCCCAATACAAAAATTTTTCTATTTCTGGGGAGTAATTTAAAAAAATTAAACTATTAAATTTATTAGAGTTTATAAGACTTGCGATTTTAATTGTGTCTGCCTTTAACAAACTGCTTGCCCCCTTCTTTAAAAATCCATTATTATGAGATCTTAATTTATTCACATTTAATCCCATTAAATAAGCTGGAACAACTCCTACCTCTGATAAAACAGAATATCTTCCCCCTATATAACTCTTATGCTCTATGTAATATAAATTTAATTTTTTTGTAATCAAAAATAATGAATTATTTTTTTTTTCAGAAATTATGATTACGTTTTTTGAATTTTTTTTTAAAATATTTAGTGAGAGTGCATTTGACAAAGTTTCTACCGTATTCCCTGATTTCGAAATAACTATAAACAGAATTTTTGAAAAATTTTCTTTTTTTTTAAAATTAGAAATTTGATCTTCGTCAAGATTATTAAAAAAATAAACTTTTTTCTTAATCTTGCTTTTTAGAGAATCGTATAAGGCCTCTGTTCCTAGAATAGATCCTCCCATGCCCACTAAAGCAATGGTTTGATATTTATTAAAATTCTTTAAATCTTTAAAATTAAAATTAAAATTAAATTTTTTACTCAAAACATGTAATGTTTTATCTGGTAGATCGATCTCTTTTTTTATTTTCTCAAGTATTGGTTTAATTTTATTAGCGAATTTTTTTAGGATTTTTTGTTTTAGATATTTATTGGGGATTGAATTTTTTATAATAAAATTTTGTTTATTCACTTTTAATTCTGTCTATTATTTTTTTTTCTATTGAAGTAGTGCCTTTATCAATTTTTTTCTGAGAAGATTGAGAGGACTTTAAAATTTTTTTAATTTGATCATCCTCACTAATTTGTCTATTTTTTAGAGTATCTGGTTTAGGTAATTCATTATAATCTGGGGGTAAAACTAATGGTTCCTTTTTTTTTACCAAAAATTCATCTGTAGTAGTTGTTTTTTCATTTCGCATTACCTTTCCAACATCACTTACTGTGTTGCAACTCGTTATTAAAATCAAAATAAATATAATTTTTATTTTTTTCATAATTTAATTTGCCTTAGATATACCACTTAATAGAAACAATATTATTCCAAACGAAATAAATATATCTGCTACATTAAATGTAAACCAATGGAAATTATTATAATGTATGTCAATAAAATCTGGAACAGATTTATATATTATCCTATCATAAAAATTTCCTAATGCCCCTCCAACAATAATACCCATCGCATATTTCTCAAAAATCTTAGATTTGAAAGAGAAAAAAAATAATCCCAATATAACTGCTCCAATAACTATCGTAATAGAATTATAAATCATTGAATTTTCTGATTTTAAAAAACCAAAACCAATTCCAGTGTTCCAAATTAAATCGAAATTTATATAATCATTTACATAATAGGTGTTTTCATTGAAATGGCTAATAATATTCAATTTTGCATACCTATCAAAAAGAAAAATAATTATTATAAAAATTATATAAAAAATATTTTCTTTTTTTAAAAGTAAACTTTTTCCATCTTTTAAATAAATTAAAAAATTCATTTCATATTAAGCTAGAACACCTATTGCACTTATTTTCTAAAATTTTCCAGCATCTCGGACATTTATTACCTTTAGCTTTGTTTACTTCAATTTTCATATTTATATCTTCTGATAATTCTTTTTCAGCTTTAGAGGTTATTAGATATTCCGCTAAATCTATATCCTTTAGCAATTCGAATTGATTCTTATTTACAGTCAATTTAATTTCTGCCTCCAGGCTCGATCCAATTTCTTTACTGGATCTCTTTTCCTCTATTGCTATGTTTGCCTCTTGTTTAATAGAAAAAAGTTTTTCCCATTTTTGTTTTAATTCTTTGTTTTCCCATTTCTTTGGAACTTTTACAAATGAATGCTCATGAATATTTTTTTCATCTTTATTGATCAGGCTATAAACTTCATCAGCTGTAAAAACTAAGATTGGTGCAAACCATTTGAGTAAACTTTCAAGAATTATATTTAACACCATTACACAATTTTTTCTTTTTTTTGAATTAAGGCTGTCGCAATAAAGAACATCTTTTCTTATATCAAAGTAAAAAGATGAAAGATCCAAGGTACAAAAATTTAATAACTCTTTATAGAGTTTGTGAAAATTATAGTTTTTTAAATTTTCCTCTACAGATTTACTTATTTCGTATACTCTATGTAAAATATATTTCTCAAGCTCATCCAAATCCTTTAAATCTAAATTTTCAAAATTTTGTTGCTCAAATTTATCTTTCAAATTTCCAAGCAGAAACCTAAAAGTGTTCCTAATTTTTCTATAAGATTCTGCATGTTGCGCAAGAATGCTTTTATCTATCCTCAAGTCTTCGGCATAATCGGATGAAGCAGCCCATACTCTTAAAATATCTGCACCATAATTTTTTAATATATCATCAGGAGAAATAACGTTTCCCATTGATTTTGACATTTTCATACCTTTGCCGTCCACAACAAAACCGTGTGAAAGAATGCTTTCAAATGGGGCTCTACCTCTTGTTCCGCAAGACTCTAGTAGAGAAGAGTGAAACCAGCCCCTGTGTTGATCAGACCCCTCTAAATACATGTCAGCCGGCCATTTAAGATCTTTTCTTTTTTCTAAAACGAAACTATGAGTAGATCCGCTGTCAAACCAAACTTCAACAATATCATTAAGTTTTTCGTAATCATCTGAATTATATTCTTTTCCTAAAAAAACCTGCGGATCATCTGTAAACCAGCAATCTGAACCTTGTTTTTCATAAATGGAAGCGATATTATTTATTACTTTTTGGTCTCTTAAAGGCTCTTTGGTTTTTTTATTAATGAAAATTGGCAACGGTACACCCCAAACCCTTTGTCTAGAAACACACCAATCTGGTCTGCCTTCAACCATAGATAACAACCGGTCTTTACCTTTGCTTGGATAGAATACAGTATTATTTATTGCCTTAACAGCCTTGTCTCTAAGATTATTTTTATTCATAGAAATAAACCATTGCGGAGTTGCTCTATATATTAAAGGTGCTTTAGATCTCCATGAGTGAGGGTAGCTATGATTAAGTTTTTCATTTTTAAGTAATTTATTATGTTCCTTTAATTTTTCTATAACTATTGGATCTGCTTTAAATATATGTGTGTTAGTAAAGAAAGGTATTTCTTTTGTATAAAGACCTGAATTATCTACGGTGTAGAGAGAAGGAATATTATTTTTTAAACATAAATTAAAATCGTCAGGTCCATGGCTTGGCGCGCAGTGGACTATCCCAGTTCCTTGATCCAAGTTAACAAATTGAGCATCCAGCATTGGAACATCATATTCAAAGTCCATGTGAACAAATGGATGACTACAAATAGTGCCTTTAAATTCAGATCCTTTAAAAATCTTTAATTCTTTAAATCTTTTAATTTCACATTCTTTAGTAATTGAATCGATTAAATTTTTCGCAACTACAATTTTTTTATCTTTAAAATATTCAAGATTTTCTATTTCTAGAACTGAGTATTCAATATCATTATTGAATGCCAAGGCTTTATTTGCAGGTATTGTCCACGGAGTTGTGGTCCAGATGATTATATTCGCATCTCTTAAGAAATCTTTTTTAGTTTCTTTAACTTTAAAAGATGCATAGATTGTATTTGAAGTGTGATCCATGTATTCAACTTCTGCATCTGCAAGAGCAGTTTTTTCAACTGTAGACCAAAGTACAGGCTTAAAACCTTGATATAAACTACCATCCAAAAGAAATTTTCCTAATTCCCTAACAATCTGAGCTTCTGCCTCATAACTCATAGTAGAGTAATAATTTTCGAAATCACCAACCACACCTAATCTTTTAAATTCTTTAATATGTACTTCAATCCAATTTTTCGCAAATTCTCTACACTCTTGTCTAAAATCTTTTATTGGAACTTCGTCCTTGTTTTTTTTCTTTTTTTTATAGAGTTCTTCAATTTTCCATTCAATAGGTAACCCATGACAGTCCCAGCCCGGCACGTAAACAGAGTCTTTTCCATTCATTTGATGAAAACGAGTTATCATATCTTTTAAAATTTTATTTAGAGCAGTACCCATGTGTATGTGTCCATTTGCGTATGGAGGGCCATCATGTAAAACAAATTTTTCTTTTCCTTTAGAAATTTTTCTTAGTTTTTCAAAGATTTTATTTTTTTCCCACTTTTTTAATATTTCTGGCTCCTTTGTAGGCAAACTTGCCTTCATTGAAAAAGCTGTTTTAGGTAGTTGAAGAGTATCTTTAGACATTAATTTTAGCTTGTTTTATATCAATTTTTATTTGTTTTTTTAAGTATTCAAGATTTTTAAATTTTTTTTCTGCTCTTATAAATTTTTTAAAACTTATAGTTAATACTTTATTATATAAATTTTTGTTAATTCCAAAGATATTCGTCTCTAATAATAAACTTTTTTCCTTAAAGGTCGGTCTGTAGCCAACATTTGCTATGCCTTTTTTGCTAAAATTATTACCTTTAACTTTGACGGCATAAACGCCTAAACGTGGTAAAACATAGTTGTTGAGTTTTATATTGCATGTCGGAAATCCAATTTTACGACCCCTTTTTTTTCCTTTTATTACTTTTCCCTCTATAGACCAGTCACGGTTTAATAATTTGTTTGCCTCATTAATTTTACCTTGTTGTATTTTTTTTCTGATTAATGTGGAAGAAATAAATTTATTATCTTTTTTATATGGCTTAGTAATAATATTTTCATAATCATATTTCTTTTGATGTTTTTTTAATGTTTCAATATTTCCTTGACGATTGAAACCAAATTTAAAATTTTTACTTACATATAAATATTTTGATTTAATTTTTTTAAAAATAATCTTTTTAATAAATTCTTCAGCAGAAAGTGAAGAAAATTTTTTATTAAATTTTATGATAATTAAAAAGTCTAATTTAAATTTTTTAAGTTGATTTTTTTTTTGTTTTTCTGAATTTATTCTATGATATTTAGTTTTTTTATTAAAAAACATCACAGGCACTGGTTCAAATGTCATAATACCAAAAGGTAATTTATTTTTAATTGCTTTTTTTTTTGCTTCTTTAATCACTTTTTGATGACCTAAATGTATTCCATCGAAATTGCCTATAGCCATTACGCTTCTGAAATGTTTTGAATTTAAGTTTGTATTTTTATAAATTTTCATATTACCACTTTAATTCCCTTTGAAAAAAATTTACCTTTACCTTGTATTTTTCTATTAATTTTTTAATTTCAGAAATATCTCCATATTCATTTCGATGCACACCTTCAGATATAAATACACAATCTATATTTGTATTATTAGCCCCTTTAATATCTGTTCTTAAATTGTCTCCAATAGCTAATACTCTTTCACTTTTACCAAAACACATGCCATAAATTTCTTTATATGGTTTACCGTAATAAATTGCTTTCCCACCAAGATCCTCAAAAATTTTTGCAATATATCCCGCGCAAAATTCTTCTTTGTCACCTCTATGAACAGTTAAGTCTGGATTAGTGCAAACTAATTTTTTTGAGATATGTTTTTTTAAAAAATCTTTATACCAATCTAATTTCGTTTCTCTTTCATCAAATAAACCAGTGCATAATATGTAATTGCATTTTTCAATGGTTGTTTTGTTTTCTTTTACTTTTTCAAAAATATTTTGATCTCTTTCTGGGCCCAAGTGGAAAAAGAATTTTCCGAATTTTTCTTGATTTATTGCGTGCATTGCGGCCTCACCTGAGGTCATCACATTTGAAAGATATTTTTTATCCATATTCATTTTTAATAAAAAATTAATAACGTTTGAACTGGGTCTTGGAGCATTAGATAAAAAAACGATTTTTTTTGAATATTTGTTAAGTTGATCTACAGCTTCAATAGCTTTAGGGTTAAGCACAACTCCGTTGTGTATTACGCCCCATAAATCTATAACAAAAGTATCATAGGTTTTATAAATATCTGATAAGTGGTTAAGTTCTTTCAATTTACAATTTTTTCCTTTTAATCATTAAAAAATACTGAATTTACTGGATTTTTTAATGATTTTTACCTCTTGAAATCTAATTAAAACATACCATATCAGCACTACATAAAAATTTATAGGAGAAAATATATATGAAATTTCGACCCCTACACGATCGTGTACTTATTAAAGTGTTAGACAGTGAAGAAAAAACCGCAGGAGGAATAATTATTCCAGACACAGCTAAAGAAAAGCCTCAAGAAGGTGAAGTTGTAGCCGTAGGGCCAGGTGCTAAAAATGAAGACGGTAAGATCGCCCCAATGGATGTTAAAATTGGAGACATAGTTCTTTTTGGAAAGTGGTCCGGAACCGAAGTAAAAATTGACGGTAAAGAATACAGCATTATGAAAGAGTCGGACATAATGGGAATTTCAAAAAGTAAAAAATAAACTTTAGAGGAGAAAAAAATGGCAAAAATAATCAAATTTGACACAGAGGCTAGATCAAAAATGCTTACTGGAGTTAATACTTTAGCTAACGCAGTAAAAGTTACGTTAGGACCAAAAGGTCGAAACGTTGTTATGGATAAATCTTACGGAGCCCCAAGAACTACTAAAGATGGCGTTTCTGTCGCTAAAGAAATTGAGCTTGAAGATAAGTTTGAGAATATGGGTGCACAGATGGTTAAAGAAGTTGCTAGCAAAACAAATGATAACGCTGGTGATGGAACGACTACTGCAACTATATTAACACAAGCGATAGTTAATGAAGGACTTAAATACGTGACTGCAGGTATGAACCCAATGGATATTAAGAGAGGTATCGACAAAGCTGTAGAGCAAGTTATTGATAAATTAAAAACATCTTCCAAAAAAGTCAAAGCTAATGAAGAAGTTGCTCAAGTAGGAACAATTTCAGCAAATGGTGAAAAGTCAATTGGTGACATGATTTCAAAAGCAATGCAAAAAGTTGGTAACGAAGGTGTGATTACAGTTGAAGAGGCTAAAGGAGTTGAGACTGAATTGGATGTCGTGGAAGGTATGCAGTTTGATAGAGGATATCTATCTCCTTACTTCGTAACAAATACTGAAAAGATGACTACAGAGTTAGAAAATCCTTTGGTTCTTTTGGTTGAAAAGAAATTAACTAATTTGCAACCAATGGTTCCTTTATTAGAGTCAGTTGTTCAAGCTAATAGACCTTTAATGATTATCTCTGAGGATGTTGAAGGAGAAGCTTTAGCGACTCTAGTTGTAAACAAGTTAAGAGGTGGTCTAAAAGTTGTGGCTGTTAAAGCCCCAGGCTTTGGTGACAGAAGAAAAGCAATGTTAGAAGATATTGCTATTCTTACTGGTGGTCAGGTAATCTCAGAGGACCTTGGTATAAAATTAGAAAATGTTAAAATCGGAGACCTTGGTTCTTGTAAAAAAGTAAAAATTGACAAAGAGAACAGTACAATTGTAGCTGGCGAAGGTAAAAAATCTGATATCGAAGCAAGATGTAATCAAATTAGATCTGAGATCAATGAAACAACATCAGACTACGATAAAGAAAAGCTTCAAGAAAGATTAGCTAAACTTGCTGGAGGTGTTGCCGTAATTAAAGTTGGTGGTGCTACTGAAGTAGAAGTTAAAGAAAGAAAAGATAGAGTTGAAGATGCTCTAAATGCAACTAGAGCTGCTGTTGAAGAAGGAGTGGTAATAGGTGGTGGATGTGCCCTACTTTATGCAGCCCAAGATTTAGATAGCGGAAAAGTAAAAGGTGATGATCAGAAAGCTGGTGTTGAGATTGTTAAAAAGGCTCTTCAAGCTCCGATTAGACAAATCACTGCAAACGCTGGTGTCGACGGGTCTGTAGTTGTAGGAAAACTTTTAGAAGGCAAAAAAGCTTCTCAAGGTTACGATGCTCAGAATGAGGACTATGTAGACATGTTTGCTAAAGGAATTATAGATCCAACTAAAGTTGTAAGATCAGCATTACAAGATGCAGCATCAATCGCAGGATTATTAATCACCACAGAGGCTATGATCGCCGATAAACCTGAAGAAAAAGACGCTGGCCCTGCAATGCCCCCAATGGGTGGAGGTATGGGCGGTATGGGCGGTATGGGCGGTATGGGGATGTAGTAGACCCATACGTACGAATTATTTTTAAATATCTCACAACAAAACTAGCTTTAACCTCCGGAAAATAAAACTTCCGGAGGTTTTATTTTTTAATAGTAAAAATCAAATAAGGGCAGATAAATTTAGGAAATAATCTATAAAATATTTTTTCAATTTTAAAAAAAATTATAGATCTATAAATTAAATTCACAAAAAAATTTTTTAATATTCGTTTTTTAAACTGTTTATCAATTATAATTCTATCAAAAATAGATTTAAGTGGATGCATAAAATATATTTTAAAATTTGTTTTTTTAATATTTTTATAGGTACAATCAAAATTTAAATTATTAATAATATTGTAGTATTTATCTTCTCCTAATTGAAGAATAAGTCTTTTTTTTTTTATTTTTTCAAAGGTAAATTTTGGAAAAAATGGTACAAAAAATTCGTAAAAATGCGGTTCAAACGGAAAAGAATAGTTTGGGCACTGAATGAAAATAACTGAATTTTTGTCTTTTAAATACTTTACGCATGTTTCTAAATGAGATGAAATATCTTTTGCATGTTCTAATACATTCATTGAAAAGATAAAATCAAACTTATCTTCAGTATTTAAATTTTCTAAAGTTGTTGTATGTACATTTAATTTATTTTTATTAATTATTTTACTTCTCAATTCATCAGTAAATCCTGTAAATCCACCGGGTTCAATTGAAGTCACATTATAATTTTGACTCAAAAAACTTGTAAGTAGATGAATACCTCCGCCCACCTCAAGTATTTTTTTTTCTGAATTTAAGAATTTTCTAATTGTACTGTAGCAAAAGATTGCATCAGCTTTTGCATTATCATAATACTCTTTTATATCTTGAAAATTTTTCTTTCTTTGAAAAGAAAATTCTTCAAGACTTAAATTATTGTGAATATAAGATTCTATATCATTCATAGATAAGCATTTTCAACTCAAGTGATCTAAAAATAATTTTAAACTGATGGCTTTTTTTTTTGCAATAAATAAACATGCATTTGAGCTAAGCATCAAACCATCTTTTAGGACTCTTAAATTATTATCAGCCAAAGTTTTACCTGTAGAAGTTATATCTGTAATGATTTCTGAAGAACCTATAAACGGGTAAGTTTCAGTAGCACCAAGACTTGATATTAATTTGTATTGGGTAATTCCCTTAGAAATTAAGAAATCATTAGTCAAATTTGGATATTTAGTTGCCACTCTCAATCGTGCATTTCTTTTAGATCTAATATCAAATGATACCTCCTCAAGATCGGCAATAGTCTGCACATCAATCCAATCGTCTGGTACTGCAATGACTAGGTTGGCATTACCAAAATCAAGTTTTTTTTGAACGTTTATCTTACTCTGTAAGTTTTTATCAGACTCTTTTAAGAGATCTAGCCCGGATATACCTGCGTCTAAAGTGCCGTCTCCTAATCTTTGAATAATTTCTTTGGCGTGAAGAAAAATAATCTTAATATTGGATTTATTTTCTATAGTACCAAAATAATTTCTTTCTTTTTCGCTTTGTAAAATCTTAAGCCCCCTATCGTTAAAAAATGATATCGATTTATCTTTTAATCGTCCTTTACTTGGCAAGCCTATAGTAATTAAATTTCTCATATATTTTTTAAATTAATTGCAGCTCCAACAGCTGGGATATTCTTTTTAGCTCCCAAACTTTTAAGTAAATCATCATAGCGGCCGCCCCTAGCAATTTCTTTTTTTTCTGAAAATACTTCAAATACAATTCCAGTATAATATTCAACATCTCTTCCAAAATTTGCAATGAAGTTAATATCTTGATTAAGTTTTTTAAGATTAAGAATAGATTTAAAATCTTTAAATATATTTTTGTTTAGATTATTTTTTTTAGCAAAATCTAATAACTTTTCATCAAGTTCTGAGAGTTTACAATTAATCTTTAAAAAAGACGTAATAATTTTTACAATTTTTTTTCCATCAGCAAAAGATCTTGGATCTTTAATCTTTTTATCAAATCTTTTTAAAATTTCTGATATTGATCTTCCAGCAATGACTTTATCTTGATCTAGTTTTTTCATTTCATAAAATTTTTTTTTATCTGCATCAAAAGTAACTGCATCTATATCCGTATTTTTCTCTAATCTTTTCAAAAGCTCCTCAAAATAACTTGGTCTCCAAAAATGTCTTATTAGTCTTAACTTCCATCTTTCAGGCATGTCTAAAGCATTGATCAATCTTTTAAATAAACTTACGTCTCCAACTTTAATTTGCACTCTCTTTTTTTTTATCTTTTTTGCTGAACTTAAGATTGTGCTTAAAACTTTAAAATCAGCCTGAATTTGATTTTTTGAACCTAAAATCTCTATTCCCAATTGGTCATTGATAAAATTTGTACCTTTTTTACCAGATCTTCTATAAGCTTGGCCAGAATAATAAATTTTCGAAGAAGATTTTTTTTGCAGGAAGCTGATGCATGAAGCTACTGTTAAATCTGGTCTTAAGCACATCGTTTTTCCATCTTCTCTCTCAAAGGAAAGCATAGAACTTCTGAATTTTTCCCCAGATCTCTCAATTATGAAATCTGAATCTAAAAGAACATCAGGCTCTAACAAGACAAAACCATTGCTTTTAAAAGTTTTTATTATTGTTTCAGATAATTTTTTTGATTTCATTTACTAATTTTTTTATTTCAATTGATTGTTCTTTGCCAGAACTTAAATTTCTTAGAGTTGGTTTACCTGATTTAATTTCATCTTCTCCATATAAAATAACAGCTGGAGATTTTATTTTATTGGCATATTCCATTTGTTTTTTTAATTTACTTTCTCCAGGATAAATTTCAGCACTAACACCAGCTTGCCTCAATATTGTTTGAACGTTTATGTATTCTTTCATCAAATTCTTATCAAAAACACAAATCACTACGGGTTTAGATTGTTTCACTTTAAATTCTTTTTTTTGCATTAAGGCATAAACCATTCGATCTAATCCGATTGATATACCCGTGGCAGGAGCTTCATAGTTACCGAAATTGTTAACTAAATTATCATATCTCCCTCCACCTCCTATGGATCCAAATTGAATTACCTGTCCTTTATTGTTTGTTACATCAAATTTTAAGTTAACTTCAAAAATCAACCCTGTGTAATATTCTAATCCTCGGATAATGGATGGATCAAATTCATAATTATTAAAACCATAATCTTTAAAAATTTTTAATATTTCGATTAGATCCTCTGTTTCTGGTGATCTTTTCTTAAGTGCTTCTTTTATAATTTCAATTTCTTTAGATTTTAAATTCGCTCCTTTAGTGAAATCTCCAGATTTATCTTTTCTACCAACTCCTAATAGCTCTTTTACTCCATCCCAACCAAGTCTATCAATTTTATCTAAAGCTCTTAAAACAGTAAGTTTTTGCTTTTCATTTTTTACATCTATCTTTTTAAATAATTCTTCAGTTATTTTTCTTGATGATATCTTAACTATATAATCCGATTTAGCTAAGCCACACTTTTCAAGAATTTCTGAGATCATCACACACAATTCGGCATCTGCTTGCAAACTTTTAGTACCCACAAAATCAGCATCGAATTGTAAAAATTCTCTAAATCTTCCTGGTCCAGGTTTTTCATTTCTCCAAACAGTTCCTAATTGATATCTTTTAAATGGTTTAGGGATTTCTAGATAATTTTTTGCAACGTATCTTGCCAGTGGCGCTGTAAGATCATATCTCAAAGACAACCACTTATTATCATCCTTAAATGAAAATACACCTTCATCAGGTCTATCTTTATCTGGTAAAAATTTTCCAATACTGTCTGAATACTCAAAACTTGGAGTTTCGAGATATTGAAAACCGTATTTGATCATAACCTCTTTAATATTAGAAATTATAAAATCACGTACTAGTAATTCTTTTTCTTGTCTGTCTACAAACCCCAATGGAAGTTCTTTCGAGGGTTTGTTATTTTTTTCTTTTGTCATTGTTTGGTACAGCAGGGTGGACTCGAACCACCGACCCCTAGTTCCACAAACTAGTGCTCTAACCAACTGAGCTACTGCTGCATCCTGGTTATATTTATCTTAATTTTTATAAAATTTATATGTTTTTGATTATAAGCTAAGCAATAGCCTAGCATGCATTCTGTGAGAATGTGTTCTAAGTGTAGATAATTTGTTTATTATAATCATTTGTATCTATTTAAGAAATAAATGTGTCTTTTTCAAGAGGGAATTAGCGGGACAATAAAAAAGCTAGGCTTATCTTAATGTCCCGTTAACCAGTGATTTTGGAAATTTAGATTAAGATGTTTTCTGCAGTTTTACTGCTGAAGGACCTTTTTCCGTGCTCTCCACTTCAAACGTTAACTC
>Ga0315315_10002490_pt1 | contig 16874 bp, 20 predicted proteins | sample M140m3416metaG_FD_203699 | JGI IMG/M metagenome (GOLD analysis project Ga0315315, IMG submission 203699) | Ammonia-oxidizing marine archaeal communities from Monterey Bay, California, United States - M1 40m 3416 | ecosystem: Environmental > Aquatic > Marine > Intertidal zone | place: USA... | reverse complement strand
GATAAATTTTTAAGAAGATTGGAGGCTTTAATGGCTGTAGCAGATAAAAAACATAGTTTTATTATTTCCGGAACAGGAGATGTTTTGGAGCCAGAGGATGGAATAATTGGAATTGGATCAGGTGGAAATTACGCTCTTGCAGCTGCAAAAGTATTAGCTGAAACCGATATGAGTGCAGAAGATATTGCTAGAAAATCTATAAAGGTTGCATCTGAAATATGTGTATTCACTAATAACAACGTTACAGTGGAAAAAGTCTAACATGTCACCAAATAATAAAGTTACAAATTTAAAAGTAGTAAAAAAAGGTAAAGAAACTTCTAAAGTAAGTGCATTATCTCCAAGAGAAATTGTTTCAGAGTTAGATAGATATGTAATCGGTCAAAAAGATGCAAAAAAAGCTGTAGCTGTTGCATTAAGAAACAGGTGGAGAAGACAAGCTTTATCAGATGAAATGAGAGACGAAGTTCTTCCAAAAAATATTTTAATGATTGGACCAACAGGTGTTGGTAAAACAGAAATTTCTAGAAGACTGTCAAAATTAGCAGAAGCTCCTTTTATAAAAGTCGAAGCAACAAGATTTACGGAAGTTGGCTATGTAGGAAGAGATGTAGAACAAATCATAAGAGATTTGATTGAAATAGCTATAGCTATGGAAAGAGAGAAAAAAAGAAAAGAAGTTAAAGCTAAAGCAGAATTAAAAGCTGAGGAAAAAGTATTAGACGCGCTTGTAGGTAATAAGGCAAGCGTTGCAACAAGAGAAAGTTTTAGAAAAAGATTAAGAACCGGTGACTTAGATAACAATGAAATCGAAATAGAAGTTCAAAATGTTTCATCCGGCCTACAAAATTTTGAAATACCAGGAATGCCTGGTGGAAATGTTGGAATGATAAACCTTGGAGACATTCTTGGTAAATCGATGGGAAATAAAAAAGGCAAAAAGAAAAAAATGACTGTTAAAGAATCCCATGAGATTTTGGTTGCTCAAGAATCTGACAAAATGATCGAGGAAGACAAGATAATTACAGAGGCAAAGAAAACAACAGAGGAAAACGGAATAGTTTTTTTAGATGAGATTGATAAAGTTTCTGCGAGAAGTGACAGAGTTAGTGGTGATGTTTCAAGAGAAGGAGTTCAAAGAGATTTATTACCTCTTATTGAAGGAACAACAGTAAGCACTAAACATGGTCCAATAAAAACTGATCACATTTTATTTATTGCCTCAGGAGCATTCCAATTAGCAAAACCTTCGGACTTGTTACCAGAGTTACAAGGACGATTGCCAATAAGAGTTGAACTTGACGCTTTAAAAGAGGAGGATTTTAAAAGAATCCTTAAAGAACCAGATAATAGTTTGATTAAGCAATACAAAGAACTTCTAAGAACAGAAAATGTTAACTTAGAGTTTAAAGATGACGGAATTGATATGCTTGCAAAAGTTTCTGCAGAAGTAAATTCATCCGTTGAAAATATAGGGGCAAGAAGACTTCACACTATTATTGAAAAAGTTTTAGATGATATTAGTTTTAATGCAACGGATAGGGCAGGAGAAACTATAGTAGTAGATAAGAAATACGTTCAAGATAACTTGGGCAACCTTGTAAAAGACACAGATCTCTCAAAATTCATTTTATAATTTTTTTAACCTTATAAGAATCGCGCCTTCTCCGCCATCTACCTTATCTGCATCGGAAATTGAGATTACGAGATTTTTTAAATCAACGTTAGTGTTTATAAACTCAGGAACAGAATATTTTAATTTACTTAAATTTTTAGAGACGTAAGTATCTTCGTCAGATGTAGAATGTAATCCTTTACCGGTAATTAAAAGAACTTCTTTAAAATTATTTTCAGAGCATAAAAGAATTATTTCTTTTACTTTTTCATTAGCTCCACTCAGGGTATATCCATGAAGGTCAAATTTAAATCTCTCTTTTCTAAAATTGGATTTATTATCGTTTTCTTTATCGTAAATATCTGTTGGATTTTTTATATAAGACTCCCAGACTTTATTAGCGTTTTTTGAGAGTTCTTTTTTTTTGCTCACTGATTTACAATTTCAGCTAAATACCAGTTAGGACTTGTGTTCTTTATGTTTTTTGTAAATTTCCAGACATCTGTAACAAACTTAATTTTGTCTGGACTTCCTTCAACTATCTTATTTTCCTTATCTCTTTTTACAGATATAACCTCAGCAACAAATTTAACAGTCGCAAATAAATCATCTTTAACTTTACCATATTTTTCCAAAGAGGACTCCTTCACACCAATAAATGTAAATTCTGATTTAAGGCCCTCTTTATTTCTTGCAACAATAGCTCCTGCAAAGTTATTACTCATGGTGGCGGTTAAGAGACCTTTAAATTTTTTTGCCTCTCCAGTAGCAAAGGCAGTTAGAATTGTCTCATAAGCAATTTCAGCTCCTTGTAGGAATTCTTTTTTATCTTTTCCTTCTAGAGACTCGAGATTTTGCTTAGCTGACTTGACTTCATTTTTTGGTATGTTGAATTTTTTTTCTGCAAAACCTGGGTACACTTTGGACTCGTGACCTGTTTTTCTTCCCAAAATACTTCTTAAACGCAGAATAATAAAGCCTGCAATCATGCCTAGTAAAATTATGTCGATATAACCAAAACTGTTACTCATAATTTGATAAATATATGTTAATCATATATTTTTAAATCAGACAAATGAACCCATTTTTTCTAATTTTTATAGCATTGCCAGCTTTAGAAATATTCTTATTTATCAAATTAGGGGGGCAGATTGGGGCTATAAGCACTGTAGCACTGATATTTTTGACCGCAATTATAGGGATATATTTTGCTAAACTTCAAGGAATTCAAACATTGAAATCAGGAATGATTAATCTTTATAAAAATAAAATGCCCGTATACGAAATGATGTCTGGAGCATCAATAGCTATAGCTGCTTTACTACTTATAATACCTGGCTTTTTTACAGATTTAGTAGGATTTTTTCTACTCATTCCTTTCACTAGAAAAATTTTATTTTATTTAACAATAAAAAATAATAAAAACACCAATTTGAAAAATAAGAATGATACTATAGATGGTGAAATAATAGATGATACAAATGATGACTCACAAAATAATAGGTAAATATATCAAGGAACTGAAATTTAACATTCCTAACCCGAAAACTTTTTTTCTGCTGGCTAAAGATATAACAAATTACAAAATTAATATTGATATCAAAAGTGCTCAAGTAAAACAGAATATTATTGAAGTTTTAACTAGTTTAAATCTTACACCAGTAAAGGTTGATTTTGAGAACATTGACACAAAAATAATTTTTTCGACTATTGTAGAACTGGATAACAAATTAACAAAACAAGAAATAGAGAGTATCATTTTAATTGATGTTCCATCAAAGATTTATCCTGAGCTAAGGCAAATATTTATTTATTTATTTGAAAACTCTGGTTTCAAAGATGTAAAAATAAATGAGACTGTAGATTTTGAAAAGTTATATAAAATGAGAAAAATTCAGTAAAAATTTTTTCTCAGATCAGATTTTAAAAATTCTTTATGCTTTTTTTTTTCATCATCTGATATTTCAATAATTAATTTATTATGCGCGATGGTGTTTTTAAAATCTTGAGATGGAGAATTATTTGAGAGATTAAATTTAGGCTCCTTCGCATCTAATAAATTAATATACACTTCTCTTAATAACTCACAATCTAACAAAGCGTTATGTTTTGTTCTTTTAGATAAATCAATATTAAATTTTTTACACAAAGCGTCTAAAGAATTTGAAGTTCCTGGAAACTTATTTCTAGCTACATCAAGTGAGTCTATAACATGTTTTCTATTAATTTTTTCCTTTTTAAGGATTCCTAGTTCACCATCTAAGAAACCTAAATCAAAAGAAGCATTATGGATAATAATTTTTTTATCTTTTATAAAGCTTAAAAACTCATCTGCTATTTGATCAAATGTATTTTTATCACTTAAAAATTCTTGGGAAAAACCATGAACTTTAAATGCTTCATCTGGCACACTTCTTTTTGGATTTATTAATTTATGAAATACATTTCCTGTAGCGATCAGGTCTTTAGTTTCAATACATGCTATTTCAACAACTTTATGACCATCTCTGAAAGACAAGCCTGTTGTTTCTGTATCTAAGAAAATTTCATTCATGTTTTTAACATTATAGCTGAAAGTTTTTTTTTTAAAATATTTAAGTTTGTTTCATTAACAACTACATAATCACAGAATTTTATTTTATTCTTGTCTTTTAATTGCTTGTTGTTAAGCAAATTAAATAGTTTTGGATTACCTCTTTTCGATTTAAATCTTTTCATTCTCAGTTGTTTTTTTGCTTTTATAAAAATTATGATATTAAAATATTTCATTAATTTGCTCTCGACCAATAAAGGAATCTCATAAAAGAGAAATTTTTTACCTTTATTTTGAGCTGTAAATTCTTTCATCTTTTTTCTGACTAAAGGATGAATTATCTTTTCTAATATCTTAATATTTTTTTTATTTTGTAAAATAATCTTTTTCAAAGATTTTTTAATTTGATTATTGTCAATTATGTTAAACTTTTTGCTTATCAATGATCTAAAGCGTCGGCTTTCATATATCTCCTTAACAGCTCTATCAGCACTAAAGAGTGGGCCGCGTTTATAAGATAAGATCTTGCTTGCTGTAGTCTTACCTGAGGCTAAAGCTCCTGTGATACCAATTTTCTTCATTTAAGTTTTGAGTTTAAAAGCTCGATTAATCCGTTGTCAATTTCTGGGTTTACCTTATTCCAAAGGTAAAAAGACTTCTGACCTTGATAGATAAACATATCAAGACCATTGAAAACTCTTCTTCCTTTTTCTTTAAGGAACCTAATCGTCTTCGTTTCTACAGGGTTATATATTGTGTCAATATAGATGACTTCATCTTTTGTGTTTGAAAAATTAAAATCGAAATCTTCGCCATTTTTTAAACCCAGGCTTGTAGCATTAATAATAATATCAAAATTTTTAATTTCTGTCTCTAATTTTGACCAATGAATAATGTTTAAAAAATTAAATTTTTTTTTTAAAAAAATACATTTTTCTTTTGTCCTGTTTGTAACAGAGATATTGTGAATTCCAGATTTTTGTATTGATAAGACTACTGAAGGGGATACACCCCCCGCGCCAATAACTAAAGCTTTTTTGTTAGAATTGTTTGCAATCTCTTTAAGATAAGCGGCTTGAAGACCAAATACATCAGTATTTTCTCCGATCACTGTTTTGTTATCATCTAAAAAAATAGTATTCACAGAACCAGTTAGCTCTGCATCATTAACAGTTTTATCAATGTAATTAATGATTTTTTGTTTAAAAGGTAAAGTTACATTGATGCCTGAATAATTACCTTCTTTTATTTTTTTAATAATTACTGGTAAATCTTTTTCAGTAGCTTCTATAATGGAATAGTCTGCATTTATATTGTGCTTTTTAAACCAATAATTATGTAATACCGGTGACAAAGAATGTTTAATAGGATTACCAATTATTCCGAAATGTTTTTTCATTGTTTGAATTGTTTAATATAATTAATAATCTCTTTAATGGGCAAACCCATTATAGAGTCTTTATCACCTTTTATATATTCAAAAAGCTCCAGTCCATCTGCCTCAATTTGATACACACCATAAGAAAGCAAAGTGTTTGTTTCTATTTTAGCCAAATACAGAGATAATTCATCGTCAGTTAAGTTTTTCATTTTTAACTCGGAGGAGTCAGTGTGACTCCACATCATTGCACCATTTTTTGAAATACAAACTGAACTAATCAGATAATGTTTTGAGTTATTAAGTTTTTTTAAAATTTTAAATGCCTCCTTTCTAGACTTAGGTTTATTAATTAACTCATCATTGAAAGAGATAACACTGTCGGCGCCAAGAACTAAACGATCTGAATTTTTATTACTAACTTTTATAGATTTTATTTCAGCGAGATTCTTTGAGATAATCAATGGACTTGCTCCTTCAGATAATAATGAATCTTTTATTTCGTCTTCGTCCACGTTAGATATAATAACTTCGTTATCAATATTATAGTTATCTAATATTTGTTTTCTCACTCCACTTCGCGATGCTAATATGATTTTCATTTATTTTTCTTAATTTCTATTATTTTAAGTATAGATGCAGCAGTTTCTTCAACGGACCTTCTGGTCACATCAATTACTGGCCAATTGTTTTTTTTAAATAATTTTTTTGAGTCCTCTACTTCTTTTTTTATCGATTCTAAATCTGTATATTCTTTAAGATCTTGATCCTTCATTATTGCAACTCTATTTCTTCTAATATCCGATAATCTTTCGGGATCCGCTATTAAACCAATAATGCAGGAAGTTCTATTAGTTTTTAAATCTTTAGGAATTTTTTGGTCAAGCACTAAAGGTATATTTATAGTTTTAAATCCTCTATTAGCCAAATATATTGAGGTTGGGGTTTTGCTAGTTCTGCTGACTCCTAATAAAATTACATCAGCGCTATCAATATCATCTACTTTTTTTCCATCATCATGGGACATTGTAAATTGAATTGCTTCTATTCTTTTATAATAATCTTCATCTAAAACGTGTTGCGCACTTGGTTTGTGAATTGCTTTTTGATTAAGCAATTTAGAGAAGCTTAGAATTAAATTTCCTAAAACACCGAAACAAGGAACAGCGTTCTCATCGCTTTGGCTCGCAAGGTATTTAGCTAATTTAGTTTCAACAATTGTATAAAGAATTATAGAATTCTCAATTTTTTTACATTCGTTAATAATCTTGTTTATTTGTTGCTCTGTTCGTATAAAAGCAAATTCTTTTTTTTCATACTCAAAATTAGCAAATTGAGATTTTAAAGACAGAAAAATTCTATCTAGGGTTTCACCAGTAGAGTCGGACACAAGATATACATTGTATTTTTCGTTCATATCTTTGTTAATAAAGTATTAATTAATTACGGTTTTACAATATTTACTAATTTGTAAAAAAATAATTAACATTAATTAACACTATTTAAACATGTTATTGATTGTTGATATTAATGTTTTTTTAATGTTTATAAAATGAATAAAAACTAAAAATTCAACAAAACATATAAAACTTATTAACTTCATCATGTATAAAAGTTGTAAAAATCGTTATATAACTAATTAACAGGACCTATAACAGTAACTATACTTATAAACTTTAATTATATAATGAGTAATCTTAGAGAAATCTTAATAAATAAAAAAATTTGTAAATCCATATGGTTTATGAGACAAGCAGGTAGATATTTACCTGAATTTAAAAAAATTAGATCACAAAATCAGAATTTTATTGAACTTTGTTTAAATAGTGAACTTAGCTCCCAAATAACTCTTCAACCTATAAAAAGATTTGATTTGGATTCTGCTATAATATTTTCAGACATTTTAATGGTTCCCTATGCATTAGGTCAAAAAGTAGATTTTATAAAGAACAAAGGACCTATACTAGAAGAATTTAATTCCAAAAAATTTCTAGATAATGATAAAATTTCTTTCACTCAAAAATTACATCCAATTTACAGAGCAATAAAATTAACTAGAGAAAAATTAGATAAAAAAAAATCTTTGATAGCATTTATTGGAGCTCCATGGACCTTATTAGTTTATATGCTTGGGGCTAAGCAGGGTAAAACAGAAGTCAATAATGAAAAAATTAAAAAGAGAGAATTTGAAGTAAATCTAATTTTAGATAAACTACATTATTTTCTATGCACACACATAGAAAATCAAATAGATGCTGGAGCAGATGTTGTTCAAATATTTGATTCATGGGCAGGTTTGATACCTTTAAAAAATTTACCCAACTATTGTTATATACCCAATTTAAAAATCGTAGATTTTTGTAAAGAAAAAAAAATACCTGTTGTATGTTTCCCAAAAGGAATTGGTACAAATTATAAAGAATTTAATGACATAGTTAAGCCTCATGGTTTAAACCTAGACTATGGAGTTGACCCTAGCTGGGCAAAAAAAAATTTAAATAATGTTGTATTACAAGGTGGATTAGATCCAAAAATATTATTGTCCTCTGAGCAAGAAATCATAAATAATGCAAAAAAATATTTAAATATTTTTAACGGGTTGCCTTATGTTTTTAATCTAGGACATGGTTTGCTTCCAGAGACAGACCCGGATAAAGTAGACAGACTAGTTAAATTTTATAGAAAGTATTAAAATGCAAGAAAATCACCCAAAGGTTAAATTTGGCAAAACTGGTATCTTATTGGTAAATTTAGGAACCCCGGATTCAACTAGCTGGTGGGATATTAGAAAATATTTAAAAGAATTTTTATCTGATAGAAGAGTTATAGAGGTCAACCCAATTTTATGGAAAATTATTTTAAATTTATTTATATTAACATTTAGACCATCAAAAACAGCGCACGCCTATAAGAAAATATGGAGAAAAGACACTAACGAGTCGCCTCTGTTATATTTTACCAAAAACCAAGCACAAAAATTAAAAAATAGAATTGGCAACGAAAATACAATTGTTGACTACGCAATGAGATACGGAAATCCCAGCATTAAATCAAAATTAATTTTTCTTAAAAACGAAGGGTGTGAAAATATAATCGTTCTACCTTTATACCCGCAGTATGCTGCAGCAACAACAGCAACAGTATGTGATGAAGTTTACAGATCTTTAATGAATATGAGGTGGCAACCAAGTTTGCAGGTTATACCACATTATGAAAGCGAACCCCTTTACATTGGCGCTCTTATAAAAAGCATTGAAAATAAAATAAATTCGATAAGTTGGAAGCCAGACCTAATCATCTCCTCTTATCACGGAATACCAAAAAAATATTTTGATAAAGGAGACCCTTATTATTGTTATTGCCAAAAAACATCTAGATTAATTAAAGAAAAATATACTCAAATAGAAATACAAACTACTTTTCAATCAAGATTTGGTCCTCAAGAATGGTTAACCCCATATACAGATAAAACTTTAGAGAGTTTGCCGTACAAAGGAGTAAAAAATTTATTAGTAATCTGCCCTGGTTTTGCTTCAGACTGTGTTGAAACTCTTGAAGAAATAGATATTCAAGGCAGACAAAGCTTCTTAAGCAACGGAGGTAAAAATTTTGATTTAATACCCTGCCTTAATGATGAAAAAGATCACATCGATTTATTTGAAGAGCTGGTAAAAAGATATATTTAAAATGAATTTATATTTATTATTTAAATCTCTTCACTTAATAGCAGTTATATCTTGGATGGCAGGTTTGTTGTATCTGCCTCGGATTTTTGTATATCATTCAGAGTCACAACACGACGCCCAAAAAAATGTTTTCAAAGTTATGGAAAGAAAACTTTATAACTATATTATGATGCCAGCTATGCTGTTGTCCTGGTTATTCGGAACTCTTTTAGTTCACAGCCTTGGTTTTAATATATTTACAGAATTATGGATGCAAATCAAAATAGCTTCGGTCTCATTACTAACTTTTTATCATTTTTTATTGGGCAAATATCTAAATAACTTTGCGATGAACAACAATCAAAAGTCCACGAAATTCTTCAGAATTATTAATGAAGTGCCTACTATTATACTAATTGTTGTTGTGTTTATTGTGGTTTTTAAGCCTATATTATAGGACTTGAATTTTTACCAAAAAAACATATATTTTCAATACTTCCCTATTAATCAAATAATTTCATGAATTTACAAGAATTAAAGCAAAAAAACCCTGCAGAGCTTATTAGCGAAGCTGAAAAACTTGGCATTGAAAATCCTAGCACTTTAAGAAAACAGGAAATTCTTTTCGCTATTTTAAAAAAATTAGCTGAAAAAAACGAGCAAATTACTGCTACAGGTGTACTAGAAGTTCTTCAAGACGGTTTTGGTTTTTTAAGAGCAATCGAGTCAAATTATTTGCCAGGACCCGATGACATTTATGTTAGTCCCAGCCAGATTAGAAGATTCGGTTTACGAACAGGAGACTCAGTCGAAGGAGAAATTAGAGGCCCTAAAGATGCAGAAAGATATTTTGCGCTATTAAAAGTAAATAAGATTAATTTTGATGAACCAGAGAAAGGAAAAAACAAGATTGCATTTGACAATTTAACTCCGCTTTATCCAAATGAAAGAATCAAACTAGAAGTCGAGACTACCAAAGTTGAGAAAAAACCAGATAACACAGCAAGATTAATCGACTTAGTAAGTCCTATTGGTAAAGGTCAAAGATCGTTAATTGTATCACCTCCAAGAGCAGGAAAAACAATTATTCTTCAAAATATTGCACAATCAATAACTGCAAATCATCCTGAGTGTTACTTAATGGTTTTATTAATTGATGAAAGGCCTGAGGAGGTAACAGATATGCAAAGATCTGTAAAAGGGGAAGTAGTAGCCTCAACATTTGATGAGCCGGCCTCTAGGCACGTTGCTGTAGCTGAAATGGTTATAGAAAAAGCAAAAAGATTAGTTGAGCATAAAAAAGATGTAGTAATACTATTGGACTCTATCACGAGATTAGGCAGAGCTTATAATGCTGTTATACCTAGTTCAGGAAAAGTTTTAACAGGAGGTGTTGATGCAAATGCGCTGCAAAGACCCAAAAGATTTTTTGGTGCCGCTAGAAATGTCGAAGAAGGTGGTTCCCTTACAATAATTTCAACAGCACTTATCGATACTGGTAGCAGAATGGACGAAGTAATATTTGAAGAATTTAAAGGAACAGGTAATTCTGAATTGATTCTTGATAGAAAAGTTGCTGATAAGAGAATTTACCCTGCTTTAGATATAACAAGATCTGGAACAAGAAGAGAAGAGCTCTTATTTGAGAAAGATGATCTTTCAAAAATGAATGTACTTAGAAGAATTATAAGTCCAATGGGCACAATGGATGGCATTGAATTTTTAATTGCTAAATTAAAAAATACAAAAAACAATGCAGACTTTTTTGACTCCATGAATAAATCTGCTAATTAAATTATTGTATAGTTTGATTATTTAAATTGGTTTCGTATAGATAAAAACTAATTATACTTTCAAGAGTATCTGTTTTATTTTCTATAGATATTGCCTCTAAAAGTTTTTGTTTTTCCTCATTTGTAATAGGAGCAATCATAGCTAAAGTGTTAACCTTCTGAGCATGGTCTAATTTCTCAAATTCTTGCCAATTAAGTAATAGACCATTTCTTTCAAAAAAAGTTTTAGCTTTGTCAATTAAATCTTTCGCATCTACAATATCGTGATTAATTTCGACATCTTTGTCAAAATTTTGATAGTCAACTTGAAATTCTCTATACAATTTTTTACTTGATATTTCTTTAAGGATCTTAAATCTCGAAACGCCAGTGAGATTTATTAAGATTCTTCCGTCCTTACTTTTCTGATAGTCACTTATTTTACCTAAACATCCGATATCATAAACTTCATTATTTTCTTTTTTTGACTGAACCATGCCCATTAATTTATCTTTATTATAAGCATCATTAACTAGATCTAAGTATCTTTGTTCAAAAATATTTAAAGGTAAATTTGTTTTGGGAAAGTATATTACACCGCTCAAAGGGAAGACCGGGATGATGTTTGGGAATTTTTTCATAAAATCATTATATTAAAAAAATGATTTCCGTCATAGTGGTATTTTATAACTGTTGACCATGGTTGAAACAGTGTATTATAATTAAGTTTTTGCGGGCATAGCTCAGTGGTAGAGCGTCTCGTTGCCAACGAGAAGGTCGAGGGTTCGAATCCCTTTGCCCGCTCCAATAAGTGTTTACTTTTTTATAATGTCTGATTTATCAAAGAAAAAATGTGTTGCTTGCGATGGAAATATTCCACCATTTGATACAAGCGAGATACACAAGTTTCTAAAAAAAGTTGATGACTGGGAAGTAAAAAGTAATGATGATAAAAGTTTTTATTTAATTAAAGATTTTAAATTTAAGAATTTTGAAGATAGTCAAAATTTTGTAAATAAAGTTGGCAATATAGCCGAGGAGGAAAATCATCATCCGGACATATCCTTTGGTTGGGGATATTGCAAAGTGAAGATTTTTACTCATGCTATAAAAGGACTTGCGGAAAGTGATTTCATATTAGCTGCAAAAATTGATAAAATTAATTAGTGATTAAAATGCCTAATACCTGTGAAAAGCATTTTAATTTTTGCTTTATTCGCAGCATTTATAACTTCCTGATCTCTAATTGATCCACCTGGTTGAACTATAGTTTTCACGCCAGCTCTAATAAGGGCGTTTATCCCATCTGCAAACGGAAAAAAGGCATCTGATGCAGCTATAGAATTCTTGATTTTTGAAGATTGAAATTGTTTTGCTTTTTGTACAGCAATTTTACAACTATCTAATCTGCTAGGCTGGCCAGCACCAATACCGATTGTTGAAAAATTACTACACAAAACTATTGCGTTTGATTTTACGTGCTTACAAACATTGAAAGCAAATTGTATTTCGGCCAATTCTTTTTTATTAGGTTTCAATTTAGTGACACATTTTAATTTTTTTTTATCAATCACAATATTATCTTTGCTTTGAACTAAAAAAGATCCATCAAATGATTTGATAGTAGTTTGATTTCTAGGTTTAAAGCTGGAAATATCAATAATTCTTAAATTTTTCTTTTTTTTTAATATTTCTAAAGACTCTTTATCAAAACCTTTCGCTAAAATAACTTCTAAAAAATTTTTACTAATCTCTAATGCAATTTTTTTATTAATTTTATAATTACAGGCAATTACACCGCCAAAAGCGCTTATCGGATCGGATGCATATGCATTCTTGAAGGAAATTAATGGTATTTTATTTTCAGAAACTCCACATGGATTTGCATGTTTAATAATTACAGTTCCTGAATTATTTTTTAATGAATTCAACATTTCTAATGATGCAAACATATCGTTATAATTATTATAGCTTAAATCTTTCCCTTGAATTTGGGCTAATCCCAATTGCTTATCATTATAGTCGTTCACGTATATAGAACTTTGTTGATGAGGATTCTCTCCATACCTCAATTTTTGTAATTTTCTCCCAAAAATTGTTTTTCTATCAGGAAATTCAATTTTAAGTTTTGTATTAAACCAATTTGCAATCATGGAGTCATAATAGGCAGTAAGACCAAACGCTTTTGAAGACATTAATTCTCTAAATTTTAAAGAAGTTTTACCGTTAAAAGCCTCTAATTCTTTTATCAAGGAACTGTAGTCATTTTTATTCGTTACTATGGTTACATTTTTGAAATTCTTTGCAGCAGCCCTAACCATTGTTGGACCACCAATATCTATGCTTTCGATTATGTTTTGTGGATTTTTTGTACTTGTAACTATTTTTTGAAATGGATAAAAATTAACCACAATAAGATCTATAGCTGGAAAGTTTTGTTTAGACATTTCGCTTTTATGTTTTTTGTTTTGACGATCATGAAGTATGCCCGCATGTATTTTGGGATGAAGAGTCTTAACTCTTCCGCCTAACATTTCTTTAAAACCTGTATATTTAGATAATTCTGTACATCTATATCCTAATTTTTTTATGGATGTATAGGTACCCCCCGAGCTTATAATATTAATATTAAATTTCTTTAATGTTTTGAGAAGTGAAACTAAATTTTCTTTATTAGAGACAGATATTAAAGCATTTTTAACTTTTAAATTCATTATTAAATGTTTTTTTTAATTTCCCAGTTAAAGATTTTATTTTTATTAACTAAATTACCACTAATTGTTATACATGCACTATCTATTATTTTTTTTTCACCTAGAAATATACTTTTTTCAACCTCTAAAACTTCATTATGAATAGTGAAGATGAGAGATTTATTTTTAGAAATTTGAATTAAGGCGCTATTTCCACTCATAGTTTTGACCACGCTCAGTTTAGGATTAATGTGAAATCTAAAAGCATATCTAATTGGATATCCATCCTTGACTTTAAAAATATGATCAGTTCCCTTTAGATTATTATTTACTTTATTTAGGTATATTTCCCTCTTATGAGTACATCCAAATTTTTTCTCATACCCATCATTTGATGAAGTGCATCCAATTAATTCATTTTCATTTTTAGAAGAAAAATCAAAACATCGAAAAGTATTTTTAATAGAGGTCCCAAAAATTTTGCTGATCATTTTATTTTTCTCAAATTTTGTCACCGAGGTGTCATTAATTGTCAAAGTTGATTGACAAGCAGTAAGTCTGCTAAGTAGCTCTGCTTTTTTAGAAATATTATTTCCGAACCCAGAATTAGTGATTATTTTTATTCCATCCAAAAAATATTCAAAAGATAAAGGTCCTGATTGATAAGATTTTGAAAATTTTTTCCCAGGCGGCTTATCAATATCTATAAGTAAAAAATGATTTTTGTGCTTAATTTTAAATAAACCTCCCAGGTTACTTTTTTTGTTTTCAGGTTTAAAATTATCTAAGTATTTTTGAATTTGACTCAAATTAAGGGAGTTAGCACCATTAAATAAAGGTAATTGGTCATTTGGTGTTTTAATGTAATTTATACAGCTTAAATTTTTTTTTACAATATCCTCTAAAAATTCTGGAACATATTTTTGACTATCTTTGATTATCTCTTTGCAGAATATGAAATACTTTGAAAAAAAAATTAAGTCAGATGGATTTCTGGATAATGGAAAACCTTCATCGTCAAAAAAAACTTTTACTAGAGATTCTAATTCTTTAATACCAATTTCAAAATTTTCCTTGTATTCTTTAAAGACAAGTCCTGTTAAAATGATTGCAGTTAAAATTTCGATTTTTTTTGAAAAATCTTTTTCAAATTTAATATTTCTTTTTAAGTGGTTAGTTTGATTAATAATACAATTTAGGAAGTTTTTTTTAAATTCGAAAGTGCTATTATTTAGAATAATATCTACATTTAAAATCCAACTTATAACTCTAGCACTTAAAGTTGAAGTTTCCCATATCCCACTTTGATATTTTGAATTTTTTAACATCCAAATATAAATAATTTTTTTTAATTTTGTATGGTCGGTTCTTCTATCTATAAGGTTAAGCCAAAAGAAATTATGCATTTGTTCAGCATCTTTATCTTTTTTTTTACCTTCAAGCCAAAATACATTGGGGTCAATTTCGCTAATCTTAAAAGACTGATTGCTGTAGGATGTTATAATAGATAATAAAAATGGATTTGGATTATAATAAACTTGCTGCGGGGTTTCTGACTCCAAAGATTTATTATAATTTTTTGAGGAAAAATATAATTTTTTGAAAAATTTGACTAATGTTATTTGACACGCGATTAAATAAAAATAGACACTTTTAAGTCCAAACATCTATCAATTATTTCTAAGAGTCTCTATGTTTTTTTTTAGGTCACCTTTATTTTCTTTAAAAACAGTAGACCCCGATACAAGTATATTTGCACCCGCATCTTTTGCTTTTGAACAATTTTCAAAATTAATTCCACCATCTATTTCAACATCTACGTTAAAATTTTTTTTATTAATTAGATCTCTCACAGCTTTCGTTTTTTCCAAAACTTCTGGCATAAACTTTTGGCCTCCAAAACCAGGTTCTACACTCATGATTAAAACTAAATCAATTTTATCCATAAAGTCTACAACTAAATCAATACTTGATTTTGGTTTTAAAGAAATACCAACTTTTTTATTTTGATCTTTTATTAATCTTATTGTTTTAGAGACATCAGAGGTAGCCTCTGGGTGAAAAGTAATTATATCCGCTCCAGCTTCAGCAAAATCTTTAATAAAATTATCAACGGGTGAAATCATTAAATGAACATCAAATATTTTTTTTGTGAGAGGTCTAAGTTTTTTTATTACCTCAGGTCCAATAGTTAGATTTGGAACAAAATGGCCATCCATGACATCAATATGAATATAGTCTGCACCTGCTTTTTCTAGAGAAATAACTTCATTACCTAGTTTGCTGAAATCAGCAGATAAAATTGATGGAGAAATTTTAATTATACCGCTCATAATTTGTTTATATTTTAAACTAAAACTTTGTCAAAAAAATTAAGGAATTAGTTGAATAACTGATAAAGTTGTCTCGAAAAATCACTTTCAAGTGGAAATGCTAGCATTCCCCATACGTCATATCCTAAAATATAGGGCATCGCATAAAATCTGAATAGGTAAAAAAACCAAGCCACATATAAGGCAATAAATGGTCCAAATAGAAAACTTGGAGTAATAAATTTAAATAAATTTATTATTGGATTTGTATATTTAACAAAAACTTTCATAAAAAAGAAGGTAGAGTCTTCCCTTTGAAAAATGTTCATAAATGCACGACCTATCAAAGTCCACATGATAGTGCCTAAAACATAGTCTAAAACAATTGCCCAAGTAGGTATCATATTTTTAAAGTATCATGATTTATGTAAAAAAAAAGGGGCGAAAAAATCGCCCCTTTTAATTTTAAATATTAACAGTTGTTACTGTTTACCAAGAATTGGTTTACCCGTTGGTATTCTAAGATCGTCTACCATTTTTTGAGTAGCTGGGTTTGGTTCTTTAGTCATTAAACTAACTACAACCATTACAACTAAACAAATAGGTGCTCCAATTAATCCAAATCTTAAGTGGTCAATACCTAAGAATGGTTCATTTACACCACCAAAAATTGGAACTGAAAACTTAGGATATACCCATAATAGGTAAAATAATCCTGAAAGAATTCCAGTAACTATTCCAGCGATAGCACCTGCTCTAGTAGCTCTCTTCCACCATATACCAAGTACAAGTGGGAAGAATAAGCCTGACATTGCAAAGTCGAATGCCCAAGCAACCGAACCTAAGATACTTGTTAACCTGAATGAGGCTATATAAGCACCGGCAGCTCCGATTATTACTAGAAGT
>Ga0315315_10002489_pt1 | contig 16878 bp, 14 predicted proteins | sample M140m3416metaG_FD_203699 | JGI IMG/M metagenome (GOLD analysis project Ga0315315, IMG submission 203699) | Ammonia-oxidizing marine archaeal communities from Monterey Bay, California, United States - M1 40m 3416 | ecosystem: Environmental > Aquatic > Marine > Intertidal zone | place: USA... | reverse complement strand
GAAAACAGATACTGGCTATCAATATTACAAATTTGTAGACGACCCTCCCCAAATCGAATATGTCCAGTTCAGCGAATTCATCAAGGCAAATGCCGGCATCAAAGCACCTGCTCAGGAATATGTACTTCTTAATCAACGCCCGGTAGATGACCGGTATTTGATTGAAGTCGATTCCGGCCTGCCTCTCGAACAGTACTTGAGTTGTGCACTCGAAGGACGGGATATCCCTTTCAGATCATGCGATTTTTCCGTAATGACACCCGCTGCACAGGCGCAAATCTGTGGAGGTGCAAACATATTAATCGCAGCCCATGGTGCAGGTCTTTCAAACAGCATCCTCACACCTCGGCACTGCCACGTACTGGAATACAACTTCAGAAAGTACTGGAACTGTGATCCTGTTTGTGAAGCACATCGTAATGGTGTGCTGGCGGACCACGAAGAATGCCACGGGGAATTGACGTACCACGCCCACTTTCACAAAGCGGATTTCCACAACCTGTGCCGTCTGTTGGGAAGGCCGTATACGGAGTTGGAGGTCACCCGCTATGGGGGCCGGTTATCCAGAAATCCAATTGGTCGCCGCTCTCTATTCGTAAACGGGGCCAGTTTACTAGCTGAGATCGAGAAGCAGATTTCCTGTTAGCGTCCGCATACTGCAGTGACTGCTGTCGGGCGATTCGGTAAATCAACGCGCGATTTATATCTACAAGACATAGGGGTTGGTTGCTACAAAGCCGAATGCGAAATTCATCTCGTGTCTCAGGGGGCCGAGTTTGCCTGCAGAGGTTGCTGAGTCAGCGGTTGTATAACGCAAAGTGCAGACGGAACGGCACGAATGGTACGGACGGGTCACCAGGCGTGGACTTTCTCCTGACAGTCCGGAAGCCGATTTGAGATTCAGTGATCGTCCGCCGGGTTCCTGCTGTACGGACTATGCATTATGTGCTTAATAAAAGTGTGTACTAATGTATATATCAGGGAGTTTTTCAGCGTTTCGCTTGTACTTAATGGGCTAAGATTCTCAAATGTCGTGGGGGAAGATATTTTTGGGTGGGTAAAACACGATGTTTTACCGGGGTAAACTCGTCGATCGTCAGGTCTCGCGACCAGGGTGAGTTCGCGAAGTGCTGTGTCGTGATGACTGAGAATTGGCAATGGATATTCCATTCTTATACGTAGATGTTGCGCATCCGACGTGGCTGTTTTATGCGGCGTTGTTGGTGCTCGCTGTCTTCTTCCGTTTCTCGCGATTGCTGAGCGTTCGCAATCTGGACGTTAGTCTTGTCCTTGCGCTTTCCGCTGCACTAGTCCTCAACGATAACTGGACCCCGAAGAGCACTGAGGTTGGTTCGAAAGTGCCGTCTGCCAGCCAGGTTGATCTGTCTCAGTGGTCGACCGTTGTTCTGTTGTCACTTTCAGTACTACTGATCGTGCGATTGATCTTCGACGAGAGTCTAACTCGGCGGCCTCGTCTCGGGCAGAATCTCAATCGGGCAGGGCTGGCTTTTTTGTGCGTACCAGCATTTGCCATTCTCATGAGCAGTGTGTTCATGGGGGAGCCTTCCGGTGGGAATGTGGATGCTGTCGAGTCCGGTCAGGCGTTATTGTATCGGCAGGCGATCGGCGAATCAGAAGACGAAGCCGAACAGGAACAGCCAGCTCCCACAGAGACATTGATCGCAGCCGGTGCGTCAGCGGTGGCTCAGCTGTCGGGGCGAATCGACGAAGCGTCGGTGAGTGCTGATTCCAAATCGACACCAATGGAACAGACCATTGCGTGTATTTTGATTTTCATCGCACACATGATCATTATCTTTGGCTTCCTGTATATAGGTAGTCGGCACTTCAATAGCCTGCAGCTGGGTATTGCTATGAGTTGCCTTTACCTGCTGCTTCCCTGTACGACTTTCAAGGTCCATGAACTCAGCCATGTGCTTCCGGCGGCGTGTCTAATTTGGGCGGTCGCTTGCTATCGCCGGCCTGCGATTGCCGGGGTGCTGCTTGGTTTGGCGTGTGGGACTTTGTTTTTTGCCGTCTTTCTGCTTCCACTGTGGGGCATATTTTACGGGCGACGTGGAAGTGTGAGATTCGGTGTTTCACTGGCAGCTGTGGCAGCTGTGGCACTGTTTACGGTCGCAATGACTTCCTCGAACGCTGATTCATTCTTCAACCGCCTGGTATTGACGACGAACTGGACGTTCTATGGATTGTTCACTGATCAGTTCTCGGTGAGTAGTCTGGGTATGGGGCAGATTTTTGTTCGAATCACTCTCGCAGCAACGTTCTTCGTGATGTTGACTGCGATGACGGTCGTACCCCGTCGCCGTAATCTGGAAAACCTTTTGGCAAATTCTACCGCGCTCGTGGTGACGGCTCAGTTGTGGTATCCCGAAGATATCGGTACCTATGTCCTTTGGTACTTACCCCTGCTGTTGCTCGTGATGTTTCGACCCCGACTGGATCGCTTTACGCCGCCCAAGATGGAAGGCGGCAATTCGGAGGCTCGTGCAAAGCCTGCGGCAACTTCGGCGGGTGGTTCTCTGTCGCGGGTAACGTTGTATCATTGACATGCGGGATTGTGTGGCTCTTGCGACAGTACAGGCCTTATGGGCAATGATTGTGTCACCTGCGGTCTATCGGCTGTGCACGGTGTTAAGCGTGTTTCCGGTCAGCTTGACAGAAATCGTGTCGCTGCTCCGACACTCATCTGGATAGTGTGACGGCGACTGCATTGTCGTTGTCTGAGTCGACAACGCAAAAGCGGCGTGTTCGAAGCTTCGCAAGTACAGACAGAAGCCAAACGTAGCAGGCCGTCAGTAAGCAAAAAGGAAATCGACATGCTTTGTCAACGATCAACATGACGCGAAAAAGTGGTCATGGCCGTCCGCCTGACGAGCGGAAACGACATAAGAAGACGCGAGAATTTCACTCCTTCAACTTGGTCATCTTAGAGGACAAGAAGGCAGCCGTAACTGTTTACCCGGCTTGTGCATTCTAACAACAGTCGGGTTGCTGGAACCGTCAATCGGTGGGGTTTACCGGTTCCGCCGGACGAATGCGGTTTCTGCTGCGATTGACAGATCAATCCACGCAAGGTCGCTCAATCGAGTGGCCGATAGAGTCCAGGTCGGGCTGTTGGTTTCTCATGGTAAGAAACAGCCTGCATCCCAACTTTCAATTCGGTTACACGGAGGTTCCCATGTCTGAAGAAACATTAGGTCAGACAGACGATCAGGAATTCGAAGAAATCAACAGCGATGAAATTGATCGTATCGTTGAGGTTCTGGACAACTTGATTGAAGGTGTTGACAGTGACAACGTCAAACACTATCTCGAAGAAGCATCGAGCAACATCTATTATCTGATTTACGAAGATTCTGAAGATGAAGCCACAGACGAGGTGGTTACTGAAGTCCAGACCGACGATCAGATGCAGGACGCTGCCTGAATCTCATCGCACAATCAAAACGCTTCCAGGCCCGAAGAATATGTCTATCTTTGGGCCTGTTTTCGTTGGTTGGCAGTACTAAGACAGGCTGTTTTTGCCGGACAGTTTGCAGAGAAAATAGCCGATTTTTACACAACGCTGAGCACAGGCAGGCTGATCGGGTCGGATTCTGTTCTACGAGGTCGAGCGGGGAGCACAGCGTGAGCGTATTCCCATATCTGTTCAGGGGTTTCGAACAGTTGTTCGTGGATTGCGTCGTTGTCGAATTCGCACTCATCCGTGGTGTAAGCGCGGCAAATCTCCGGACGCGTCTCATAGGCTCCGCAAAAGTTATTGGCGAGTAAATGTTTGCAATCGGCGTGGACCATGAGATACCAAGAGCCCGAATCGACAAAAATCGACACATCACCGTGCATCATGTACCAGCGGATGTGGTCGAAATCGTCCCAGTCGGTGGGCGTCTCCATTGGTAAGGCAAAATACCTGCAGCATTTTCCGGTACAGTACTCGCAGAGGACTTCGCCGGGTTTAAGGTCTTCGCGTTCGAATTGTTGTTTCATGAGTGCAATTAAGTAGAATTATGCGTTGGGACCACTGAGCTGAACGGCAGGGGGATGAAGGCCTGACGTCTTCGTCGAGTTGAGCCGATGCAAAACATTTCCAGACAACGCTTACAATTGTAATGGCAGCCAGACGCTGTCGCGAACGATGTTGTCCAAATCTGCGATAGCTCGGCCGATGGCAAACAAATTTGGGTGATTTGTCGATGCTTGGATCACAAAGACTGATTTGCTGAGACTGCAGGGGATTTTTACTCCATCCGACAGGCGGGAGGCTCCGATTCCTTGGCTGTGATTGAAGGCAAACGCGCCAAAACGCGTATCGACTGTCGAGATACTCGAAGCTGTTAAGTGGTTTCCGGACCTGGGGAACGCGGATCTGTTTAAGCCATTGACCTTCTGCTGGGAGCCGGCATGGGTGCCTTTGTCGGAGGTAAAGCGGTATCACATGCAGGCAAGACGATGAGTGATCGCAGTTGGCAAAAGTGGTCTGTGTTTTAGGTCGTCTTCGTCATGGCCACTGCAATTTCGGCCGCCATGTCACGCAGTATGGAAGGCATGACGACGAGTTCCTCGATTACAGTTCGCTGTGGCAACGTGGCGGCCAGATGAATGCAGCGGGCAACGTCTTCCGGCTGCATCATGGTTTGACGAGCATCCGCGTCGGGGACGGAGGGACGTCCCTGCAGAATGGGCGTGTCGACTTCTCCCGGCACGATTACAGTCGCTCGAATGCCTTCACCACGCAGTTCACTGTTTAGACCGTGCGAAAATGCTCTCACGGCGGCCTTGGCAGCAGAATAGGGCGATCCGCCAAGAATACCGGGCCTCAGAGCGGACATCGAGGAGGTTGTGATGATTGTGCCGTCACCTCGATCGATCATTCCGGGCAGACACGCCTGCGTCAGTCGGTAGACGCCTTCCATATTGACCTTGAATACGGCATCCCATTCAACCGGCCGGACGTAACGTACGGAGCGTACTTTTGATGAGAATCCGGCATTGTTAACTAGGACATCGATCTGGCCATATGCTTCGAGCGTAAACGCAGCAACTCCGGCAGCCTGATCACCGACTGTAAGATCGGCCGAATGAGCAATTGCTGCGCCTCCGGAGGCGGTAATGCGATCTGCGACTTCCTGCAGTGGCTCGAGGCGTCGCCCGACCAGCACCACGTTGGCACCTTCCGCTGCGAGCATTTCAGCCGTCTTTTCGCCAATTCCGGACCCCGCACCGGTCACAATCGTTGTCTTCTTACTGAGTAATGACACAAATTGTCCTCCGTAATTGCTGACAGCCTGCTAGCTGTTCTGATCTGAATGTCCCTGATTTGCTGCGGTGTCAATGTAGCGAACTGTTCCAGCTCCTGCGGTCTCCGAGCCCCCAAATTTGCATGGCTCGGTAAAGAAGATCCAGCTGACGAGGAGGCAGCACTGTTAATTCTCAGCCTTAGTATCCAGACTTCCGATCTCTGAAAGATAGGTTGGCTTTCTTTCGGAATCACAATTCACCTCTACAGAGAGCATGGCCAATGCACACAAACACCTGCTATGATCGGAGATCAGTCTGAATTGTATGGCAAACTGCCACAGGGTCGGTTTCAGCAAAGAAGCCGGTGCCGTTTCAGGTAGTTTGAGTTGCCCGCATAGAGAAAAACAAATATGGCCAACACAGGTGAAGGACAGGACTCGCTCCGCAAGCCCGATGACGATGCCGTCAGGAGTCGGTTGGGGTTGGGATCAGACGATGCGCCTCCGGTAGCCGGAGAGCTGCTGTTTGACGACTATGATGACGGGGGAGGCGTTGACGACCTTCTGGGGATCGTTCGTGATTCAGCCGATGACAACGAAACAGAAGATGTCGCGCTCGTAGCCGACGAGGAGAGTGACATCGAATTCGAGGACGACGTGATCGTTTTTGAAGATGAAACGCCTGCCGTGCAGTCGACTTCGAATACAGCGGCGGTCGAGAGCATGGCTGGTGAAGATGTCGTTGAATTCAGTGATCTGGAAGATGATGACCTTGTTTTTGGTGACGACGACGAAGAAGAGGATGTAGCTGCTGCCGTGGCGCCCGGAGCCGGACCGCGCGAAGAAGAGCCGATACGGAAAAATGAGCAACCCAGCGACGATTCCTACTGGAATGAACTCGATCGCTGGGTCTGGGACGATGAACCTCCAACATCGGTTTCCAGCGAAAACGAGAAAGACGAAGCTGATAGCGAAAACGAAGAGTACGATGCTTCTGAATCTCAGTCCGATACACAAACTGAAAGCGATTCTGATGAGGAGGAACGTCCTCGTCGGCGTCGGCGCGGACGCCGCGGCCGCGGACGCGGCCGCGGACGAGGACGTCAGAATGTCGATACAACTGCCGAAGAAGATGATGCGGCGTCTGACGAAGGTGATATGACGGAGATTCTGTTCGAAGAAGAATCTGAAGATTTTGTCAGCGTCTCACCACAGGAATCACGGCACGCACGTGGTCGACGTTCGCGAAATGAAAGAGTCGAAACGAAAGAAGAGACCGTCTCTCAAACCGATCACAGTGCGAAAAACAGTGAAGAAGAAGCAGGACGGCCTCGTCGACGTCGACGAGGTAGACGGCCTAAGCGACGACCAGATGCTGAACACAGCGACGCATCGGCCAAGAGCGTCGGTGAAGCGGCTGAGGAAATCAGTATTGACTTCGATGATAGTGAAGAGCAGCGTCCACCGCGTAAAGATACTCGTCGACGACGGCCATCGCGGCAGAAGGAAAAAACAGCTGTAGAGAAGGCAGCTGACGATAAGGCAGGTGAAAGAGGTCCAAAACGACCACGTCGTCGCGGAGAGCGTTCAGCTGACGAATCCGAATCACCTCGTCGGCGAAGTGGTGGTGAGGGAGGAAACGGTCGTCGCGAAGTTGCTCCGGAGTTCAGAGACATTCCCAGTTGGGAGGAGGCGATTGCGTCGCTGGCGATTAAGTCTCCTGGAGCCGATCACGCCGTACGCAGCAGTTCACGCCGCCGCGGCTCCCGTCGTCGACGTTCGTGATTCTCATTGTCACAATGAGAGCTGACTGGCCTCCGGGGAGGTGATGTTCTCAGGGGCTTTCCTTTTTATGTTGTTCAGAGCCGAACTATTGATTGGTCGGTTCAGTCGTGTTCTTCAGGCCCATTTCTGCAATGGCGATTGAGCGGATTCGGTATTTTTGAATCTTACCGGTGACTGTCGTTGGAAACGTATCGACAAATTTCCAGAACCGTGGCACCTTGAAGTGAGCCAGTGTTTCGCGGCAGAAGTTTCGAAGTTCAATCTCCGTGGCCGTTGCTTCGATTCGGAGTTTGATCCATGCAAGGACCTGTTCGCCCATTCTACGATCTGGTATCCCGACAATCTGGACGTCTTCGACGTCGGGGTGTTGGAAAAGTCTTTCTTCGATTTCTCGAGGATAGATGTTTTCTCCCGCGCGAATGATCATGTCAGTCAGGCGACCAGTGATGCGAAAGTACCCATTAGGCAGGCGTTCAGCAAGGTCGCCGGTGTGCAGCCAGCCGTCTTCATCGATTGTCTCCGCTGTCTTGTCCGGCATGTTGTAGTAGCCCAGCATGATGCCGTGGCCTCGACCGCAGAATTCTCCCTGCTGGTTGTCACCCAGTTCCTCCCCGGTGGTGGGGTCGATGATCTTGGCTTCGAATCCCGGATGTGTTCTGCCGACGGTCCCCACTCGAAGTTCAATGGAATCATCGGGCCGCGTTTGGGTGATCAGTGGTGACGCTTCAGTTTGTCCGTAGCCAATGGTAATGTCAGTTGCTCCCATATCATTAATGACACGATTCATTAATTCGACAGGGCAGGAACTGCCAGCCATGATCCCGGTTCGCAGTGCAGAGATATCACGACGTGCGAAGTCGCGGCTTTCCAATTGAGCGATAAACATGGTGGGAACACCGTAAAGGGATGTTGCCCGTTCTGCTTCGATGGCGCTCAATGATGAGCGAGGGTTAAAGCCTTCGGATGGAAAGATCATCGCTGTTCCATGAACAACACTGCAAAGTACTCCCAGCACACAACCAAAACAATGATAGAGCGGCACCGGCAGGCAGATGCGATCTTCGTGGGTGAGCCACTGACACGTTCCGCTGTAGTAACCGTTCATCAACAGGTTGCGATGAGATAACGTTGCCCCTTTGGGTCTGCCGGTCGTGCCGGATGTATACTGAATGTTGATCGGATCGTGGATCGCAAGCGACTGACTAATGGCCCGCAACGTATCGTCAGAGAAGCCGTCGGCGGCAGTAGACAGGTCATCCCAGCTCAGCATTCCCGGAGAGGTTTCTCCTCGCAACTGAATGACCCGCTGTAGAATTGGGAACTGCTCGCAAGCGACAATTCCGTCTACAGCATGAGAGAGCTGCGGGCACACTTCGTACATCATTGCAAGAAAATCGTCTGATCGAAATCGGTCAATGACTGCGATGCCTTTGATGTCAGCCTGTTTGAGCGTGTAACTGAGTTCACTCGGGCGATACGCTGGATTGATCGTCACCAGCACAACCCCGATGCGAGCAGTTGCGAATTGCAAAATGACCCACTCAGGTATGTTGGTTGCCCAAATGCCGAAGTGATCACCGGGACGAAATCCCAGAGCCAATAGGCCTTTGGCAATGCGATCCGCCGCCAGGTCGAGTTGTTCCCAAGACGACCGCACATTCAGTTCGTGAAAGACGTAGGCATCCTGATCTCCGTAGAGTTCTGCCGTTCGCCGGAGCGTCTGTCCAATCGTTAGCCCATCGACCCATACTGATGCGTTGTTACCGACTGATGCGTTGCTACCGGGGTCGGAATCTCTTGACTGAGGTGCGGCCACGACGTGCTCCCGTCGAAACTGTATTGAGAATCAGGCGTCACTGAACGCCACTTCAAATTATGCGATACGTTTCAGAAATAATCAGCTTCGTTACCTCAAACGACCTGCGAACTCGAAGTTTCCGAGACCGACCAACCGGCGTAATCGGTTGAATCCGGCGTGTGTCGAAATTTCATACTTGAAACACCCCCGTGCGGAAGTCTTCAGAAAAGGTAGTGGGAAGGAATGACATTGCAGCCTTGAGCCATTCGCGTGTTTTGTGGGGGGCAATGATCGCGTCGACCCAGCCTCGAGCAGCCCCGTAGCGAATGTCAGTTTGCTGTTCGTATCGGCTACGCACGGTATCGCGTAGCTCATCGATCGCATCGTCCGATAGTTCGTTTCCGGACCGCGCTGCATCGCGAATTTTGAGCGACATTAGTGTGTCAGCCGCTTGTGTGCCGCCCATGACGGCATAACGAGCACAGGGCCATGCCAGGATCATTGTCGGATCATAAGCCTTGCCGCATAAAGCGTAGTTGCCTGCTCCAAAAGATCCCCCGACCACGACTGTCAGTTTTGGTACAATGGAATTGCTCATAGCGCTCACAAGCTTCGCTCCAGATCGGATGATGCCGGATTGTTCCGCCTGTTTACCAACCATGAACCCCATTACATCCTGAAAGAAGATGATGGGGATTTTGGTCTGATTGCAGACCATGACAAACCGAGCAGCCTTATCCGCGGCGTCGGCGTAGAGAACTCCACCGATCTGTAGCTCTCCTGCTGCCGAATGATTGCGGTTCTTTTGGTTGGCAACGATTCCGACGTTCCTTCCCCCAATGCGTGCAAATGCTGTGAGCAGCGACTTGCCATAATCCTGTTTGTATTCGTTCCATGATTCTGCATCAATAATGCAGTTCAGGACATCGTGCATGTCGTATTCAGTTGTACCGTCGGGCGACACAATATCGTAAATTGGATCAGAATCCGGAACCGCGTCTGTTGCATTGAGGTCGTCCAGAGCCACATGTGGTTCATAGCGTGGGAGGTTTCCGACGAGCCGTCGCAGGTGCGCCAGGCAGGTTGGGTCATCGGGTTCGTGGAAGTCAACAGTTCCGCTGATTGCGGAGTGCATGCTTGCACCACCCAGTGCTTCCGGATCGACGGTCTGTCCTAAAGCTGCTTTAACCAGTGCCGGACCGGCAAGACACATCTGGCTGCCTTCGGTCATTAGAACCGTGTCGCATAGCACTGGTAAATACGCTCCACCAGCAATGCAGTTTCCCATTACAGCTGCGTATTGCGGCACACCAGCGGCGGACAGCAGAGCGTTATTACGGAACACCCGTCCGAAGTCGTCTTCGTCGGGAAAAATCTCATCCTGAAGTGGTAGAAATACTCCCGCAGAATCCACCAGATACACGATCGGAAGTTGTAGCTGCATGGCAATCCGTTGAGCTCTCAGTAACTTTTTTACCGATTGAGGAAACATAGCTCCTGCTTTAACGGTTGCATCGTGAGCTGCCACCAGGCATGGCCTTCCGTGGACCCAGCCGATGCCCGTCACAACGCCGGCAGCCGGAACCCGGCCCCATTCGAGATACATCCCATTGGCGGCCCACAGCCCCAATTCAAGGAATGGCCGATCCTGGTCTATCAGCTGATTCACACGCTCGCGAACCGGCAAACGTCCCAGCTTTTTCTGACGTTCGTGTCCGGACGGGCCGCCGCCTTCCCGCAGCTTTGCCTCCTCTTCCAGAAATTGTTGGGTAAGCTGTCGCAGGGTGGACACACAGGACTCCATGGCTACAAACACGGCGCGGGGTCGGGGACTGGTACCGACTGATTGTATCAGGATCTCTGGCCACGAAGGAATCAATTTGACTATGGCCAACAGTAAAATGCCACAACCTCGTATCAGTAGAAACGACTGTCACATTAGTTTTTTGGCTTCCTCAGATTTATTACGTTTAAGGTTGCCGGAAATACAGCACTTCGGCAACTGTTCAGCAGGCAGTCGTGCTACGGCAGATGTATTGGAACGGTGAACCGGAATGACTTTGACGCCTCAGGCTGTTTATCTTGAGAACGAAACCTGGCTGCGCACTGTCGTTCGCAGTCGGGTTCAGGAATCGGATGCCGTTGAAGATATTATGCAGAATATTGCTTTGGCACTTGTTCGCCAACGTGAAACTCTGCGCGACATTGCGCAAATCGGCGCGTGGTTGTATCAAGTTGCGGTTCGCCAGGTGATGATGCATCGTCGAACGGCGGGTCGTCGTCGTAATTTCGAAAATCGCATATCACAGCAGGCCGGGTCAGGCGAATTGGTTTCCGGCGAGCACGATCCGGTGGCCAGTGTGCTGGCCTCAGAAAAACAGGCGTCCGTGCGCGTCGCAGTTCAACAGCTTGATGAACTCGATCGGCAGGTATTAATGTTGAAATACGTAGAAGGCTGGACCTACCGACAACTGGCAGAAATGCTGGGTGTTTCCGAAGACACTATTGAATACCGATTACTCAAATCTCGCAAACGACTCAAAACCCTGCTTCAGAGTCTGGGAGACGCAGCATGAAGATGACATCAACTGAACGGCTGGAACTATTGATGCAACGTGCAGCCGACGGTGAATTATCGGTTGAGCAGCGACACGAATTGATGGAAGCCGCTGAAGAGCATCCTGATGGCTGGAAACAACTGGCCTGCACAATTCTTGAAGAACAGATCGTTGGTCAAGCAATTCGACAGACGTCTCTACCGATGGCGTCGTTGGAACAAACGACAGTTCAGCCGACAGTTCGTCCGGCAGGCTTCTGGTATCACCATCCTGTCTTGACAACAGCGGTGACCATTTGCTTAGCGTTTGGTTTGGGGATGGCCGTTTCGTCGCAACAGGATGCGATCGTTGCTCAGGAATCAGGGGCCATACGGCAATTGCCCGATCCTGTCGCCGCGCAACCGGCTTCGCAGGGTGTGTCTCCGGATGCTGAACTACACAATCGAGTCTCACGGATATTGCAGATGCTTGAAGAACTTGACCGTCGATCGCCAGCTGATCGATAGGTTGTATGAACGACTCTATCAAAGTCGACTCGCAGGTAGACGATGCCGCTGAGAAGCAGAAACAAGATTCGAAAGAACATGGTGTATCCGGAAGTGCGGAGTATCCTCGCCAGATACTGCGAAGTTCGTTAAACTTGCCGTAGTCGAGTCTATCTCCACGCACTTGTCCTGGTACTGAATGTTTCACCGAATAAGGCCTCAAATGCGGTTTGTTAGCGTTATTCTGTGTTTAACGCTCGCTCCCATTCCGCTGCGTGCGGGTAAGTTAGATGACACAGTCCGCCAGGGGTTGGATTATCTCAGTTCCCAACAGAACCGTCAGGGGTACTGGATTGCCAACGATGGGCAATATCGAGTCGCGATGACCTCCTTGGCTGGTACGGCGTTGCTAGCAGAAGGTTCCACCGCGACGACTGGCCGTTATGCACGACAGATCAGTAATGCGACGGACTACCTGATTTCGATGAGTCGTTCCAATGGGCTGATCGGATTTCGGGATGATTTCCACTACACCTATGGGCACGGTTTCTCGATGCTGTTCCTCAGCCAGGTCTATGGGGAAGAAGAAGACTTGAGGCGACGTGAGCAGATCCGGGAGGTTCTCACGAAAGCAGTGCAATTCTCGGCAGATGCGCAAACCGCTCGAGGCGGATGGGGTTACGTGTCGGCGAAAGAAGGTGGTGGTTTCGATGAAGGGTCCACTTGTATTACTCAGGTGCAGGGACTGCGAGCCTGCCGCAATGCGGGAATTCCAGTATCGGTTGAAATTATCGATCGTGCCAAGAAGTACATCGAAGCCTGTACGACCACCAGGGGCGGCGTACAATACAGCATTAAAGGCGGCGGAGAACGTCCGGCAATCACAGCTGCTGCATTGGCTGCGATGTTCAACGCGGGTGAATACGACACGGAACTTACCAAACGAATGCGCGCCTATTGCGATGAAACGATTTGGCCAAAACGTCCTGTCTCACAACGAGCGGCACATTGGCATTACACTCACTTCTACTATTCGCAGGTGATCTATCGCCAGGGCGGAAAACGCTGGCAGGATTACCGAGAGCAAATGAATGAAGAACTCGCGCGCCGCATTCAGCCAGGAGGTCATTGGGCCGATTCCGACATCGGGCATGTTTATGTTACAGCGATCAACTGTATTATGCTGCAACTGCAAAAAGGATATCTGCCCATCTATCAGCGGTAGGGTCGTATTTGCCCCAACACCAGCCTGACAATCGGGAAGACGGTGACCAGCGGACACGCAGGAAGCGTGAAGTTCTCTCCAAGTTTGTAATTGCGGAACACGCACAAATCACTGACAGGTGTCGATGTCTTTCAATCTGCTGCACCGATGTGGCATCATTACAAAAAATTCATCGGTGGCCACAGAGTTGCGACTGACTAGTATTCTGTGGAGGGGACTGAGCAGTTGACGGAGGTCGTTTTGTGTTTCAAAACCTGATTTATGCGAACGAACCAGCGTGTGAGCCTCTGGATTCAGGCAATCCTGTATGTTTCTCGGGAAATCTGTAGTAAATCCGGTAGCGTCTGCGAACCATAGTGAAGTTGTTGATGTCGTACCGGAGACAGGGGTCTCTTCTTCCGAAAGGATCACGGCCCCTCACGTGGTCGACTGTGTTATATTCTGAGACAGTCGGCAATTTATCGAAGTTTACCCGGCCGTGTCATTGTGACTCGGCGGACCGCGTCGTGAGAAAGCACGTCGCAAATCATGAACCTGAATCCCCTGTTGAATTCAGGACCAACAAAGAAGGCAGAATTATGCTGCTCACAACCACGATCAATGCTGCAAGTACCATCGAGATGTTTCTCGCGGGCAATGTATGTACGTGTGCGATTGAGTTGCGTGCCGATTCTGCCGACTCCGCCCAGTTTGCAAACTGGCAACCGGCACATCGGCGCGTGAAACAAATGCGTCAACGCCGGATGATTGCCTCAGGGCAATCCTGTCCGGGATCAATATAGCCGAGCAGCGTGACAGGCCGTTCAGATTATTGATCTCACGACGCACCCTGAGAAATATCACCGGTTGCGTTACTTTTAGCTCACCAGCACATTCAGAACCTGTCCTCGCGGACGAATACTGAAAGGCTGAGCAAGCTAACTGAGGACCACTCATCCAACGATCCGCTTTCGTTGTTTTTTGAGATCCGTGTTACTGCTGGCGTCCGGTTTCAGTCTGCACAGGTCTCTTGTTCTTTGCAAACGTTCGCCTCGCTGTTCGGAATCCAGTTCCGGCAATGTCACAGGCGATATCGATAAGGAGTCCGACAAGATGTCTGGTGAATTCACAATTCAAACTGTTCTGCACGCTCAGGCCGGAAGCCGTAATGCCTTCGACCAGCTTACAGAATTGTTCTACTCACGGGTTTACGGAATCGTTATGCAGCGACTGCGAAATACAGCCGAGGCCGATGAAGTCACTCAAGAGGTGTTCCTGCGTGCTTTTCGTAAGATCGTTCAGTTGAAAGAGCCTGCCGCATTTGCGGGGTGGCTCTGCCAGATTGCTGTAAGGTTGGCGATCAATCGGGCTGTTCGTCGTCCTGCACCACGCTCATCTGAGCCAATGATGTTTGATGTGCTCCAGGAAGCTGATGACAGTCCAACCTCTAATCTGATGCAGAAGGAGGATGCCCAGCAGTTACATTTTGGTCTGGATCGACTTGGGCAACAGGATCGTCAGACATTGCAGGCTTTCTATTTTGAAGGACAGTCATTGAAGGAAATGGCAGAAGTTTTTGACAGCCCAATCGGGACGATCAAACGACGTCTGCATACTGCGAGAAACCGTCTGCGAGACGTTCTGGTGGCAAGGCAGCCCGCCTGAAACATTGACACCGGCGTTTTCGTAGTGGTTCATGCTTTTCTGTTGCGTATTTTCAGACATCTCGGCGATGGTGATGATCAGATATGATTGTCGCCGTCGCTATTTGTGTTTTGCGGCAGCAAGATTGGAATGCAGAATGACCATAACCTCCCCTTCTTTTTGTTATTCGGCGGTCAGATTGGGAATTTATCGAGTCGATTACGGATCAGTTCTGCCCCGCAGCCAGGCTGCTGGGACAGAGTCACTGCACCATTGATGACAGCGGCGTCTTGAGCCGGGTCATCCTTCAGCAAAACTGCTCCGTCGAGGTCTGCGTAGTCCACCATCGTTGCCATGCCGAGCTCGCGTGCCTCTAGCAGCATTGTGAGCGCAGGAGTCAGCCCTCCACACTTGCAGATTTTGACGTTTACGCCATGAAACAGACCGCTGCAACGCTGAATATCAGATTGAATCTGACAATCTTCATCGGCAATGATTGGCAGAGCTGATTGGCCGGCGGCAGTCTGATCGATCACTGCAGCAATATCTTCTGAACGGTATCGCAACAAACTTATTGCGGTCTTCGCCACGAATGCTGGTGAGTAGCCGTGTGTGAGAATCGCGATACGCTGGTGTGATCGCATTGCTGAATGCGCTGGATTGCTGTTGCTGAAGTTCATTGAGCGATTTGCGACTGAAAAGCTGGAGAGACAATCGGTAGACAATCAGTCTAATGGATGGTAGTGGCAGTTAGCTGATGACATTCGTGTCAACGTTCAAAGTCCGGAAAGGCATCACACGCAGTCTCTACAGAGCAAACTGCCGATCCCTGCAACAGGAGCTGCCGATTGAAGTCGTCAGTGAAGATGATTTGGCCAATCCGTGGGGCTCACCTCGATTCCAGTGACGGTAGTCTTAGCGGCGACGATTCGCTGCTCTTTCCCTCTTGTTCGATTTGTGGGTCCGGTTGTCGGTCCGGTAGCACGTTGAGGGGCTCTTGTGTCTGTGCTGCTGATATGCCGTCGTCAGCGTTCGGTGACAATGGTGGCGGCAATATTGTATCGGACTGATCAGACACAATATTGCTTTGGTTGCTTGTGGCTGGCGGTCGTTCGTTGGGTTCGGCGTTGTTCTGTAGAATTGCGATCAGGAATTCATAGGTGTTCTGACTGATCCCCGCAGAGTAGGCCAGCTCAAGCAGGTCGCTCGCGATACGGTCGTGACCCAGAAAATACTGATAGCTGGCCGCCAAGAAGATACGATCGGCCGATCCTGGCTGGTTCTGCAGCCAGTCCCACAAACCGGTGTCTGACAACATCGACCGATCTGTCGGCGTATTTCCAAGGATGTCCTTTGCACGAATCCATCCGAGCTCAGTGTCATTGTTAATGAGCATCGCTCGTTTCATTGTGGTTGCAGCTTTTGCGTAGTTTCGCTGGAACACCTGAACCCAAGTCATACGAACCCACGATGATTGTCGAGTTGGAGCAGCTCGAATAGCGGCCTGGTAAAACGTGCGGGCCAGTTCCAGATCGGCTTTCCGTAGCGCCTGGTCTCCCTGTGTCTGTAGCTGAAGACTCTCAATTTTTTCAACCGCAGTTATCGGTCTGTAATGCCTGTCCGCTGCTGCGAATTCTCCGGAGACTGGTGTTTTTGCAATCGCTGTCACGATGTGTGCTTTGATCAGATTGAGATCTTTAACTTTGGGTGGAATGGGTGGGGCCTGGCTTGCAAATGTTGGCCCAAAGTCGACTCGTGGTGCGGTGTTTAATCTTGCACGGCTGATTGGGTTTTCGGTTTTTCCGGCACCAATTGGCGGCCGAGGAGTTGAAGGATACGGGGATGAGTATCTCGCAGAGTCATGGTCGTAATTAGGGGGCAATACTGGCAATCCGCCGTAGTAGGGCGAGCCGAAATGTCCGGTTCCAACCGAGACCTGAAATCCTGGCCGCCTGTATATAAATTCCATAGGAAATAAATAGTTGGGCTTTTGATAGGGATAATTTCCGTAATATCCGGGGTAGTAATAGGGATGAACCCCGGGACCAATCGTGACTCCGCCAAAGATTTGCGGTGTTCGTTGGGAGTTGCTGTATGAGCGGGCGTGTCCGTGGCGCCGTTGGTAATGTTGAGTGTTGTTCGC
>Ga0315315_10002488_pt1 | contig 16878 bp, 14 predicted proteins | sample M140m3416metaG_FD_203699 | JGI IMG/M metagenome (GOLD analysis project Ga0315315, IMG submission 203699) | Ammonia-oxidizing marine archaeal communities from Monterey Bay, California, United States - M1 40m 3416 | ecosystem: Environmental > Aquatic > Marine > Intertidal zone | place: USA... | reverse complement strand
AAATAGTAATGGGAAGTTTTTCTGGCTCTGTGGTGCAGAGTACAAATTTGACATGAGGTGGCGGTTCCTCAAGAGTTTTTAAGAGGGCATTGAACGCCTCTCTGGTGAGCATGTGGACTTCATCAATGATGTATGTCTTGTAATTGCCATTCGCTGGTCTCACAGCAACATTCTGTCGCAGTTGACGGATTTCATCGATCCCGCGGTTGCTCGCAGCATCAATCTCAATTACATCGACGTCTTGGCCTGCGGCAATTGCCTGGCAGCGTTCACAAAGGTTACAAGGTTCACCGGATTCCCGATTCGTGCACTCAAGTGCTTTGGCGTATATGCGGGCCGCACTTGTTTTCCCAACGCCCCGGGCACCAGTGAAGAGGTAAGCGTGGCCAATGCGGCCTGAATCAATTGCTCCAGCAAGTCCGCGAGCAACGTGTTCTTGGCCGATTAAATCAGCAAAACGCCGTGGCCGGTACCGGCGTGCAACAACCTGATAGGCAGCCGGATCAGCCATGACACTCACTGGTTTTGGTTAAAAAAGGAAAAAACGCATTTGGTAAGGGTTCCAAGACCCCTGTTACGCAGGATATTCTGCGAGTTAGAGCGACTGCCGATGAGAGGCCCACCGCACAAAGAGACGACTGCTTATGGCTGCTGCGGTTAAGCCCTGACCAGGTTCACAGGCCTCCATCGCAGGGGCCCCTCATCGGACACCGCTCCTTTAACGTTTTACGTCCTTCTCGCGGTTCGGTAAAGGCTGCTACATTCCTGACATGGCTTCCCCCATGATGCAACAATTTGAGGCGGCAAAGGCCCGTTGTCCGGGTGCTCTGGTACTGTTCCGGATGGGGGACTTTTATGAACTTTTTGGAGACGATGCAAAACGAGCATCTGTATTGCTCGACCTCACTCTCACCAGCAGAGACAAGGGTCCAAATGCAACCCCGATGGCTGGTTTTCCGCACCATCAACTAGACCCACAGCTCGTGAAGCTTGTTGCGGCTGGTGAGCACGTTGCAATCTGTGAACAAATAGATGACCCAAAAACGACAAAAGGTCTGCTGCGACGGGAAGTCACACGAATTGTTACACCCGGAATAGCTTCAGATGAATCGTTACTTCAGCCCGATAGTGCAAACCATCTTGTAGCGATCGCCCCCGAGGCTCTTCTGTCACGAGAGAATCTTGGCAAAGAATTTTATGAGAGTGCTGCGACTGTTGGGATTGCATGGATTGATGTGTCGGTTGGTTGTTTTCAGTCAGCAGTCCGAACTGTCGAAGAATTAAAAGATCATCTGTTGAGGCTTGAGGCGTCCGAGATACTTTGTAGTGAACGGGATCGGTCGTTTGTAGAAAAACTTCTTGCCGAATCTGGAATTAAAACAGTTTTGACGGCACGTCCGGAATGGTGGTTTGAAGATAAGCAGGCGGAAACAAAAGTGACCTCGTCAATTGGTAGCCTTCGTTTCGATGGGCTGGGATTTAATCTTCCCGAAGAACAGTTGGCGATAACTGCGGCTGGAGGCATTCTTGCCTATCTCGAAGAGAATGAACCAGCAGCCATTAGTCGAATTAAGACTCTCTCAGCCTGGCGATCAGGATCGCGAATGGAGATTGATGAAGCAACCCGGCGGAGCCTGGAACTCGTACGAAGTTCTTCTCAGTCTGGGCACCGTCGAGACGGTTCATTGGCTGGTGCCTTCGGAAAAACACGTTCGGCTATGGGAAGTCGGCTTCTGGTCGACTGGCTGACCGCCCCTCTGGTTGAGAAGACTGCAATCGAGGAGCGAATAGATGCAGTTGCCGTGCTTGTGGATCACCCTGGTATTGCGAATCAATTGAGTGCAACACTTCAGGGAGTCGGTGATATTGAGCGATTGATAGGACGTGTGATGTCTGGTCGAGCTGGACCGCGAGACATTGAGCGGATCGGTCACGTCACAAAAATCCTGCCAGAATTGATTACGCTGCTTGGTGAAGCAGGGGCACTGGTCGCAACAGATGCACCCAATGGGTCTACGCTACTTGCCCATTTCGGTGAGCATTTTGACCCGTGTCTTGATCTTTCAAAGCAAATCACGGCAACGCTTCGTGACGGCTGTCCAACCTTTGCGCGTGATGGAGGTTTTATTCGGCCAGGATTCGATGGTCGCTATGATGAGTGCGTTGAACTTGCAACGGGCGGGAAGGCATGGATCACGAAATATCAGGCCTCAGAGAGTGAGCGGACTGGCATTCCAAAACTCAAAGTTGGCTTTAACCGGGTTTTTGGATTTTTTCTGGAAGTAGGTCGGGGCTATTCAGATAAAGTGCCCTCCGAATATGTTCGTAAACAGACCGTTAAAAATGCTGAACGATACACGACACCAGAGCTTGATGAGCGCCAGCGGCAAGTTCTTGGTGCCGAGGAAGAGGGTGTTCGTCGGGAACTCGAACTCTTTGAGAATTTACGAAACTATGTGGCACAGCATCGAGAGCGTCTGGATGATGTTGCAGAGCATGTAGCTACCGTCGACGTACTCCTGACATTTGCCGATGTAGCAAGGTCACGTCGATGGGTGCGTGCTGATATTTCTAATGATACGGTACTCGCTATTGATCAGGGGCGACATCCGGTGCTCGAGCAATTGTTGCCTGCTGGCACGTTGGTGCCGAATGATCTTGCGCTCGTTGGGAGACGGGGGGAAAGTGTAGGTGGGGATTCTCTTCCTTCTGTCTTGCTAGTAACTGGACCAAATATGGGTGGCAAGAGTACGTTTATCCGGCAAGCTGCATTGCTCACAGTTTTGGCTCAGGCGGGTTCTTTCGTGCCGGCGAAGGCAGCGAGGATTGGGATAGTCGACAGATTGTTCGCCCGCATTGGGGCTGGTGATGATCTTGCCAGCGGCGCGAGTACATTTCTCGTCGAAATGTCACAGACTGCACGTATTCTCAACAGAGCTACTGAGAAAAGCCTCGTGATTCTCGATGAGGTTGGTCGTGGAACAAGCACATTTGACGGACTCGCTTTGGCTCAATCTGTTGTCGAGTACCTCTACAAAAAGCTTTATTGCAGGACCTTGTTCGCAACGCATTATCTTCAACTTGCAGCGCTCGATAAATACGCGGGCGTCGCGAATGCCCAGGTACTTGTCGAACAGCATGAAGGACAGCTCATTTTTCTCCATCAGGTCACCACAGGTGCTGCAGATAAAAGCTGGGGGGTGCATGTCGCGAGGCTTGCTGGTGTTCCAGATGCTGTTATTAATCGAGCCAGAGACCTGTTGCTAGCATACGAAGCGGGTGGAACGCAGAAGTCTTCCAAAGCAAAACGTGCCCACGATTCAAGTGAGGGACAGTCACTTTTATTCGACTAGAGGATTGCTACGCACATGATATTTTGTGGCGAAATGGTGTCGGACAGTATTCAGTATTGTGGCCGATATATTTTCACTCGTCACAGTTTGAAGTGCCCGCCAGCCGGGAACCGCATTTACTTCGAGCACCCATGCGGATCCATCACTGCCAGGTAATATATCAACGCCCGCAATATCGGCCCCTACTGCCCGGGCGGCAGCACGAGCAAGTTGGATCCATTCTGTTGGCGGAGTGAATAATTCAGCTCGTCCACCGCATGAGATGTTTGTTCGCCATTCTCCGTCTGCTGCGACCCGCTTCATTGCAAAGACCTCTGATCCAACGACAAGAATGCGTACATCCCACCCGTCATTGGCAATGTACTGCTGGGCCACTACCACACCGGTTTCAGAAAAAAATGGGGGTGGCTGTTTTGCGTTACCTTCAAACCTCGCAAGTCCTTGACCATTGGATCCAAAAATGGGCTTGAGTACCACAACGCCCCCGAATTCGTCAGTACACCGTTGGAGATCAGCAGATGATTGGATAATCGCTGACGAGGGGACGGGTATTCCGGCATCAACGAGTCGTGTTGCTGTTACATATTTATCAATTGCCGATTCCAGAGATTTTGGATTGTTGAGTACAACGCTCCCTCGAATCGCAAGTCGTGCAAGGATGTCCATGCGGCTGATGACCTGTTCGAGTGTTCCTGCGGGCATGGTGCGGACCAGGATTGCATCGGCGTTATGAAGAGAATCGGGCAAAAACCTTTCCCTGCTACGGTCAGACAAAGAACCTATTGTGCCCCAATCAATGACAGATAGACGGATGTTTTCAGAGGAAGACGTCTTAAGAAGTTCAGAGACATGCCAACTTTTAGCTGACCCCAGTATGGCAAGCGACAAGGACATGGTGGAATTAACCGGCAGCTGAAAAAGATTTACCGACGATATCTGGTGATATCACACCAAAACGATGGTGGCGACCGGTTTCAATATTTCTGAATTCAAGTACAGCTGGCGCAAAGAGGGCTGGATCAAGGCCATAGAAGTCATGGTTTGCCTGCCTGAACAAATCAGAAAATAACTCACCATGCAGATTTGAATGGCTGCTAACAGCACGAGGACCAATAGCCTCTAAGCTGTCATCATCACCAATAACATCAAGTCGTACGACGCCTCCGTAAAGAATTGCATCGTTCGCACAGCCAATTGCAGCAAGTGATCCTTGTATTGCAGACGGAACGGGTGCGACCCCAGTGCCTCGAACAATGCGTTCCAAATCGAAGTCACGCTCGTGAAGCTGGTGAAGCGCTGTTTCGAGCGATCTGGCAACGACCTGAACCATCCCAGCCGGACTCTTCGTAGCGGCGACAAGTAAAGTTATATCGGAAGTCGAAAGACCAGCCAGCGTGGCGAGTTCATGGCAGACAGCTTCTGGAGGCAGTCGATTGGTTTCGAGCAAACCAACTGTTTCCTGTGGTTGTTCTCGACGACCGATTATTTCAAAAAGTTTTTCTTTACCAATTGCTGCGCGAATTGGTCCACTTGCCATCGCTTTAAAGTTTTTATGATCAATCTGCCAGCCTGCATACTGGGAGGCAAGACATGCTGACACGGGGTCATTCGAATGTACTTGCACCAGGGGCCACGGACACTGTGGCCAGATGTCTGAAAGAAGTATCAATTTTTTATCAGAAATCAGATCAGTTTTTCCGCGGCCGCCCATCGCAACATCAGCCATGATAACACCGAGTTCCGCTGTTCCTTGTGCTTTGACGCCACAGTCAAGTATTCGTGTGCCGGAGCAGTCGAGAATAGCTGCCAGATGTTTTTCAGGTGACGCAAGAAGCCCTTGAAGGCAGATTGCGGCGCCGTCACTCAGCGACTTTGCTGCTGGTGGAGAGTTGCTTGGTGGTGTCTCTGTTTTATGCAACGGGTGATGATATGTTGTGGGTAGGGAAATGATGACGAACGTGAAACGGCCGGTGGAAAACAAGTGTCTCGACTGCGCAATCAGTGGGCCGGTATTCTGATTGGCCCCAGATGAAATCGCAACGTGCCTGCCATAGTGTACACCGACTGTTCTTATTTTTCTGGAGATTGTTGTGCCAAGTCTTACGGTCGAAAATTATATCAAAGCGATATATCAAATTTCTGTTCAGCAGGACAAGAAGCCTGTGACTACCGGACAATTAGCTACAGCTCTTGGGGTTGCACCAGGGACTGTGACTAGCATGCTGAAAACGCTTAATACTGCTGGCCTTGCTCGCCACACTCCGTACGAAGGTGTTTCGCTGACACGAACAGGACAAGTTCTTGCGTTACGAATGATTCGGCGTCATCGACTTATTGAACAGTTTTTAGTTCAAACACTTTCAATGAATTGGGATGAGGTGCATGATGAGGCTGAGCATATGGAGCATGCCGTCAGTGATCTGCTCGTTGACAGGATTGATGAATACCTTGGAAAGCCTGATGTTGATCCTCACGGTGATCCGATTCCTCGGGGCACAACAGCATCTGTTCCAGAGAGAATGGATGAGTATCACACGCTGTCAACTTTTCCGACAGGTGTCAGTTTCCGAGTGACTCGGGTGCTTGATCAATCACCAGTTTTTTTGAGATACCTTGCAGAAACCGGATTGGTTCTTGGGTCGAGGGGGCACGTCGAGGAAACTGGAAATCCGACAGGCGTGCTCTATATCAGAGTCAATGAGTCGATTGTCGCCTTGGCACGTGAGGCGGCAAGCAATTTACTCGTTGAAGAAGTGACTATTTCGTAAGGGTGTTGTTTTCCCACATTGCCGATTGGCCAAAGCATTCATCCACCTCCAGGCGAATGTTTCTTGTCTGTAAATAGTCACTTCGTTTAAGCGCCTGGATCAATTCGTTGCCGATCCATTTTGCCAGCAACTCGGCAGTTGTATTCGCAAGAGGTAGTAGCCTGCACTCATCAGCGGGGAAAACCCACCGTCGTTCGCCAAACTTTACAAGAACTTCGTCCTGTCCTTGTTCGGTTTGCATGGTGACTTGTAGAAAGGGGTTCTCTGTCGGAAGTAGCATGCAGTGGTCGAGTTTGGAAATGATTTCTGTCAGTGTGTCCCGGAGGAAAATAAAATCAATGACCATTCCATGGCTATCTGGAACTCCGGAGACCAAACAGGAAACAGTCCAATTGTGGCCATGCACAGCTTCACAGATATCGTCTGTGAGAGTGATAAAGTGGCCAGCTGAAAAAACATGCACAGCTTTTTTTAGCGATACGGAATAAGAATCTGTCATTTAGATCGGTCTTTATAAGAGGGCATGAAAATTTGAATTCCACAGATGGACATATAGTGCTGCGGCAACAAGGTCAGCAGTGGTGCCTGGGTTTATACGGCAGGGGTGACGGAGACGCCAGTCAAATGCCTCGATGGCAGGTGCACGATTATTAAGAGGCAATTCAAGTACCAAGGCAGCTTCTGATGAAATCTGAACAGCTTTTTGTCTCCCGTGTCTACGGATGATAAGTGAGTCTGGTGCACGAGCCAGTTGCGATAGTGCGGTGAAAATAATTGACTGCTCCCACGAAACGCCATGTGCTTCGTGATATTGTAAATCAGATACAAGACTATCCCATAATGGTTGGTAGCCAGACGACCATAGGGCAGCGATGCTGTCTGTTGGTTCCGTTACAGCCGCATGTTCCATGGCGTGATGGATTGATTCCGGAGCGGGGCTTTGGATGTCGTATGAGTCGCGTTTGCCGAGTGATCCAGCTGTTGAAAGATTGATTGCATCGTAGATATCCAGTGTGTCTTGAGCGTTGCATTGCTCGATTTCAGTGTCCGCATCAGTTGCCCTCAAAGGGTGTTCGGGTGACGTACTTGCAGCAGCGAGAGGAGAAATCGCAAGAATGATCCCTAAGTTTGCATTCGAAAGTGTTTTTGATCGTGAGCAGATGACAGCCTCCTTAATCATTTCCCCAAGAGGCGCTTTTTTTTCACGGTCTAGGGCCGGCACCATAGCAAGTGCTGCATTGCAAAGGTCATCATAGGACAGGTCACTGAAGCTCTTATCAGGACTAACATTGCCGGGCTTGCGTGCGGTTGCCTCAAGGATGCTTGCCAAGGCAGCGCACCAGCCGGGGGTCAGGTGGGTCGGCCGAGGCAGCAGTTCCCGACTGATTGCCACAGCCGCTTCAACGAGAGTCAAATTGTTGGATATTTCGACCATTTTTATGGAGTTTTTAGCCACACGGGCCTTTGGAATATGAAACACTTAATTAGGTAGCTGAGGGCTTGTATCCCGTTTTTTTGTTGGGTGAGGACTGTTGGCGTGGTCGCTGAAGCAGTAGGCTCGAAGTTGCCTTTCTTGAAAGGATAGTACCGTTGGTTGAGAAACCTGAAATGACGATTGGACCGGAAGCATTTATCAATCGTGAATTAAGCTGGCTTGAGTTTAATCTGCGAGTCCTTGAGGAAGCAGAAAATGAAGAGAATCCGCTACTCGAGCGGATGAAATTTCTCGCGATTTTCAGCTCCAACCTTGATGAGTTTTTCATGGTCCGGGTGGCCGGAGTTCGAGAGCAGGCATTTGGTGACGGTGCACCACAGGATTTTGCGGCTGATGGTCTAACGGCTAGCGAGCAGTTGCGAGCCATAGCTGCCCGAAGTCAGGAGCTTGTGGCGAGGCAATATCGGTGTCTTCGGGAAAGTATTGGCCCGGCTATGCGTGAAGCAGGTTTTAATCTTCTGAGGAACACGGAATTAACAAAAGAACAAAAGAACTACGTTGATCGATTCTTTCGTGAGCGAGCATTACCAATCCTTACACCGATGGCGTGTGATCCTGCTCATCCTTCCCCACGGTACCATAACCGCGGCCTCTATCTTGGCACAATGCTCGAACACGAAAAAGGTCTAGGGCCAAAGCAGTTGTTTGCTGTTGTGCAGGTGCCTCAAGTTTTACCGAGAGTTATCTTGCTACCAGGGAATAAAACGAACAATGTCTCATTCGTGCTTTTGGAAGAATTAGTAGCAGCAAGATTGCCAGAACTATTTGGAGGATTTTCTGTCAAGTCGTGGACAACCTTTAGAATAACACGTGACTGTGATCAGGAGCTTCTTGAGCAAGAGTCAGATGACATGCTCAGGCTGATTGAAGAGCGATTGAAGGAACGGCAGCGAGGGCAAGCTGTTCGGCTGGAGATTGCAGCAAAGGCCGACGAGTCAATTGCTCAAAGAATTATTGATGACGAGGATTTAAGGGGGTTGAGTGAGGAACCAGGTGCGACGACGTATAACGAGGTCTACCGTATCGATGGCCCTCTTGATCTCACGGGGCTTTGGGAACTTTATAAACTACCGGGTTTTGAAAAGTTTCATGACAAACCACATGCGCCGAGAAGGCCTGCCGCATTCCGCCAACAGCGAGATATTTTTTCAACGGTCTCTCGAGAGGATGTCTTGGTTCATCATCCATATGAATCATTCGATCCAGTCGTGGATTTTGTCACATCTGCAGCGAGAGATCCGCGGGTATTGGCCATCAAGCAAACGCTTTATCGCACGAGTGGTGATTCACCGATTATTCGTGCTCTCATGGATGCAGCAGAAGCGGGCAAGCACGTGACGGCGCTTGTAGAGCTTAAGGCCAGATTCGACGAAGCTAATAATGTGAGTTGGGCCCGTCAATTGGAAAGAGCAGGAGTGCATGTCGTCTTTGGCTTTCTCGATCTCAAGACGCATTGTAAGGTGTCACTCGTGATTCGGAATGAACGCGAAGGACTGAAGCGATACGTTCATCTTGGGACAGGCAACTATAATCCAGCGACGGCAACCTCCTACACAGACCTTGGTTTGTTTACAGCTGATGCAGAGATCGCCGAAGACGCCTCCGCACTTTTCAATCTGCTTACGGGCTATTCCCAGGGACATCAGTGGAAAAAACTTATAGTCGCTCCTAACGACCTCCATAGCCGTACGCTTGAGCTGATAGGATCCCAAGCTGCCCTCGCTTCAGCTGGAAAACCGTCGAGAATTTTTGCAAAAGTAAATTCGTTGGCGGATCATCAGATTATTAAAGCTCTTTACAGTGCCAGCCAAGCTGGTGTGCCTATCGAAATCCTCTCTCGAGGCATTTGCTGCTTGCGGCCCGGCGTCATTGGGCTAAGTGAAAACATTCAGGTTCGGAGCATCGTCGATCGTTTTCTCGAACACAGTCGAATATTCATATTTGGTGAGGGAATCGATGCAGAAGTCTACCTAGGAAGTGCAGACTGGATGCCGCGTAACTTTTTCCGCAGGGTTGAAGTGATGTTCCCCGTGCTTGCAGAACCACTCAAGGAACGTTTGCTTACGTCTATTGTCCCAACATATAGCGATGATACGGCACGAGCCAGAAGGCTTGGTTCAGACGGTGCTTATACTTTGGATGCTCCATTGAAAAAACAAGCACCGCAACGTAGTCAGATACTCTTTATGGAAGAAGCATCTGCTATGAGTGAGGCAATTACACAGCTTCCAAATCATGGCGGTAGTAAAGAAAAAAAGCAGTCTTCGGGTTTAATTGGTTCGCGGGTGTCCTCCCGAGGTAATTCGTCGCAGAGGCAGAACCGTTCGAGGTCGAGGAAGAGTTAGCCATAAACTAGAAGTTTTCAGGGAGTTCGGTACTCTAGTACGTAGCGTTTTCACGAAGTCTGTAGAAGCACGGGTGAGTAATTTTTATGTCGGATGATCACTACCAAATACTGGGAGTTTCCCGGACTGCGACATCGGAAGATATTCAGAAGGCGTACCGAGAAATGGCACGAAAATATCATCCAGATTTACATCCCGACGACGATGCCGCAAAGGAACAATTCAAAAAGGTGCAAACGGCGTTTGACGTGCTGAACGATCCCAGTAAACGCGAGATGTATGATCGATACGGCAGTTCTTTTGAAGGAGTCGGAGCCGGAGGAGGAGGGTGGTCGCCGCAAGGCCAGCAGGGTGGTTTTCAGTCTGGGGGAGAGGTTGATTTAGAAAGCCTTTTTGGTGGTGGTTTTGCTGACTTATTTGGCGGTGGAAAACGGCGATCAAGTCGCTCGAGACGCAGTCCAAGCGCGCCAGGAGAGGACATTACTGCAAATATCCGTATTCCTTTTCAGTTGGCAATTGATGGTGGGAAAACAGAGGTTCGTTTTGATAGAGATGGAACCAGTGAGACTCTCAGTATAACGATTCCTCAAGGGCTTCCTGATGGATCTCGTATGCGGTTACGAGGACAGGGAAGACCCGGTATCGGTGGTGGCACATCGGGTGATCTTCTTCTGGATGTGGGAGTTGAGCAGCACGCGGTGTATCGCCGCGAAAGAGACATGCTCGCAGTCAATTTGCCAATAAGTCTTTCAGAGGCATTGGAGGGTGCGAAAGTTGACCTGCCAACTCCTTGGGGAGTCATTAGCCTGCGGATACCAGCTGGGACGTCTTCTGGTAAGAAACTTCGTGCCGCTGGCATGGGGGTTCGGCATGCCAATGGTTCAAAGGGAGATCTGATTGCGGAGGTTCAGATTGTTCTGCCAGAGATGGATGACGAAGCTGTATCAAAATCCCTGCTTGAGGCGGTAAAGGCAGCTGAGCTAAACTCACCAAAGGATCCACGGGCCTCAATCAAGTGGTGACAAAACACGAAAAAGAATTTCGTTTGCAGAAAAAGCTACGCTTGCTTCGCACGACTGATTTTCGTCGCGTTTACGCTCAACGTCACTCTGTCGCTATCGGGCCGCTCGTTATGTATGGCGCTCAACAAGTCACGAAACTGTGCCATGCTAGGATTGGAATATCAGTCTCTCGTCGTGTTGGGAATGCAGTTGTTAGAAATCAGTGGAAAAGAAGATTACGAGAGGCATTCCGAAAGGTGAAATCACAGTTTTCTGAAGACCTTGATGTTGTTGTAGTTGTTCGGACTACTGGGAAACCTGCTTTGGGTGAGAAAGCTGCGCAGGACACTGAGCAACTTCTTCTTAGGTTAATAAATCGACTCAAGCCGAAGATCAAGCATACTAGTGAATAATAAAATGTTCATCCGCTTCTATCTTGAAATGTTTTTTGGAGGACGTAAGTGAGCATCCAAACATTTCGTTCGTGTATTTGTTGGCTCATCAGAGCGATCAGTTGGGCTGTTGGAAGGTTGTTAGTTGCGATCATCGGTGTGTACCAAGTCCTGATAAGTCCGTTCCTTGGGAAACAGTGTCGTTTCAGGCCGAGTTGCAGCAGATACTTCCAGGAATCTGTCGTGAAGTACGGGCCACTCCAAGGGACATGGAAAGGCCTCGTTCGTATCTGCCGATGCCATCCCTGGAATCGTGGCGGTTATGATCCACCCTGAATGGTGGACAGAGAGTCACGTAACCAATTTACAACAGATCTATTGGCTGCAGGGAACGTACACAGATCAAGTTCAGCACAAGAGAGCCATTTGAATGGTTCGCAGGGCTCAAAATTCACACGAGATTTGAGAGATCCTAAGAAAAAAATAATCTCAAAGTGCCCCTCGTCAGTAAATGTTCTGTTGAGTTGTCGCTCGATGGAAATATGAAGCCCGGTCTCCTCGAGGCATTCTCGTACAGCTGCTCCTGATGCACTTTCACCGGCCTCGATTTTACCTCCCGGAAACTCATGCAATCCTTTTGCTGTAGCCGCGTTACTCGCTCGCTTGCCTACAAGTACTCGTTGCTGGTGAACGACGATAGCAACAGCAATAGATCGTTTTTCAGGCACGTTGAATGGATCAGTCTTGTTTCGGCACAAGATCAAGGAGCCGTCCTGGTGATCCCATGATGTTGTAACCTGCATCCACGTGAAGAAGTTCTCCGGTAATTCCTAGCGAGTCACGTGATACGAGCCAAGCACCTGCTTTCCCGACTTCTTCGTGCGTGATATTTCGGCCCATTGGAGACATGTGCTGATATAAGCCAAGCATGTCTTCGACCCCCGCTCCTCGGCCTGCAAGTGTACGTAAAGGGCCTGCACTGATTGCATTTACACGAACGCCCTGAGGGCCGAGATCAAAAGCCATATACTTCACGCAGGCGTCGAGTGTGGCCTTGCAAACCCCCATGATGTTGTATCCAGGAACAACTTTCTCACCACCAAAATAGGTGAGAGTCAAGATTGAGGCGTCCTTCGCGAGTATTTCCCTGGACAATCGTCCGACAGCAAGAAGACTGTAGGCACTTGTTTCCATTGCGGTGCGAAAACCATCTCGGCTGCAGTTTGTTGTTTCCCCCTTGAGGTCATCCATCGGTGCATATGCTATGGAATGAATGAGGAAGTCAATCGTTCCAAATTCTTCCTGTGTTTTTTTCATGACAGCGGCTATTTGCTCGTCACTTGACACGTCCATCGGCACCAGAAACTTCGCATTTGGCTCATCGTCGGTGAGTAAGGCAACGCGTCGCCGGTTTCGCTGGCGTGTGTCATCTGGTCTGTCCGGTAGATGGCTGAAGCCGATCGTCGCACCCTCGGCAAGTAATTCTTTAGCAATTGCCCAAGCAATAGAGTGATCATTGGCTACGCCAAGGACAAGGCCCTTCATTCCGTCATACCGGCCCATGTGAAAGTCTCCCGTTGAATAGTGTCTTAAGGTGAAGAATGTAACTGCTTCGATCAATACACTCAATGCGCAATCAAGAACTCGAGAAAGATTCACGTTTCGTGGTAGAGAGCTGCCCCTTGCCACGTGGTCAGGCGAAGGGTAAGTTTTCGAACAGATGCCCCGTTAGCTCAATTGGTTAGAGCATCTGACTCTTAATCAGAGGGTTCCAGGTTCGAGTCCTGGACGGGGTACTCGCTTCTCTACCGCTTTGCATTCTCAAGGCTTTATATAGCTCCCCGCTATGCTGACGACGCTCCGTTGTCGCTCTTTGTTTCCCCTCGTCCGAAAAAAGTTTGACCCGCTTCAGGTGGCAGCGTCTCGGGAAGGTGAGTCAGGCTATGAGATAGAACTCATCAGTCATGGCTCATGCGGAACATATGGCACGTGATTGCCTGTTCTTCGAGCGAATCTGTGAATGCTCATTTTTGCTTTAACAATCGATAGAAGTACTATCTCGTCGTGTTCTTGAACCGGGTTGAATAAGCTATTGATCGAGACAATTTGGGGTTTTACCCTGCATTCGAAATGTGGCCACATTCTACGGTTGTTAATCTTGCATATGAGCGTTGGTCATCGCTCGGTTCAATAATTATCGAACCCCTGCCGGACTGCCCAGACCGCGGCTTGAGTCCGGTCTTTGACTTGAAGTTTTCGTAAAATGTTCTGAACGTGTTCTTTCACTGTTTCGATACTAATTCCAAGTGAGTTTGCAATTTCCTGATTGGAAAGTCCTAGTGAAATGATCTTTAGAACCTGAAATTCACGCGGTGTTAATGGAGCGTTGATGTCTGAGGGTAGTCTTCGTTTTGATAAACGCGCTGTCAATTTTTTTAATTGACTGTCGGGACGAGGTGTTGAATTAGTCGCAGCACTCTCGATAGCAGCACATAAGGTGTCTTTGCTTGTTGTCTTAAGGATGAAATCAGTAGCACCAGCAGCTGCAGCTCGGGCTATAGCAGTTGGGCTATCGAAAGCGGTAAATATAATCACGCGGCACTTTAGGCAGATGTCCTGTAGCGGCTTAATGAGTGAAATTCCATCTTCACCACCTTGCAGTCTCACGTCGAGCAAAACAATGTCGGGCTGAAGTGTGCGGCAGTCTTCTAGCCCCTGCTCCCCTGACGGTGCTGTTCCCACAACGTTGATGTTACTCCCACGCAAAATTGCAGAAATTCCTTGCAGTACAACTTCGTGGTCATCAAATAGAAATACGCGTATTGAACGAGCATTAGTCATTGTGGATATGGTCTCTGAATAATCTGGGAATATTTATCGTAGTCGTTTGAGCGTTCCTTGACATCCTGTAGTGCATCTCCTGCTGAATTCGAAGGTTTTCATGGTCTCCTGAGAACTGCGTGTTGAAGCAAAAGAGCCGTTCATGCTGTCAGTAGACGATCACAAGTTATCCCTGGTAATTAAGCAGCTGGTAAAGCCAGGGATGTGTCCATGGGTTCCAAGTGGGTGCTGCAACGGATAGTACCGATAGTCCAAGCAGTATCAATAAGACTAGGCAGCCTGTCCTGCTGATAGCCAATCGATCAGCTGCCGGTGCAAGGGCAGTAATCCAAATTGGTGCCAGCCAAAATACCCAGCGGAACCCACTTGTTGATCCGCCGTAGTTGCGGTCCCACGGCTGTCGGGTTAAGTAAAAGGCAATAACAGTGATCGAAACAGTGATAATTGCAAAGGATAAAAGCTGCCATCCATGTCCTGTTCTCCGAAGCATGAAGATGAGGCCAGGAAGTACAAGAATCCATGCAGGCGTGAGCGAAAATATTCCGTGATGTCCAATGATTGAGTGGAAGGCATAGCGGGCAATTGATGCCTCACCGCCGTCGATACCATCCGGTGATCGCCAATAGCTTTCAATCACTCGACCGTTCGGCATCTTGAATCGATAGTCATACCAATTTTCTGGATTCCACTGATTTACAGGAGCTTGTGTTTCAGTAGATTTGGATGATATTCCAGTAGAAGTTGGTGCCGTGCGGAATGCGTATGGTGGCCATGCTGAATCATGAGCAAGAATATTTGACCCAACGGCTGCAACTAAAACGGCAATCACTGCAGGAAGTGTAGCGAGAGCAGTCTGTCTCCAGTTGAATAGAGCGAGTATTCCTATGACAGCCATAGTCCAAGTAAGTGCGGGTAGGTCAAAAGCTGCAGCAAGACCAGCTGTAAGTCCTGCTATGGCAAAAAGCAACCATGACCGGCCTTCCTTTGTAGTAACAACCAGAACGCAGTAAAGGCTTACAGCCGCACACGCTGCCGCAAAAGAGTGATTGGTTAGCGCTACTGCAAAAGTTGTAAGGAGAGTACCAAAAGCGATAGTTGCGGCAGACCAAATTTTTCCTCGATCAGTCACGCCAGTAAGTTCAATGCAGCTACACGATGCAAGAATGATAATCCCCAAAGGAATTAGTCCGTAAAGAACCAGCATGAAACGACCAAGAAGAAACGGATGGTCTCCAAGAGTCCATCCCGTTGCTTGTACAATCAGCCAGTATGGCCCAGCCAGCAGAAGAGAGAGGAGCGGTGGTTTGCTCGAGTACAGATGAAGTGTGCCAGTTTTGTCTGGATGAACGACAGCATCAATGGTATCCCATCCGGGTTCTGCTGCGAGGTCTTCAATTGCAAATGTCCCTCGCTCTGCGAGACTTCGTATTGTCAGCCATCGGCTACGGTCATTCGCTGAAAGAAAGGGGCGAAATATTCCCTTCTCACGTCGAATGCGATTCGACAGTTCTTGTCGAAGAGCCGATTCTTCATCAGGGGTGAGTTGAGTTGCACTGCCTGTCGTTCGGCGTGCAACGGCTTCTTGAACCAACCGCTTCTCGAGTGCTAATCGATCGACTGTTGTTACCGTAGCGATCCGACCGAGAACACTGCTGCAGGCAATAAGAGCAAGAAGTCCATATATGAATTTCCGAAGAGCAGCCCTAGGATCGACTGAAGTATCCTTCCGAGATGCTGCGCCGAGTCGACCTGTCTGTAACTTCAGCCAAACGGAGATGAGATCGAAAAGTCCACGAAAGAAACGCCCAAATCCATATTTAGAGACTCCCTGTGTACGTGGGCGATGATGGACCGGCTGTTCGGCAATACGGCTTCCAAAGGAAGCAGCTAAAACAGGTATGAACCGGTGCATGCCGGTTGCTAGTGGTAGCCGCTGGGCAACCTCACGACGCATTGCTTTCAGTCCACAATTGTGATCGTGAAGTGATACGTTTGTAAGCGAGCTAACCATGAAGTTAAAAACCCGAGAGGGCATCGTTTTGTGCCACGGGTCAAGCCTCGGTGTTTTCCAGCCATTCACAAGCTCGGCTTCTGCTGCCGGTGCCCTCTGGCCGTTAGGAGCCATGCCTAGCCTAGTGAGCATTTTAGGAATTTCGGCCGGATCATCCTGGCCGTCACCGTCCAGCATGACGACAGCTTCACCACGAACGCTTGCGAACCCTCTCGAGAGTGCAGCAGATTTTCCATGCCCATCTGCAAGATGTATTAAATGAATTTCCGAGTCATCAGTAAAAAGTGATTCTACTTCGTAGGCCGATTCATCAGTCGAACCATCATTGATAACTAGAATTTCCCAAGAGAATCCCGCTTCATCGAGTGAAGCACGGATTTCATTTATTAATGGGCCAATGTTGCCCGCTTCATTGCGGATGGGAATAACAAGTGAGACCTGTGGTCGATCAGTAGGATGGGTTGACGTCATGCAAATTAAGGTGCGGCGGGGTCAAGGGAGACCAGCAGGTAACGATATATCTCTTCATTCTTAGTATTGCACGCAATAATCACCCGCTACGAGTCAAAAAAATGATTTTTCCCACTTTACTGGAGAGAGGTTTACAATCGGGAGTCTGTGGTCGGGAGAAACGGCCGAAATTCGTACAGAACCAGAGTTTTGAATCATCAT
>Ga0315315_10002487_pt1 | contig 16879 bp, 14 predicted proteins | sample M140m3416metaG_FD_203699 | JGI IMG/M metagenome (GOLD analysis project Ga0315315, IMG submission 203699) | Ammonia-oxidizing marine archaeal communities from Monterey Bay, California, United States - M1 40m 3416 | ecosystem: Environmental > Aquatic > Marine > Intertidal zone | place: USA... | reverse complement strand
TTCAAGCCTGCGTGAAGAATCAGAACGAACGGTCTTTGATGTCGTCCGTAGAGGCCGCACTTTCGGTACGGTGGAATTGTCACAGCCGGGCCGCCACAACGCCGAAAACGCGCTGGCGGCAATCGCCGTCGCTCACGCCGCCGGCGTCTCAGCAGACGCCGCGTGTAACGCAGCATGCCGATTCCAGGGGGTTCGACGCAGGTTCGAAGAAATTGCGACCGTCAGCGGTGTGACTCTGGTCGATGATTATGCCCACCACCCAACGGCAGTCCGAGCAACTCTTGCAGCTGCTCGAAAGAAATTTCCAGGCAGGCGTATTGTCGCGGCTTTTCAGCCACACCAGGTTTCACGAACTCAGCAACTAATGGGAGAATTCACACGTTCGTTCGTCGATGCCGACGAAGTGCTGCTTGTGCCGATTTACGCCGCGAGAGAAAACACCGACGTCGCCGGAAGTACGCTTCAGGAACTCGCGTCTGGCATCAATCTGGCCGGAAGTTCTGTCGAGGTGTTGTCGTCGCTTGACCAGCTTCGAGCAACTTTGGAGGATTCGGCCCAATCGGGGGACGTTTGGCTGACCCTGGGAGCTGGAAACATTAATCGGATTGCGCATGAGTTTGCTCGAACAGTTCAGCGAAATTATACAGGCCGATGAGCCTCTCGCACCTCTGACCTGGATGAAAACCGGGGGAGTGGCCCAGTACATCGTGACCCCTCGTAGTCAGGATGAGCTGCAGAAGGTCGTCGTGTGGTGCCACGAAAACGAAACGCCTATTCACGTGCTTGGTGGCGGTTCGAACGTATTGGTCAGCGACGATGGGGTCAGCGGCGTCGTGCTGCGACTGACTGATTACGCGTTCGGTAATGTCGAAATCGATGGAACAACCGTCCGGGTCGGCGCGACAGCTCTGCTTTCGCACGCGATTTCAGAAACAGTCACAGCCGGGCTGGCAGGGCTTGAAACTCTGGTCGGAATTCCTGGCACGATTGGTGGCGCGTTGAAGGGCAACGCTGGCGGCAAGAGTGGCGACATCGGGCAGTTCGTTTCGGCCGTAACCGTTTTGACAGCCAAAGGCGAAAAGTTCACCAGACGTGAAGATGAGATTTCATTTTCGTACAGACAAAGCAGTATCAACGAGCTGGTGATCCTGGAGGGCGAATTTCAACTGCAGGAAGATTCTGCCGAAGAGATCACTCGTCGCATGAAAAAATTATGGATCATGAAGAAGGCCACTCAGCCTCTGGCATCGCAGTCAGCCGGGTGCATCTTCCGCAATCCTCGGGGACTTAGCTCCGGAGCCCTGATCGAACAAGCCGGTTTGAAGGGAACTCGCGTCGGGGGCGCGGAAGTCAGCAACCGGCACGCCAACTTCGTCATCACTCATCCTGAGGCAACATCTTCAGATGTGTTAAGGCTGATTGATTTGATTCAGTCAAAAGTTTCAGAGCAGTTCGGCGTAGAGCTGGAACTGGAGATCCAAGTCTGGTAATAACTCACTTCTTCGAGAACACACGGGTGAGCGAAGTTCACGGCTGAACAACGCCCCGTTTCTAACAATGGATTGGAAGTTGGCCATGGAGGGCATTCTTCATTCTCCGCTAAGCTCACTGCGTATTGCCATCCTTGCTGGTGGCGACTCTGCTGAGCGGTCGGTCAGCCTGAAAAGTGGCACTGCCGTCGCTAACGCTCTTGCCGCCCGCGGCCACGAGGTCGTCACTGTCGACCCTTCCATCACGTCGCTCGACACCTACGGCTGGAACAACGTTGACGTTGTGTTTCTCGCGTTGCACGGAACCTTTGGTGAGGACGGAAGCGTCCAGCAGATTCTGGATGCTAAGGGAATCGTCTATACGGGAAGCAACTCCGAAGCCTCAAAGCTTGCGTTCAGCAAGTCAGCAGCGAAAGAGCAGTTTTCGCTGTCCGGAATCAAGACTCCCGAATACGCACTGATTCACAAAGATGATCCGACCGAGCAGGTCGTTCAAAAAGCAGAATTGATTGGCTTCCCGCTGGTGGTAAAGCCCGATTGCCAGGGTTCCAGCCTTGGTGTCCAGATCGTTGGGAACAAACCTGAACTGGCTGCAGCGGTCACGGCAAGCTTCGAACTGGACACCTTCTGCCTGCTGGAGAAAGCGATCTTCGGTTCGGAGTGGACGCTCGGCGTGATCGACGGTGATCCCCTGCCGCTTATCAGAATCGGAACTGACCGCCAATTCTTCGACTTCGAAGCCAAATACAACGATGACGACACCGAGTATAACTTCGACGAACCCATCTCGACCGAGCTACGAAACAGCTTGACCGAAATTGGAATCCTGGCCTGCAGAACGCTCGGGACGATAGGTGTCGCCCGGGTCGACATCATGGTCGACGAAGCCCGACAGCCGTGGATTCTGGAGGTCAACACGATCCCCGGCATGACCGACCACAGCCTCGTCCCCAAAGCCGCAGCGAACATTGGGCTCGACTTGGGCCAGTTCTGCGAAGTCGTTCTTGAACGAGCATTGCAAGCCGACCGTCAAAATATACGACGTGCCTCATAAGACTGTGCAGGGCGCCACCGCTCTGCACTTTTCGGATTCGCTGGCGGACAGTGCTCATCCTGCACGCTGCCCGAAATGCCCCAGAAATGGGCGGAAGCCACTGAGGCTCCAGCCCGTCTATTTCTTTAATAGCCAATCGAGTTAGCTCAGCTTCGCGTGAACTCGGTCGACTTTTGGTTTGAGCTTTCGCTTTCTGCCGAGAACCCAGGTCAGCACAAATCCGACGACAAATCCGCCGATGTGAACCCACCTGGCAACTCCACCCGCAGCAGCTGATGTGCTGGCGGCGGCTCCCTGGTAAAACTGCATTAGGAACCAGATTCACAGGAACCAGATTCACAGGAACAACGGAGCAGGGACGCTGAGCACCTGCAGGATCACCACCAGACGGACGAGCGTCAGCGCTCGCGGGTAAAGAAACAGGTAAGCGTCCATGACTCCGGCAATCGCGCCACTGGCTCCGATTGTAGGAATCATCGATGCCGGTCCAGCTGCGTCATGAGCAGCGCTCGCCGCGACGCCGCACAACAGATAGAAAATCAGGTACCCAATGTGGCCGGAGCGATCTTAGACGTTGTCGCCAAAGATCCACAGAAACCACATGTTGCCGAAAAAGTGCATCCAACTGCCATGCAGAAAAATGCACGCCAGTAGTGTTGCCCAGGCAGGAACGGCCGGCGGCGCGAACGCGACTTCGCCTTCAGTCTTCACCAGTTAAATTCCGGTCTCTGTTTCGACTGGCACCAGACAGACGGTATTTTCTACCGATCCCGTCTGAACAATCCTCGCAGGGATCATCCCGTACCGTTCGACCAACGACGGCTCCCCGGCTTGCTGGTTAAACTGAAGAAAGAAAACGACCGAGCAAATGGCAATCATCACATAATTGACGACCGGGGTCGTCCGCGACGGGACGTTATCTCGAAGTGGAAGTATGCAAGTCTCAGAGCCTTACAGTTCCGATCCGCGGACGAATTCGATTGGCGATTTGCTGTTTATATCAGCCGCCCCGCCGCGGGAGCACACCGCTTTGCAGTTGTGGGGATGCGAAATTCAACTGCACGCTTAAGATGTATACTTCCGCACTACTAACACGCACTCTGGTAACACGCACTCTGGTAACACGCACTCTGGTAACACGCACTCTGGTAACACGCACTCTGGAACTAAGCCATGCGTCGTAAATTCGCAGCTTCAAATCTACTTTCGATACTTGCCTTCATGGCAGCTCTCCAAAACGTCACTTGTGCCGAAGAGCTGTCTGGTCGGGCCGGTCAGGCAGCCATGAAGAAGGCTGTCTCCTTCTTTCGTGACAAAGTTTCGGCAAACGGAGCTTACCTCTGGCAATACAGCAGTGATCTTTCTGAACGAGAAGGCGAGCAGCAGGCTTCGAACACTCAAGCCTGGACGCAACCGCCGGGAACTCCGTACGTCGGCGAGGCATTACTCGAAGCGTATCTCGTCAGCAGAGAAGACTACCTACTGGATGTCACTCGTGATGCCGGGCATGCTCTGGCGCAGGGACAGCTCGTATCGGGAGGCTGGGATTACCGGTTGGAATTCGATCCGGAAGAACGAGACGGGTGGACTTACCGTGTCGCCAGAACAGCCGCCAGAAAACAAGCAAAGAACGTCACGACGCTGGACGACGACACAACTCAGGCGGCATTGCGGTTTCTTATGAAACTCGACTTCGTTCTGGAGCAAAAGGACAAACAGATCCACGCAGCCACTGAATACGCGTTGGAAGCGTTACTGAAAGCTCAGTACCCCAACGGAGCGTGGCCTCAGCGGTACAGCGAGTTTCCCAATCCAAACAATTTCCCCGTCAAGCAGGCGTCCTATCCCGGCTCCTGGCCAAGGAAACACCCAAAAGCCGACTACCGAAGTTACTACACGTTTAACGACAACACGCTGGCCGACTTGATCGACACGATGTTCCTTGCTGAGCAGCTGTACGACGAACCTCGCTACGAAGCGGCCGCTCGCAAAGCGGGAGACTTCATTCTGCTGGCTCAAATGCCTGAACCACAACCGGCGTGGGCGCAGCAGTACAACCCCGAGATGCACCCGGCATGGGCACGGCGCTTTGAACCGACAGCCGTCACTGGTGGAGAGTCGCAAGGCGTGATTCGAGTTTTGCTCACGCTGCACCACCACACTCACGACGACAAATACCTGGCCCCCATCGGCAAAGCACTGAATTACCTGGAAAGGTCGCAGCTTCCGAACGGCCAGCTCGCGCGCTTCTACGAGCTGAAGACTAACAAGCCGCTTTACTTCACGAAGGACTACATCCTGACCTACGACGATTCCGACATGCCGACTCACTACAGCTTCAAGGTCAGCTCAAAACTTGCACAACTGCGAAGCAATTATGAAACGAGCCTGAAGGCTCCGCCGAACCACACCCCGATCTGGACCAAAGAACGTTCCGCCTCAAATCCATACTCAAGCCTCAACAAAGCGGCAGCAGAGCTTGTTGACGCAATGGACGCTCGTGGCGCATGGCTCGAATCGGGCAAGCTTAAGGCCAAAGGAAACAACACTCGCGAACAGAAAATCATCACGACAAAGACCTTCGCGAGAAACCTGCGAATACTCAGCCGTTTTGTCGGCAGCATGAAACGCCGGGCGAAATGAGCCTGTTCAATTCGTACAATCTATCGAGATTGTCGCGTAAAATCCTGGGGTACGGCGAGGATGCAAACGGTCATTCGAACCAACCGGCCAGCACTTCGCTTGACATGCTCTTCTCATTCACAAACAACTCGATTTCCTCACCACATGATCAACTGATTTGGAGCCAACGATGAGTCCTGAAGAAAAAGCCAAAGAACTTGGAATTGAATTCCCCGAGATTCCAAAACTGTATCTCAACCTATGCATTCGCACTGGCAACCTGCTGATGACGTCCGGCCACGTCAGTGACATTAAAGGAAAACTCGGAAAAGACCTGTCCGTCGAAGAAGGCTATGCAGCTGCCAAAGAGTGCGCAATCAAGATTCTCCAATCTGTTCATCATGAGCACGGAACACTCGACGGTTTGCGGTGCATCAAGATCTTCGGCTGTGTGAACTCAACTCAGGATTTCACCGACCAGCACCTCGTGATCAACGGTTGCTCGGATCTTTATCACGAAGTCTTTGGCAAAGACGGCGACGGTTATCACGCTCGCAGCGCGCTGGGATTCGCATCCCTGCCTACCGGACCAGGCGTCGAGATCGAAGCAATCTTCGAGATAAAAGACGCGTAGCTAACGTCGCCGACGGAGAGCAACACTAATTGACACAAATAGGCACCAATCCTCGACAGTATTCGTGCTTATTCCTGTCAATTAAGGGTTCTTTTTTACCAGGACACCAGCCATGTCCCGTGCTGTTGAATCGGCAAGTTCAGTTTCCGGATAACTGATCTTTGAAGGAACGACGATCGCGACCCCGATACGAACTGGAGCAAGCTCCGCCGAGGTTTGAGATTCAAGCGCTAACGGCGTCGCAAAACGAGCGTTCGGAAAACGGCAAACGATGCTTTCCCGGTAGTCACTGTCTCCTTCGGATTTCGTCCAGACAATAACTCCGCCACGCTGATTCATTTTCTGATCGGTGACCCACGGATTAATCGACTCATCCAAGTCTGCGAACACGCTGGCAGAATTTTCACCGTAGAACGCGACGTTCGCCGCTTCCCACCACGAACCACCGACAATTTCAAGAGACTCGCCCGTGACCTGGTGGTACAACTTATCCACTTCCACCGCGAGTTCTCGGCCGGGAAAATGGATTCGCGATGCTCTACCACGGACGTGTGGTAAAGCGGAGTTACGGCCGGCAAAAACAAGAGCAACCAGACCAGCACAAACGGCGCTGCGAATCAGTGTCTGGCGAATCGTTTCCCGGTTGAGATTGAGCTGAAGGAAAAACAAGAGGGCGACGCCAGCGTACGACCACATCGCCGTACCCCACATCGATCGAATTCGCACGCCCAGCAGCAACCCGAAAATCTCGACGAGGATGAACGGTCCAAACGCAAACCAGATAAGGAAATCTCGATTGAAGCGATCTTCGGCAGTCTCAATTTTTCGGAACTTCCAGCGAAAGCCGATCAACGGGACAGCCAGGATCAACATCGGCAGAACGGCTCCGGCTTGAGCGGCCGCGAACTTCAATGGAAGAATGAAGTGCGACGACCATTCGTGCTCGCTGCCCGAACGGTTCAGAAAGTAGCTGACCGTTGGAAATTCGTTATTGAACAGCCAGACGACATGCGGAGAAAATACCGCCAGAGCAGCGATCAGACACGCTGCCGGTCCTGGAGTCTTCCAGCACTTTCGGCCGGCTGGATGGACGACAGAAAATGCCGCCATCACGATTGCCAGGATCGCCGTGTCATACTTGCTGAGCATGCCCAGCCCCAGACACACACCGGCCAGACTCCACGCCGATAATTGCTGCCGCTTGACGCCACGATAGACAAAAAGAATCGTCAGAGCCCACCACACTCGGGACGTCACGTTGTTGTTGAACTCGGTCGTCGTGAAGTTGTAGTAGTAGCAACCTTCGAGCAGAGCGACAGCCAGCAATCCTGTTACGTTGCCCCGCATCTCGCGGCCAATCTGAAATGCTCCCCAGAAACAGCCAAGTGTCGCCAACTGACAAAGCACGTATGTCGGCCAGACGTCGCTGGTGCTGAACGAACAGGCAAACTCAGCCAGCCAGGCCGGTAGTGGCGGATGTTTGTAATAGCCAGACTGCCACTCGTGCCCCCAATAGATCATCTCCAGGGTATCGAGTGCCGCATTCGGCTGAGTCAGAACAGGAAGAATTGTCCACAACACAGCATGGCACAATGCAAAGAGCAGGAAGCAACGAACAGGGTACCCTTCGACAAAACTCGTGGCATCGATTGAGTCGGTACGCAATGTCGCAGCCATGCGAAACAAAACCTTGTCTATCATCTTGCAAAATTCAATCCGAGGGACGACCGATATGTCACCAGTCAAGCTGCCTGGCGAAGTGGTTCCACCTGTTCTGAAGCGTCTACCACCACTCGGTAATTCGGCGACTGCTCCTGAATAGCGTTGCCGAACTCTTGATGATCCTGCAGCAGCCGTTCTTTGACTTTCCCCGGAAATACACGATACCGCAAGCACAGATCGGTCAACTCGACGGTCGCTCGCAGAAAGTCCGTTATGTGAAGACGGGACCCGGGGATTTCGTACCAGGCATCAACCGGGAATTCATACAGAGTCTTCTGAACGGACAAGCCGCCAGTTGATTTCAGCAGAACATCGAGTCGGGCGAGGATCTCAACATCAAAGATCCATCGCGAACTGAACGGTCGAGCGAGAATAGTATCCAGCATCGCCCCTGTCCGAAACATCTTAGCGCCACAGAGTGCGTCTCGAATTCCAACGCCAACTGCAGCTGCAGCCGATGCGGAAAACAGTTTTCCGGTCTGACGCCGAATAGCATCGCGATTAATGGTATGGCCCATCAACGGAAGCCGAGTGCCCCAGACGACTTCGACATTAGAATGCTTCGTAAGCACGTCAAGAAAGGCCGAAATCATGCCCATCGGTGTTGCCAAATCCGCATCCCAAAATGCGATCGCTGAAAAATCGCGTTGAGCGGCCCACCGCATTCCTTGACGAACGGCCTCCGCTTTTCCGCAGTTCACATTCATCCGCAGAACACTGACTGACGAACCCGCCCTTTCACTGACTGCCTGAGCTGAATGCAACGTGGCATCGGTGCTTCCGTCGTCGACAAAGATCAGCTCCATGTCGTCGGTATCACAGACGAATTCGGCAAATACATCAACATCCAGCCGGTCCGCTTCGTTGAAGCACGGTACGACAACAGCGCATGTGACTGGTTCGAATGGAAACGTCATGACTCGGTCTCAGTTTTAGTTTGGTCGGGGTGATGCGGTCGGAAGGGTGATCGACGAAAACTCAACCCGGTGGGTCGGCCGACCTGGTTATAGTTGCGAATTTCGAAACGCCGCAATGTCAGCTGAATCGACGGGCCGTTCTCGCGGGCGAAATTGCAAGAACTTCAACGCAGGCAATCGTTTATGAGAATTCCGTGAGAACGCGCATTGCGATGACTCGCCCGGTTTTAACAGCAATGCTCAGGGAGCCGAGTGTACGTCTTGACCGATTTCAAGGATTCCCGATACCGTCAGCTCTCATCTGCTCAGCACCGGACCTCTGCCTCTGAGCTGTAAAACTCCGGAGCAGCGTTGTTCCGCTCGCTTTCCGCCCGACACAATTTCGACGATGAAAACGAACTGGCGATGAGCACAATCACCGAAACGGTCTGGCCCAAGGGCTTTGTGGAATTGGATGAGGGCCAGCTGAAGGTACACCCGGATCTTGTCAGCCATTTTCGAGCACGAGGCTGGCACACGCTCGACGACGTTCTACGGGATTCGGACGTCAGCGTCACCGAAGAACGCGACATCAGAGACAACTGCACGGTCGCGCTGCAGAACAAGGAGTCGGCTGGCCTGATCCGAGTTTATCTGAAACGACACCGGGATCGGGGGAGACCGCACGAGGCGGCCGCAGAAGCCGACGCGGTGGAGACGTGTCGAAAAGCCGGTGTCGCCTGCATGATCATCGCGGCTGTCGGGTATCGACCGATGGGACATCAATCCGGCGTCTCAGACAGCGATTGGCATTCGTTTTTCATGAGCGTCGAGATCGGTGACGGGAAGTCGGCTTATGATCTGGCGGCCGAATTCTGCTCACTTCCGGCTGACAATCGCGAGCGAGAATTGACCGCGCTGCTAAACGAAGTCGCCAGCGTGCTGGTACAACTGCATGGCGCCCGGCTGTTCCATCGTGACTGCTATCTGCAGCACTTCATTCTGGAATCTTCCGACGACGCGAAACCGTCAGTAAGGCTGATCGACCTGCAGGGCACGAGGCAGCTGTCCGGAAGCAAAGCGGTCTACGCTCAGATCAAGGATCTGGAACACCTCGCTCATTCCATGCGTGGCCTCGGTTTGAGCAACGACGAAATTCAGGCATGGTATCGGGTTTACTTTGGCCAGCTCGCCGGACAGAATTCTTCAGCAGCAACTCGAATATTGATCAGAAATGCCGTCGTTCTGCGAGGATTCTGGCGACGTCAGAAAAACGGAATCAGCCGCTTGAAGAGAATATGTAAGGGAATTCTAAGACCCCACTCAGTCGCGACTTAGGGTTCGACTCCGGCAGGCAACAGCTGGCGATCGGTCAATATCCCGCACTCAGGCCAAGACACAATGTCCCGATTCTGATCCTATGTGGCATTCTGTTCCCTCAGGAAAGTGTTGAACAGAAGGTCGAGAAGAGTCAGTTAGAAAATCGGATGGCGTTCGTGAGACAGCGACTAAACCTACCCTCAGACAATCCGCCGTTACAGCGGAAACAGTCGCGACCTGAGAATTGCCTTCCACCAGTTCTGACAACGGGTTACGATCCGGGCCACGGCAAGTTTGGCGACTGTCGGCTGAGACCGACAGAACTGAGTTGAGAAAGGATTCTCATGAGGGACGTGATCTCACTGGGGATGGTTGGTGTCGGGGGCTGGGGACGGTTCGTTGTCCGAAATTTCAACCAAAACCCCAACTGCAATCTGAAATATATCTGCGACGCAAATGAGGATTTGCTTGCCCGGCAGGCACCTCTTTATCCGTCGGCGACGCTGACGACCGACTTTCAGACCGTGCTCGACGATGACGAAGTCGATGCCGTCGCAATCGTGACGCCTGCTCCGACGCACTATGCACTCGCCAAAGCGGCCTTACTGGCTGGCAAGCACGTCTACGTCGAAAAGCCCATGACGCTGACGGCGGAGCATTCTGAGGAACTGGTCGAACTGTCCGAGAAGCTGCACCTCAAACTGATGGTCGGGCATCTGCTCGAATATCACCCCGCCGTTGCCAAAATGAAATCGCTGATCGACTCCGGCGAACTGGGCGACCTGCATTACATGTACTGCCAGCGGCTGAACCTGGGTGTTGTCCGCAACAACGAAAATGCGTTCTGGTCGCTCGCTCCGCACGACATCTCGATCATCCTCTACCTGTTTGGAGCCGAGCCGGACGCGATTGAAGTCAGCGGCCAGAGTTATCTGCAGCCGGGCATCGAAGACGTCGTATTCGCAACGCTGCATTTTCCGGACGGACGCATGGCCAACGTGCACGTCTCGTGGCTTGACCCTCACAAGACTCGTTCCATGGTGGTCGTCGGCTCGGAAAAGATGCTCGTTTTCGACGACATGCAGCCCACGGAAAAGATTCGAGTCTTCGAAAAGCGAGCGCTGGTTTCAGGCTCGGCCAGCGGAGCGATTGATGCCATCACCGTCCGGCATGGAGACATTCTGAGCCCGCACATTCCGACGGGCGAACCACTTTCCATCGAGGTCGCCCACTTCGTCGACGCGATCCTGAACAACACAACGCCGCGCAGCGACGGGCACGATGGCCTGCGTGTCGTGCGGATTCTCGAAGAGGTCGACCGGAAACTTCGACAGCAATTCACCATTCCAATTCCAATCCGCAAAGTTGCCTGATTTTTTACAAAGGGACGGCCAGCCTTCTGCAGGCGTGGCACTTCGCCGGCGATTTGAATCGCCACACGGGCATCCTTCAGAAGAAGCCACGAAATCCAGTGGTCTGTGTGTCTGGAGATGAAGGAGTATCGGTTTCATGGGCAAGACATTTTTCGTTCACGAATCCTCATATATCGATGACGGAGTCGTTGTCGGCGACGACACCATGATCTGGCATTTCTGCCACGTGCTGGGCGATGTGACGATCGGCGAGCGATGCCGCATCGGGCAGAATGTCGTCATCGGTCCGGACGCCCGGGTCGGCAACAACGTCAAGATTCAGAACAACGTGTCCGTCTACAACGGCGTGACGCTGGAAGACGACGTGTTCTGCGGACCGTCGATGGTCTTCACAAATATCATGACGCCACGCAGCGCATTTCCCCGCAACCGCCCGGAAGACAACCGTCCCACACTGGTCCGTCGTGGAGCAAGCATCGGTGCCAACGCCACCATCGTGTGCGGAATCACCATTGGCGAGCACGCGATGATCGGAGCCGGTGCCGTCGTCACACGGGACGTTTCCGACTACGCGCTGGTCTACGGAAACCCGGCTCGAGCACGCGGCTGGGTCTGCAAGTGCGGAATCGTGCTGCAGGAATCTCAACCGCTGCAGTTCGACTGCCCGGAATGTGATCGCAAGTACCAGTTGAAAAGCCAGAACAGGCTGGGATGCCTCGAAGACTCTCTAGCCGCTTAACCTGCAAATATCCAACTTGAAAATTCATATCCGGAAGGAATGCTGATGATCCCGTTGTGCGACGTAACTGCCCAGTTTGACGAACTCTGTGAAGACATCACCTCCGCAATCGAAGCGGTAGCCCGCGGCGGACGGTACATTCTGGGGCCAAATGTCAAAGCGTTCGAATCAGAGATCGCCGAATTCACCGGCTGTGCTCACGCTGCTGGAGTAGGCAGCGGCACCGATGCTTTGCACCTGGCTCTGCGAGCCATTGGGATCGGCCCGGGCGACGAGGTCATCACGTCACCGTTCACGTTCATTGCGACGACCGAAGCCATTCTGATGGTCGGAGCGACACCCGTTTTCACCGACATTGATCCGCGAACATTTAACATCGATGCCTCGCAGATCGAAGCAAAGATCACACCTCAAACCAAAGCCATTCTGCCGGTTCATATTTACGGGCAACCGTGCGACATGGACACGATCATGGCGCTGGCCGGAAAACACAACCTGCACGTTGTCGAAGACTGCGCTCAGGCAATCGGAGCCAAATGGAAAGGCAAGCCGGTCGGTTCGTTCGGCGATGCTGGCTGCTTCAGCTTTTTCCCCAGCAAAAATCTGGGAGCGGTCGGTGACGGAGGCATGGTGACATCGAATTCAGCGGAGGTTTATGAGCGAGTGGAAATGCTGCGTCGGCACGGTGGCCGTGTGAAGTACCACCACGAAGAACCCGGCCTCAACAGCCGACTCGACGAACTGCAGGCGGCCATTCTGCGGGTCAAATTCGGTCGACTCAATGATTGGAACCAGCAACGTTATACCAACGCGTGCCGTTACAACGAGCTGCTCGGTTTACAGTCCGGCATCACGTGCCCGGCAGAAATCTCGGCCGACGGTTATGCCGTTGCAACCAGTCCGGATGTACCGAGCACGGACCTCACGACGGTTTACCACCAGTTCACCGTTCAGGTCGACAATCGGGACCAAATTCAGCAATCGCTGACCCAGGCAGGCGTCGGCTCAGCCGTCTACTACCCCGTGCCGCTGCACCTGCAGAAAGTTCATCAGAATCTTGGTTACTCGGCCGGCAGCTTCCCCGTGGCCGAGCAGGCCTGTACTTCGTGCCTCAGCCTGCCGATGTTCCCGCACATGACCGACGAGCAGATTCAGACGTCGGCCACCGCTCTTATCGAAGCCGTGAACGCTGCCGCAGAAGGCACAAGCAGGGTTGTTCGGAATAACGCGGCCTGATCCTCAGGCGACTCGCTCCTTCCTGGCAGATTACATCGCCATGCATTTTGTTTCGCTCGATTTTCTCGTTTTTTGCGGACTGTTCTTCGCCCTGTGGAAGTTCCTGAAACCGAACGTGCAGGTACGCTGGCTGCTCCTGACGACTGCGTCATTTATTTTTTATGGTTGGTGGAACTGGCATTTCCTGCTGCTGATTGTCGCGAGTGGTTTGATTGACTTTCTGGCAGCGCTGGGAATTCAGCGGTATCCAACTTACCAAAAATTCCTGCTAATTCTATCACTCGCCTCGAATCTTAGTTCACTGGCTGTCTTTAAATATCTTGCGTTCTTTATTACCAGTACCAACTCCCTGGCTACCAGTGTTGGATACGATGTCGGCATACCATTAGTGAGCCTGACGCTTCCAGTCGGCATTAGCTTCTACACGTTCCAATCGATGAGCTACACCATTGACGTGTACCGCGGCAAACTTGAGCCCACCCGAAATGTACTACACTTCTTCGCCTATCTCTCCATGTTCCCACAACTCGTGGCGGGGCCAATTGTCAGAGCCTCAGACCTCCTGCCTTCACTTCGGGAAGTGCACGTCCCGTCCTCAGAACAGCGTTGGGCTGGCTTTCGTCTAATTTGCTTTGGCTACTTCAAGAAAATGGTAATTGCCGATCAGTTCGCACCAGCAGTCAACTCTGTATTCAGCGCTCCGGTGATGACGACGTCGAGTCCGGTCCTATGGACGATCATGATTATGTTTGCTATTCAGATCTACTGTGATTTCAGCGGTTATACCGACATTGCCCGGGGATTAGCCAAGTGGATGGGCTACGACTTTCCCGTAAATTTCAATCGACCATACGAAGCTGTCAGCATGCAGGACTTCTGGCGAAGATGGCACATTTCACTTTCATCATGGTTCCGCGATTACGTCTACTTTCCACTCGGCGGCTCGCGAGGCAGTGAGTTTAAGGCACATCAAAATGCCTGGATAACAATGTTGTTGTCAGGTTTGTGGCATGGAGCCGCGTGGACATTTATCGCATGGGGAGCTGTGCACGCGGCATGCCTGTCGTTCGAACGCGTAACGGACTGGCCTCGCAAGCTGTCTGCATGGAGGGGTGGCACAATACTTTGTCGAGTCGTGACATTCCTTCTCGTTCTCGTAGGGTGGGTATTCTTCCGCGCAGAAACATTCACTCAGGCGGTCTCCGCTCTCGCGACTATGGTGCGATTTAACACGGAACATCTTGATCAACTATCGAAAACGGTAGGTCAGTCCGCGTTTGACATTCTGCTATTAACGCTCGCGTACGGGTTGATGCGTTCATTGAGCACCGCTCAAACTTTCGAACGGTTCAGGGTCCCTCTGCTGCACCGATTGGAACCCGTCGGAGTCGCGGTAATAATTACATCTACCGTGTTCTTAAGAGGCCCCGGTCACTCGTTCGTCTACTTTCAGTTTTGATCACTCTGCGCTGGCTCTTCGTTCGGTACCTATGTGGCATAAGACATGGCCCCTCGCTCAATTCGAATCTCGTATCAGTGGGTTTCTGACCGTATCACTATCACGATAGTGGTCAGTGTCATGCTGTGCGTTACATTTGCCACTCGGCGCGAGCACAACCATACCGGCCTCTCCAGCGATCGCTTCTGGTCTACTAAACTTGAATGGAGCAAAAACACAGACCTTGTTGCTTGCGGTGATTCGCGAGTATTAAACGCTGTGTCCCCTTCGGCCATAGAGTCGGTGTTACCTGTAGTGAACGCCCGAAATTTCGGATTCAGCGGCGCAGGCTATTCCGCAGAGTACCTTGAAGCCGCGGGACGGGTCGTCGACCCGAAGTCGAAGCAACCCACCGTTATCCTTGGAATTACACCGCACTCATTGACGCCGGGCGCGTGTTTGAGGAATACGTATATCGAAGAAAAGAACAAACCCTCAGCACGACTTGCTCATGGCGACGCTATTGACCGTACACTCTTCTATTTCCGTCCCATGGATACAAAGCAATTCAGGCGACTGTTTCGAGTGTCGCGGCGAAGCAAACAGCTTACCCGACTCAACCCTGACGGATGGCGGGCAGTTCAGACCGATCACGTCGACCACAATGATGTTATTGAACACTATCGCTCAAAACTCTTTGAGAACAATACAGTAGACTGGTCCATTGTAGATTCACTGTGCCAGACAGTGTATTTATGGACATCGAAGGGGATCCGAGTTTTCGCGTTTCGCCCTCCAACGTGCACTGAAATGGAGGCTGTGGAGAACGAGCGAAGTGGGTTTAATGAGGACAAGTTCATTAGACAGTTCGAACAAGGTGGAGGAATCTGGTTGGATCTCACGTCTTCAGATCTGACCTGCTACGATGGAAGTCACATCAATCGAAATTCCGCTAAGAAGTTTTCCCGCAGACTCGCAGAAGCAATCTCTGACTATGGAAAACATACAGATGATGCAGGCAGCGCCGGCTTGATCTCTGATGTTTCGGAAGACGCATCACCCGTGAGCCGAATCCGATTGACCTGGAAGCGACAACAGTAAATTAATCCTATGAAGATGTATCGTATGGTGCCGATGGAAAACACGTAATTGGAGTCGCGACCGGACATGCAGAAATACGAGTAACGCCTGTGGTGCACCGTTTTTAGAAGACAAAATTTGTGACGAAATCCCAGCAGATGGTAATGGAAAGTGCGGCAGGCTCAGATGTCGCTAGACCTAGTGAAAGCGTAAAGTCTGACTGTGCCAACGAGGCAGACGATTGACAAGTTATTTAACAAAGGCGAAAACCAATCGTGTTTCAACATTTCCTTATAACTCGTTTTAACTACGGCTGGCTCGACAATGTCGCTAAGAGTCGGACTGGCACCGCGGTCAATACGCCACAGTGGCTGGAAGAACGCGTGCGACTGTTCGAGACATTCTGTCTGCCTTCAGTTCTGGGCCAAACTTGTCAGGACTTTACCTGGGTGCTTCAGTTTGATCCGCAGACTCCCGTTGAGATTCTTGATCGTTACAAAACCACGTCGAACGTGGAAATCATTCAGGAGCCGATCGCCGATTACTTCGCACAGGTGAAGCGGGAAAAACCGTTTCTACTGACATCGCGACTCGATAACGACGACGCCCTGCACCAGAGTTACATCGAAGCCGTGCAAAGCTGCTTTGCTGAAAAAACACAGTTACTGGATTCGCGAGGCCTCCAGTTCGATCGAAGCCGGGATCGATTTCACACCGATGGACGTCGAAAGCCAAACAGCCCGTTTCTCACGTTGATCGAAAAGCTGGACGGCGACCCAAAAACCGTGTACTACGCGGATCACGCAAAAATGCGACGGCACTTTCCGGCAAGACGATTGAAACAACGACTGTGGTGCCAAGTGGTCCACGAGACGAACCTGTTAAACCGAATCCGTGGCCGGCGACTCTGGCGACCAGACCTCTCCGGGTTTCCTGAGGTTCTGCAGGCGGCCACGAACTCGTCGCTGACGCGCTTTATGGGAGTTCGAAAGCGATCTGCCGAACGCGCGGCGTAATACCTTTCTCGAAGTGCGTAACACATGCCTTGAATACAAACTGGCAGTGACACTGAATTATGCGAGTTTTACTGGCGGGTAATTTCCAGATACGGCGGTACGGCGAGGTTCGAATCCTCTCCGATCGAAAGCTGTACTACGGACTCGTCCGCAACGGGCACCAGGTACTCGACTTCAGCGACCGTGATCTTGCGGCCTTCAACGCACCGTTTCGCCTCCGCGATTTTGGTCGAGGGGCGGCGAATCGACGGTTTCTGGA
>Ga0315315_10002486_pt1 | contig 16883 bp, 16 predicted proteins | sample M140m3416metaG_FD_203699 | JGI IMG/M metagenome (GOLD analysis project Ga0315315, IMG submission 203699) | Ammonia-oxidizing marine archaeal communities from Monterey Bay, California, United States - M1 40m 3416 | ecosystem: Environmental > Aquatic > Marine > Intertidal zone | place: USA... | reverse complement strand
GTTGGACTCGAACCAACGACCTTCGGGTTATGAGCCCGACGAGCTGCCTACTGCTCTATCCCGCGATTTAGACTCCAAAGATACTGCAAAAAAAGACCAACCACCAAAAAAACCTCATTATTTTATTAGATTTTAGGTAGTTTGTTGGCTTACAAGTTTATAGGAATTATAAACAAATCCGTAAAAAACAATATATCTTTGCCTCATGACACACAAAGCAGGTTTTGTAAATATTATTGGAAATCCAAACGTTGGTAAATCAACTTTAATGAATGCTTTGGTAGGTGAAAAACTATCAATCATTACATCAAAAGCGCAAACCACTAGACATCGAATTCTAGGCATTGTTAATGATGAAGATCATCAAATCGTTTTTTCAGATACTCCCGGGATTTTAAAGCCTGCTTATCAGTTACAAGAATCTATGATGGATTTTGTGAAGTCTGCTTTTGATGATGCAGATATTCTAATTTACATGGTTGAAATTGGAGAAAAAGAATTAAAAAATGAGGCCTTTTTCAAACGAATCATCAACACAAAAATTCCGGTTATTCTATTAATTAATAAGATTGATACATCCACACAGGAAGAGGTAGAGGAAAAAATAGCGTATTGGAAAAATAAGGTTCCAAATTCCTTTCCTTATGTAATTTCTGCTCTAGAAAAATTTAATATAGACACTGTTTTAAACAAAATAATTGAATTATTACCTGAAGGGCCAGCATTTTACCCCAAAGATCAGTTAACAGACAAACCCGAACGATTTTTTGTGAATGAAAAAATTAGAGAGAAAATTCTAACACATTACAAAAAAGAAATTCCGTATTCTGTAGAAGTAGAAACTGAAAGTTTTATTGAAGAAGAAAAAATAATTCGTATCAGATCTTTAATTATGGTAGAAAGAGATACCCAAAAAGGAATAATAATTGGCCATAAAGGAACTGCTATTAAACGAGTAGGTGCAGAAGCAAGAAAAGATTTAGAGTTTTTCTTTGGAAAGAAAATTTTTTTAGAATTGTATGTGAAAGTTAATAAGAATTGGCGCTCAAACGATAAAGAACTCAAACGTTTTGGCTACAATCAAAAATGATTGCAAACAAACTCATATCTCTAAGCTAGTCTACTGTAAAATAGTATCTTTGCAAAAAATTTCACTTTCATGAGTAGTATCGTTGCCATAGTAGGAAGACCTAATGTTGGAAAATCAACACTTTTTAATCGTTTAGTTCAACGAAGAGAAGCCATTGTTGATTCTGTAAGTGGCGTAACTCGTGACAGACATTACGGAAAATCTGACTGGAATGGAAAAGAATTTTCTGTTATAGATACCGGTGGATACATTGTGGGTTCAGATGATATTTTTGAGGGAGAAATTAGAAAACAAGTTCAACTCGCTATTGAAGAATCAGATATCATTGTTTTTGTTGTTGATGTTGAGGACGGAATTACTCCTATGGATGCAGAAGTAGCTAAAATTTTAAGGAAAGTAAAAAAACCTATTTTCATTGCTGTTAACAAAGTAGACAATGCTATGAGAGTTTCAGATGCAGTAGAGTTCTATAATTTAGGCCTAGGTGACTATCATACTATATCTTCAATAAATGGTAGTGGAACTGGTGATATTTTAGATGCCATTGTGGCTAAAATGCCGGAACCAGAAGAAGTAGATTTAGAAAAAGAAGAACTACCTCGTTTTGCAGTTGTTGGAAGACCAAATGCAGGAAAATCATCGTTTATTAATGCATTAATTGGAGAAGACAGAAATATTGTTACCAATATAGCTGGAACAACAAGAGATTCTATCGATACTAAATACAATCGTTTTGGTTTTGATTTTAATTTAGTAGATACTGCTGGTATTAGAAAAAAATCTAAGGTTAAAGAAGATTTAGAGTTTTATTCTGTAATGCGTGCAGTTAGAACGATTGAATATTCAGATGTGGTTATTTTGATGGTAGATGCCACACGTGGTTTTGAAAGTCAAGATCAGAATATTTTTTGGTTGGCAGATAAAAATAGAAAAGGAGTTATTATTTTAATTAATAAGTGGGATTTGGTTGAAAAAGAAACCAATACCATGCGTGATTTTGAGGCTCAGGTACGAAGGCAAATTGCACCTTTTACAGATGTTCCAATTATTTTTACATCAGTACTTACAAAACAACGTCTTTTGAAAGCAGTAGAAACAGCAGTAGAAGTCTTTGAAAATAGAAAAAGAAGAATTTCTACAAGTAAACTAAACGAAACCATGTTGGAAATTGTTCAACAGAACTCTCCGCCTGCTACAAAAGGTAAATTTGTAAAAATTAAATATTGTATGCAATTGCCTACACCAACTCCTCAGTTTGCTTTTTTCTCTAACCTCCCTCAATATGTTAAAGAACCTTACAAAAGGTATGTTGAAAATCAACTGAGAGAGCACTACAATTTTTCTGGAGTACCCATCACTATTTATTTTAGACAAAAATAGGTGTTAGATATAGTTCTAAAATCTCACTACAGATCCTCTATAATCTCATACAATTTCAGTAATTTTATATAAAATTTTAGAGAAATGATTATATGGAAAGATGTCATCCGCTTTTCAGTGAATGGGAATCCTACACCACACAAAAGAGTTGAAAAAACTGAAGAAGAATGGCGTACAATATTAACACCAGAGCAATTTCAAATCTGTAGATTACATGGAACTGAAAGGCCTCATACTGGATCTCTTTGTTCCATTTTTGAAGGAGGAATCTACCAATGTATTTGCTGTAATACCAACTTATTTGATTCTACTATTAAGTTTGATTCAAGTTCTGGATGGCCAAGCTTTACTCAGCCTATTGAAGAAAATGCGATACAGTATATAAAAGATGATTCTTTTGGAATGATTAGAGTAGAAGTACTCTGCAATACATGTGATAGCCATCTCGGGCATGTATTTCCTGACGGTCCTGAGCCAAGTGGCCTTCGCTACTGTGTGAATTCTGCCGCTATTAAATTAAAAAAAACAAATGAGTAACCTACAACAAGCAACTTTTGGTGGCGGATGTTTCTGGTGTACAGAAGCCGTATTTTTAGAAGTAAAAGGTGTTGAAAAAGTTGTATCTGGGTATAGTGGAGGGAATGCCCCAGGTAAACCAACCTACAGAGAAATTTGCTCTGGCTTAACTGGCCATGCAGAAGTAATTCAGGTCACCTATGATGAAAACATCATTTCTTATGAGTCTATTTTAATCATTTTCATGACTACCCATGATCCAACTCAACTCAATCGGCAAGGAGCAGATGTAGGTACTCAATACCGTTCTGTTATTTATTATCACAATGAACATCAAGAAAAAACTGCAAAGACTGTCATCAATGCATTAACTCCTATTTATAACGAAAAAATAGTAACTGAAATTAGTCCTTTATCTATCTTCTATGAAGCAGAAGAAGAACACCAAGCTTATTATAAAAACAATCCTAATGCCGGATATTGCTCCTATGTGATTCATCCAAAATTGCAAAAACTAAGAACATTGCACTCAGATAAATTAAAAAAAATATAACCTGGAACTAAAAATCACAAATAAATTTACAGATCAACTGCCTGGTGATCCTAATTTAGATAATTTTAGACGCCAAGTAACAGAAGCTGCATTTTCTTTTGTGAAACCAATTAAAACATCAAATCCAAGATTACTTCATGTATCTAGAGAAATGTCTGATGAACTTGGGTTTTCAAATCAAGACATCCAATCAAACCAATTTTTAGAGGTGATGACTGGCAACAGCATTATAGAAAATTCAAAACCCTTTGCGATGTGCTACGCTGGCCATCAATTTGGAAATTGGGCTGGTCAATTAGGTGATGGAAGAGCTATAAATTTAGGAGAAATTAAAAATTGGGCTATACAACTAAAAGGAGCAGGTCCAACACCTTATTCTAGAACTGCTGATGGATTGGCAGTCTTACGTTCCTCAATTAGAGAGTATTTATGTAGTGAAGCTATGCATCATCTTGGAGTTCCTACCACAAGAGCATTGTCTCTAAGTTTAACTGGAGACCAAGTGTTAAGAGATATTTTGTATGATGGAAACCCAGCTTATGAAAAAGGAGCCATTGTTTCTAGAGTTGCCAAATCTTTTTTACGCTTTGGTAATTTTGAAGTATTTGCAGCAAGAAATGATCTCAAAAATTTAAAAACCTTAGCAGATTATACCATAAAAAGCCATTTTTCACATTTAGGAAACCCCTGTAAAGAAGTATATCTAAAATTCTTTCAAGAAATAACTAACAAGACCTTAGAAATGATTGTTCATTGGCAAAGAGTAGGTTTTGTTCATGGCGTTATGAATACAGATAACATGTCTATTCTCGGCCTTACCATTGATTATGGACCTTATGGATGGCTTGAAGGTTTTGATTTTGGTTGGACACCAAATACCACAGACAAACAACACAAGAGGTATCGCTATGGAAACCAACCAACTATTGGATTATGGAATCTATATCAATTAGCCAATGCACTGTATCCATTAATAGATGAAACTGCTCCTTTAGAAGAAATCTTAGAGGGGTATAAAAGTAACTTTGAGAAAAAATCTCAAGACATGATGCGTGCTAAATTAGGGTTGATTTTAGCTATAGAAACAGACATTAACTTAATTCAATCTTTGGAGGATAATCTTCAAGCTATAGAAACAGACATGACGATATTTTTTAGATTATTAAGCTCTTTTAAGAAAGAACAGCCTGAAAAAGGAATTGAATTAATTCAAAATGCTTTTTATACTCCTGAAAAATTGGTTGGAAAAGTTTTGAATGATTGGAAACATTGGTTTGTTAGCTATGCAAAACGTTTAGAAAAAGAAACCATTTCCTATGAGGAACGTAAACAACATATGATGACTACAAACCCTAAATATGTACTTCGCAATTACATGGCTCAAATGGCCATTGACAAGGCAGAAACAGATAACTTTTCTCTAATTGAAGAATTGTATCAAGTTCTAAAAAAACCGTACGATGAACAACCTGAATTTCAGCACTGGTTTGCTAAAAGACCAGAATGGGCAAGACATAAAGCAGGGTGCTCGATGTTATCTTGTAGCTCTTAAGTTCCCTAAATATAATTGCTTTTATTAGGTTACCCTTTAAATCCTACAGAGATGTTCCTCCATCTAAGGTAATCGTTTGACCGGTCATAAATTTTGTTTGATCAGATGCTAGCCAAACTATCGCATCTGCAATTTCACTGGCTTTTCCATAACGCTTCATAGGAATAACACTCTTTAGAATGGCATCCATTTCAGGTTTTGCGTTAATTAACTGATCTAATAATGCAGACTCTGTATATCCTGGACAAACAGCATTAATTCTAATATTTTTTGTTGCGTATTCCATGGCTGCAGATTTTGTCATTCCAACTACTGCAAATTTACTAGCACTATAACTGATATTATTTGGTGAAGCCTTCAAACCAGCCAAAGAGGCAATATTTACAATATTACCATAGCCTTGTTTTAAAAATTGTTGCAAAGCTACTTGCATACAATAAAAAACTCCTGTTTGATTTACAGCAATTACCCTATCCCAATCCTCTAATCTGGCTTTATGTGTTGGAAGTAAATTTGGACCAATCCCTGCATTGTTTACAATTACATCTAATTTTTCATAATTGCTAATGGTTTGACTTACTAAATCTTCAACTTCCTTAAATTTGGTGACATCTGTTTTTAGCGGTAACGATTTACCTCCATTGTTTACAATTTCATCTGCTACATTTTTTGCACTATCAAAATTAATATCAGAGACAACAACTGTTGCACCATGAGTAGCAAAATGAATTGCTGCTGCTTTTCCAATTCCTGAACCTGCTCCTGTTACAATAACTACTTTATTTTTAACTTCCATATTAGTTGATTTGTTTGTTTAGATGATTATTAATTGAACACTCTAAAAGAATATCTATTTTATTTAAAAAACTATTTGCAAAAAATTAATCGAGAATCAGATAATGCTAAAGATCTAAGATCTCTAGGATAATCTTTCATTGCCATTAATTTCATAAACTCATTTTTATTGGCATACCTTACAATAAGTACCTCATCCCAAAGAGACTCTTCCGATGGCCCAATAATGGTGGCAAGAGGTGATCCTCTAAAAATAATCTCTGCGTCTAAAGTATTAAAAAAAGGAACGGCCGCTTTTAAATAATCTGTATAAGCCTCCTTACCTGTTTTTCCAGATGGTGTAACTGTTTCCTTATAATTCAAATAATTAAGCATAAAAATAGGTTGCCCATCGGGAAAATCTTCTAATTTTTTTAAACTATTTTGTTGCTTTATTTGCTCACTCATGACTAATCTATAGAATTTGTTTTAATAGATTTTAAGGCCAAATTACAACATAACTCTGCAGCTTTATCTAGTTGAGCAAAACGAGGATCTGATGTTAATCCCTTACTATATCTATAATATATTTGCTGAGCAATCACAGCTATTTTAAACAAGCCAAAGGCATAATAAAATACAATATTATGAATATCTCTTCCAGATTTATTTGAATATGAGGCTACGATTTCACTTCTTATTGGGTTTCCTTCAAAAATTGTTGGAGATGGAATTCCTTGCTTAACAAAATCATGATCTGAAGCTAACGTCCAATACCCAAGTGATGTTCCTAAATCCATTAATGGATCACCAAGTGTGGCCATTTCCCAATCTAAAACAGCAGTAATATCTTTCCAGGAAGTATCTTTAAAAACTACATTGTCATACTTGTAATCGTTGTGTATTAAACAATGTTGATAGGTTTTTGGTTGATGTTCTTGCATCCATTGCATGACTTCTAGAGCAGCAGGAACATCTTGTGTTGCTGCTTTTAGGTATTGTTTTCCCCAGTTAGTTACTTGTCTATTTACATAGCCCTGCGGTTTTCCTAAATCAGACAGACCAACCGAATTATAATCTAATGTATGCAATTCTGTAAAAGTATCTAACCAAGTGCTAGCGATAGTTTTATAGTCATGTACTGGAAGGGCTCTATTTTTTGCTTCTTTGAAATTAAGAATAATTCCATCTACTTTTTCCATGATGTAGAATTCACTTCCTAGGATAGCTTCATCATTTGAATATGCAAACATCTTTGGAACTTTAGAAAACTCCTTTTTTACTGCAGTTTGTACTTTAAACTCTCTACTCATGTCATGGCCACGTTTAATGGCGCCTACTGGTGGCTTTCGTAGCACATATTCCTTACACTCTGAAGACAGCAAATAGGTTAAGTTAGAGTATCCATGTGTAAACTGTTTAACAGATAATTCACTTTCAGGAGAATTTATCAAGTGATGTTGATGCAAAAATTCTTTGAGATTTTTTTCGGGTAGTTCCTCCCCTTTTCGAACTTCTTGTCTAGGCATACTTAAATTTTTCCAAAAGATCGAATAATGCTTTTCCCTAACTGATACATATGAACTTCATCTGGGCCATCTGCCAAACGTAACATCCTTGCAATTGCAAAATAATGTGCCAAATGTGTGTCTGGCCCAACACCCTTTCCTCCTAAAATTTGAATGGCTCTATCAATTACTTTTAAAGCCATATTTGGTGCAACAATCTTAATCATAGCAATGATTTCTTTTGCTTCTTTATTGCCTAATTTATCCATTTTATCAGCCGCTGAAAGGGTAAGCAAGCGGGCTTGTTCAATTTCACATTTTGAAATGGCTATTTCTTGACGAATACTACTAAAATCAGAGAATTTCTTTCCAAAAGCTTCACGTTCTAAGGTTCTTTTTGACATTAATTCTAGTGCATATTGGGCCATACCTACAAGTCTCATACAGTGGTGAATTCTTCCAGGTCCAAGTCGTCCTTGAGCAATTTCGAACCCTCTCCCTTCCCCTAAAATTAAATTTTCTTTAGGAACTCGAACATTGTTTAACTCAATTTCTGCATGACCCTCAGGTGAATCATAAAACCCAAGTACGGATAGTGGTCGAATAATATTAAGACCAGGAGTATCTAGAGGAACTAAGACCATACTTTGTTGTTGATGACGATGTGCCGTTGGATCTGTTTTCCCCATAACTATCGCAACTTTACAATGTGGATCCATACCACCACTAGACCACCATTTTCTTCCATTGATCACATAATGATCTCCATCTAGTACAATAGAGGTTTCAATGTTTGTTGCGTCTGAAGAAGCTACTTGTGGCTCAGTCATTAAAAAAGCTGAACGAATTTCACCACTCATTAAAGGGGTTAACCATTTATTTTTTTGTGAATCACTTCCATATTTAGCTAATACCTCCATGTTTCCAGTATCTGGTGCAGAGCAGTTAAAAATTTCTGAAATCCAAATACGCTTCCCCATAATTCCTGCTAAAGGAGCATACTCCAAATTCGTTAAACCCGGGCTTAAGTCTCCATAATCTTTGGGTAAAAAAAGATTCCATAAACCTGCTTTCTTGGCTTTTTGTTTTAATAGTTCTGTTTTAGGCCAACGCTTCCAAATATTTTCTGGATTTCTTTGGAAAGCATAGAATTCATCCTCTACAGGAACAATGTGTTTTTCGATGAAATCATTAAGTTTCTTTTGAAGGTCTACCGATTTTTGAGAATATTCGAAGTTCATACGTTTTTTAAATTTTAACCAGCAATCATGTATCCACCATCAGCAGTGTAAACTCCACCTGTCATATAGGATCCTGCTTCTGAGGCTAATAAAGTAGCAATACCAATCATTTCTTCTGGCTGTCCCATACGACCGCTGGGAATAGTTTTTTGTACTTTAGTTAACAACTTTTCATTAGTCCATAAAGCAGCACTAAATTTTGTTTGAATTAAACCCGGACATATAGCATTAGCTCTTATTCCATGTTGCCCCCATTCTTTAGCTTGATTTTTAGTTAGCATTAAAATAGCAGCCTTACTGGTACTGTACAATCCTAATCCTAGCCCTGGAGTTAAAGCTTCAACAGAAGCTATATTAATAATACTCCCATTTTTATGTTGTTGCATATGTGGTAAAACTAAATTTGATAGTGCCCATGGTGCTTTTACATTTACATCCATAATCTTATCAAAAATTGCAGGGTCTACATCTTCAATTGGGCCAAAAACTGGATTAATCGCTGCATTATTTACTAAAATATCTATACGCCCTAATTCCTTAATTGTTCGATCCACCAAAGCTTTCCTCTGATCTTCTTTACCGATATGGCATGCAATTCCAATTGCTTTTAATCCTTGGTCAGTAAATTCTTTCACAACCTCATCGCAAGCATCTTGGCTTCTACTGCTAATTACTACTTGTGCCCCTTTTTCAGCCAATCCTTTGGCAATAGCCTTACCAATACCTTTACTTGAACCAGTTATGACGGCTACCTTTTCTTCTAAATTAAATTGTTGATCTGTATTCATTAGATTACGGGTTCTGTATCTTTTTTTATGGTAATGGATTCAGTATTCAATAAAATTTCAGCTAAACCTGTTGTTTTGGGCAACTCATAGGTATAAAAGTATTTCATAGTGTGAATTTTACTTTCATAGAATTCTTTTGAATAAGTTCCGTTAGATTTAACTGCTTTTGTTGCATGGACTCCTAGATCTAACCAAGTCCAACTCATTAGAATTAAACTTAAAAATTCCATAAAAATAGAAGCATCCGCAAGATACCTTTCGTAATCTCCCTTCATAGCGTGAGGCATTAAATGAGCCAATACTTTTTCAGTAAGTTGTAATTTTAATCCTAGTGTATTAGCATATGGTTTTAATTCCTCTATTGCTGTGGCTGATTTGATTGTTGCCATAATTTCAGCAGAGAGTAACTGTAATGCTTTTCCATTATTCATAGTAACCTTTCTGCCCAATAAATCTTGAGATTGAATTCCTGTTGTTCCTTCATATAAAGCAGATATTCTAATATCTCTGTAGTATTGTTGTAAGATGAAATCTGCGCAGAATCCGTAACCTCCAAGCACTTGTAGTCCATTATTTACTGAAGCTGAACCTGCTTCTGATGGATATGTTTTTACAATTGGAATAATCATTTCTAGAAGAAGATTATATTTTTCTTTCTCCTCGGGTGAAGTTGCAGTTTCTATAATATCATAATATTTGGCTGCTAAAAAAACTAAACTCATAGACCCTTCCACAACAGATTTTTGCATCAATAACATTCTTCTTACATCTGGGTGTTCTATGATTAAGGCCTGCTTCTCTGCTGGATTTTTCTTACCATCACTTGATAACTTTCTACCTTGAGGGCGTTCATTAGCATATTGTAGTGAAGCATGATAAGCAGCACAAGCAATAGCAGAAGCTCCTCTTCCTACAGCAATTCTAGCAGAATTCATCATTAAAAACATATACTTCAATCCCTCATTTGGCTCACCAACAATCCATCCTTTACAGTCATCTGCATCTCCAAAACCTAAATGAGTAGTACAGTAACCTCGCTGTCCCATCTTCTGAAAGTCTGCAACAGTAGTTACATCATTAAATTCTAAAGACCCATCGTCTGTTGGACGATTCTTAGGAACAACAAATAAAGAAATCCCTTTTGTTCCTTTTGGTGCCCCTTCGATTCTTGCCAGTACTAGATGAACCACATTTTCTGTAAAATTATTATCTCCTCCTGAAATAAAAATTTTCTGACCTGTCATTTTATAATATCCGTCTTGAGTAGGTGTTGCCTTTGTAACGATATCTGATAATGAACTTCCGGCTTGTGGTTCTGTTAAACACATCGTACCACCCCATTGTCCAGAAAGCATACTTGGAACATAAGTTTGGTTTAATTGCTTATTTGCAAAATGAATAATAAGTTCTGCAGCTCCTTGAGTTAGACCAGCATAACCTGGTAAGTGGTTATTTGCAGCATCCAGAATATAAGTAGTAGCAGTATGCGATAAAAACGGAATTTGCATTCCTCCATCTTCATAATTAAAGGGTGCCGAAATCAGTCCCATTTCCCCTCCCTTATGCATCATTGTTTTTACTTGATCATGAACAAATACTTTACCATCTTTATGATAAGCAGGATGTTCATCCATTTCTTTAACGTATGGGAATAATTCTCTATCAGCAAACTCTTTAACTGAATCTATAAACATATCAAGAGATTCTTTATCATGATCTTGAAAGCGATCTCTCACCAAAAGCTCCTCTAAATTGTGGATATCATAAAGAAGATATTTTAGTGTGTCTATGTCAATATATTTATCAGCCATATTATCTAACGTTTTTAAAAATTGTTGTTTTTTTTAACTTAAGCTACGAAGATAGGACAAATAATTATAAAATACTATGCATGCATAGTATTTTATAATTGGTTTTTTATCTGAATTAATTCCGCTTTTACAAATTCTAATCTACTTACGATTTCATGGTTTTTTATCGTACCGAGTGGATTTTTCTTTAATTTTTGTTTCGCCCCTTCTAAAGTAAAACCCCTTTCTTTGACTAGGTTATATATAAGTTTGAAATTGGAAACATCGTTGGAAGTAAATAAACGATTTCCTTTTGCATTCTTTTTTGGTTTTATAATTTCAAATTCTTTTTCCCAAAAACGAACTAAAGAAGTATTAACATTAAATGCTTTGGCTACCTCACCTATTTTATAATATCTTTTTTCAGGTAGGTTAATATCCATTAGTCTAGTGATTGATTTTCTTGTGAAGCCAATTCTAACATTCTATCATATTCCTCTGCTGTTAAATCACTAAAATAAAAATATACAGGATTTAATTTTTTATTTCCTTTTATCACCTCATAATGTAAATGAGGTGCTGTAGATATTCCTGAAGTACCTACATATCCAATTAAATCTCCTCGTTTTACTTTTTGATTTTTACGAACAGTATATTTTTCTAGATGCGCATAAAAAGTCTTGTAACCAAATCCATGATTAATTTTTACTTGGTTACCATAACCTCTTCTAGATCGTTTAACTTTCTCTATTTTTCCGTTTCCTGTAGCATATACTGGAGTGCCTCTTGGAGCAGAAAAATCCATTCCCCAATGAAACTTTCTGGTTTTATAAATTGGATGTATACGGTATCCATAACCGGATGCCATTCGTTTTAAATTTTTATTTGCAACGGGTTGAATTGCTGGTATTGAAGCTAGCATTTCTTTTTTGTTTTTAGCCAATACAACAATTTCATCTAGAGACTTAGATTGAACAACCATTTGTTTAGATAAAATATCTATTTTTTTGGTAACTTCTTTTATAAGTTTAGAATTGTCATAACCATTTAAATAACTATATCTGTTTACACCACCAAAGCCAGCTTTACGTTGTTCTTCTGGAATAGGATTTGCCTCAAAATAATTATCTCTTTGCTGTAATTGAGATAAAATAGAAGAACTTTCATCCAATCGTTTATTTAATAACTCGTAATTAAATTTTAAATTTTCTAACTCTCTTTCTTGGGCTAATTGATTTGGAGTTTTTAAGAACTGACTTAATACCACAAATCCTGAAAACATTATTAAAACAACCCCCAAGAAACTTAGAAAAATTATCTTAGAAATATTCCCCTTTGATTTTTCTATTCTACGATAGCTTAGGGTCTCTGAGTCGTAATAATATTTTACTTTTGCCATAAATCTAAATATGCTACTTTTGTTACTATAAACTACTTTAAAAAAAGTAAATTATAAATTAACAAAAGCAAATTTACAAAATGTTTCACTAACTATAACTTTGACTCATTTCAAGTATAAATTTAAACAGTAAAAGAAAATCAACTTTTGATTTATGAACTCCAAAGAAATTCGTTCACATTTTTTAAATTTTTTTAAAGAAAAATCTCATCAAATTGTTCCCTCATCTCCTATGGTTTTGAAAGATGATCCTACGTTGATGTTTACCAATTCTGGAATGGCTCCATTTAAAGAATATTTTTTAGGAAACAAAATACCTAAAAACACAAGAATATCTGATAGTCAAAAATGTTTAAGAGTCTCAGGAAAACATAATGATTTAGAAGAGGTTGGATACGACACCTACCATCATACCATGTTTGAAATGTTAGGAAATTGGAGCTTTGGAGATTATTTTAAAAAAGAAGCTATTTCCTGGGCTTGGGAATTATTAACAGAAGTATACGGAATCTCAGAAGAGATGTTGTATGTCACAATTTTTGAGGGCAGTACTGACAAAGATAATTTACCAATTGACCAAGAAGCATATGAGTTTTGGAAAGAGATTGTTCCTGAAGATCGTATTCTGATGGGAGACAAAAAAGATAATTTCTGGGAAATGGGTGAACAAGGACCATGTGGGCCTTGTTCTGAAATTCATGTAGACATTAGAACTGAAGAAGAAAAAGCAGCTGTAGATGGAAAAAGTTTGGTAAACAAAGATCATCCTCAGGTTGTTGAAATATGGAACTTGGTTTTTATGCAATACAACCGAAAGGCTAATGGAAGCCTAGAAGATTTACCGGCTAAACATATAGACACCGGAATGGGATTTGAACGTCTATGTATGGTTCTTCAAAATGTAAAGTCTAACTATGACACAGATATTTTTACTCCATTAATTAGAGAAGTAGAGGCAATATCGTCTGTAGTTTACGGCAAAAATGAAAAAGAGGATATTGCCATAAGAGTAGTTGTTGATCATGTTAGAGCTGTTGCTTTTTCAATTGCTGACGGACAACTACCAAGTAATACTGGAGCGGGATACGTGATTCGAAGAATCTTACGAAGAGCTGTTCGTTATGGATTTACATTTCTCCATAAAAAAGAACCTTTTATCTACAGATTGATAGATATACTTTCTGAAAAAATGGGAACTGCATTTCCCGAATTAAAAGCTCAAAAACAATTGATTGAAAATGTAATTAAAGAAGAAGAAACTTCTTTTCTAAGAACATTAGATCAGGGACTTATATTGTTAGATTCAATTATTGAAACTTCCAATTCTAATGAAGTTTCAGGTAAAAAAGCTTTTGAATTGTACGATACATTTGGATTTCCAATTGATTTGACTTCACTAATTTTAAGAGAAAAAGGAATAGTTTTAAATGAAGACGATTTTCATACTGAAATGAAAAAACAAAAAGAACGCTCTCGTTCTGCAAGTGAATCTTCAACCGATGATTGGACTTTCCTTAACAATATTTCTGAAAAAGGTTTTGTAGGATATGATGCTACGGAATCTGAGGTAAAAATAACTCGCTACAGAAAAATTACATCAAAAAAAGAAGGTGATCAATATCAATTAGTTTTTAACCATACTCCATTCTATCCTGAGGGTGGTGGACAAGTTGGCGACAAAGGGTATTTAGAAGATATTCATGGAGATGTACTTTACATTTTGAATACTAAAAAAGAAAATAATGTAATTATTCACTTCACAAAAAATCTACCAAAAAATCTAGAGGAGCCTTTTAAAGCTATAGTAGATCAAAAGCAACGTCATAGGACCTCAGCAAATCATAGCGCAACTCATCTTCTTCATCAAGCTCTTCGTGAAGTACTAGGAACTCACGTTGAACAAAAAGGGAGCGCTGTAAATTCTAAACATTTACGGTTTGATTTTTCTCATTTCTCTAAATTAACTCCAGAGGAGTTAAGTGATGTTGAGTTTTTTGTGAATGCAAGAATTGAAGGGAAACTTCCATTGGAAGAAAAACGTAGTATCCCTAAAGAAGAAGCAATTGCTGATGGTGCAATAAGTTTATTTGGTGAAAAATATGGAGATAAAGTTAGATCTATTCGCTTTGGACAATCTGTTGAATTATGTGGTGGAACACACGTTACTAATACCTCAGAGATTTGGCATTTCAAAATTAAATCTGAGGGAGCTGTTGCTGCTGGAATTAGGAGAATTGAAGCAATTACTATGGATGCTACAAAAGAATATTTTTTAGAAAATAATAGTAGTTACCAAGAAATCAAAGATGTACTTAATAACCCCAAAGAACCTGTTAAAGCAATTCTTGCCTTACAACACGAGAATAATGCACTAAAAAAACAACTAGATCAGTTGATAAAGGCTAAAGCAAAAAATCTTAAAAATGATTTGAGAAATGAACTGAAAGAAATCAATGAAGTAAAATTTTTAGCTAAAAAAATTGATTTAGACGCAAATAGTATCAAAACATTGGCCTTTGAATTAGGAAGTGAGTTTAAAAATTTATTCTTATTATTTGGCGCTGAAACTAATGGAAAAGCAATCTTAACTTGCTATGTTTCAAAAGAAATTGTAGCGAGTAAAAATTTAGATGCAGGGATTATTGTTAGAGAATTAGGTAAGCATATTCAAGGTGGTGGAGGTGGACAGGCATTTTTTGCTACTGCAGGTGGAAAAAATCCTTCAGGAATTCAGGAAGCTTTGGAAAAGGCAATAACATATTTGGATTAATATTTTAGATGTCATTTGTCTAAAAAACAATGAATTAGAAACCCTAAGTTAATACTAGTTTTTGAAACTTCAAACTCACATATCATTATCTAAAAACATCAAAAACCTTATAGATTACAACTCAAAGGTAATTTTACTAGGCTCTTGTTTTTCTGATAACATTGGCAAAAAGTTGAGGTATCATAAATTTCAGTCTGTGCTGAATCCTTTTGGTATTTTATTTCATCCAAAAGCAATTGAATCAGTTATTAAGAATGCCATTACTAAAAAAGAATATACTGAAGAAGATGTATTTTTTTTTAATGAACGTTGGCAGTCTTTTACTACACATTCAAAATTGAGTGCCTCATCAAAAGAGGAAGCTTTGAATCAACTTAATCAGGGGTCTGCATTAATTAATACAGCTTTAAAGAGTAGTACTCACATCATAATTACTCTAGGAACATCTTGGGTATATCGTTTTTTAGCATCTGGTAAAATCGTTGCTAATTGTCATAAAGTTCCTCAACATAAATTTAAAAAAGAGCTATTACCAATTACCGAAATTAATAAAAGCCTTTCATCAATAATTTCTTTGGTTAGAAAAGTGAATCCAAATATAAATTTCATATTTACTATATCCCCTGTTCGTCACTTAAGAGATGGATTCATTGAAAATCAGCAAAGTAAATCTCATTTAATTTCAGCTCTACATCAAATCATAAAAAATCAAAAAAACATTTTCTATTTTCCAAGTTATGAAATCATGATGGATGAATTACGTGATTATCGTTTCTACAAAGAAGACATGATTCACCCAAATCAAATAGCTATAAATTATATTTGGGAAAAATTTTATGAAAATTGGTTGTCGGATGAGGCAATAGATCTAAAAAAACAAGTGATAAAAATTCAAAGAGGTTTAGAGCATAAACCATTTAACACTGATTCTAATGAATACCGTGAATTTTTATCTTCTCTTCAAAAAAAAATTAAAGCCCTCAAGAAAAAATATTCTCATATTACTTTTTAAGAGAATCACCGTTTAGAATTAATCTATAAATTTTAAAACGTTACCCCATGGACCACCATTAATTATGTCTATTCCATGTTGAGATAAAAAATCTGTAGCACTCTGACTTCTTCCACCACTTTTACATACTGCTATTATAGGTTTTTGAAATCCTTTAATTTGTTCTATATGTTCGGGAATAGAATTTAAAACAATATGTTTAGATTCTGGAATATGACCTTCATCCCATTCTAACTTGGTTCTAACATCTAAAATGATAGCTCCATTATTTAAATATTTCTGAATATTTTCTGTGGTGTTTTTATTGCTAAACATGCCAAATAAACTCATAATAGATTAGTAATTAAATTCTCAATTAGTTCGTAAAATTAAACAATTTAGAGTTATAAATATTCAAATAGTGTAACGTTTTAATGTTTTTCATCACTAATAAGTAACGCTAATTAATATTGAGTATGAGTTCTATTGCAGCCATGATAACAAGTATTAAAAATAATAAAAGAGCTCAAC
>Ga0315315_10002485_pt1 | contig 16885 bp, 9 predicted proteins | sample M140m3416metaG_FD_203699 | JGI IMG/M metagenome (GOLD analysis project Ga0315315, IMG submission 203699) | Ammonia-oxidizing marine archaeal communities from Monterey Bay, California, United States - M1 40m 3416 | ecosystem: Environmental > Aquatic > Marine > Intertidal zone | place: USA... | reverse complement strand
GGGAGTGATGGGGTACGCGAGCGCGGCGGCGAGTAGCGGCGCGGCGGCGAGCGAACGGTTGGACGCGCACTCGGCGGTGGGGACGGCGGTGGCGCTGGGAGCGCTGTGGAGCGCGCGGGCGATTAGGATTGAGCTGGAGAAGCGAGGGCGGGCGCGGGAAGGGGCGGTGGTGGGGAAGGAGATGTCAGAGGAGGAGCGGGCGCGAGAGGCGGAACTGCGAGCGGAGCGTCGCGCGAGGGAAGCCGAGGCGGAGAAGGAGCGTCGACGCGCGAGAGACGAGGAAGAAGCCGCGGAGAAGGCTCGAGAGGAAGAGAGAATGCGTTTGCGAGCGGAAGCCGAGGCGAGAGCGGCGGAGGAGGAGGAAAAACGTCGAGAAGAAATGCGCGCGGAATTGCGCCGACGAAACGCCGAGGAAAAGGAACGGTTGGAGGCGAGGTTGAAAGCCGAGGCCGAGGCAAAGGCGGCGCAGCTCGCGGCGGAGCGCGCGGAGCGCGAGAAAGAGCGACTCGCGAGAGAAAAAGCGGAAGCAGAAGAGCTCGCCCGGCGCCAAGTCATCTGCGACGAGCGCGGCGAAGTCGAAATGACGGTGAGCGCGGACACAGAGGTGGTGATGAAGCGCGACAACGCCACGGCGCCCGTGGAAGTCATCGTGACCGCGCGCGTCGGTATCAGCGAAGGTGCGACAGAAAGCGCGTCTTTCCGAAGCGCCGACGAAGCGCGCGTGGCGTCACTTCCGCTGTGTTCCACCGTCGCCGCGAAAGCCATGACGGCGTACGGCTCGGACGCGCGCCTGCAAGACATGATGGGGAACGGGCCTTTGAGTCGACTTCCGGGCATGGACGATCTCGAGTTCGAACATTGGACGCGTGTCATGCAAGCGCGCATGGATAGCGAAATGCGGACGGCCATCGTGCGCTGCGGCGCCGCACTCGAAGTGAAGCTCCGTGAGAGTAAACGCGGCGGCACGGAGAAGAGCAAGGCGACGATTCGCTTCAAGCGCCGATGTCTACCGGCGGAAGACGAAGAGAACATCGTGCATCGAATGGAGTCCGCGGTGGACGCGGTGGCGGGTGAAATCATAGAAGAGATCGAAGGTCCGAGCGGTGGTTGCGATGCCGCGTCGGACATTCTCGCCGCGGTCGAGTTTTATGAGCTCGGACAACTGCACGGCTTGCATCCCTCCGTCGTATTCCCGGCAGAGCATCCGAAGACGGGGCTTTCTGGTGCGCTCATGGCGTCCATTTTGACGCTGTCGCACTTCATCAAGCGCGCTGAACGTGCGTACGCTGACGATATCCGCGTCGGCGAACGTGCGAGACAGCTCGCAGCCACGCTCGTCGGCCGCTCCGCGAGCAAGCAAGGATCTTGGCGAGCGATGTATTTGGACGGTTTTACCGGCGACGCATTGACGTCAGCAGCGGCTATGGCGGACACCGTGCTTCCAGAGGACGACGCCATTCGTATGTTTCTCAACGGCGCCGTCGAAGAACAGCGCCGAAGACTCGCGGGCGAAGAGCGCGCGTTCGAAGAAGAGTGGCCCGACGAAGACGAAGTTCGGAAGAAGCGCCTTAAGGAAATGCGAGAGAGTCAGCCCATCACGGAGCGTTTATACGCGTTGCGCAACTCAGCCTTACAACTCGCACAATCTGGTTCGAAAGACCAAGCGCGAATGATGCTCGAGGAAGCGTATGCGTTGCGCAAAAATGACGTAGCAAAGAACAACAAGGATCCAGAGAATACGGCGGAGACACTTCCAGAACTCATTGCTCTCGTACATTTGTTCGAAACACGTCAAGATTGGGCTGATGATTTACGAGCTATTCGACGAGAAGTTTTGAAAAGTGTTCGCGTCGCGACTGATGAAATCTCAGCCGATGGCGACGCGATCGCCGCTGTTGCGTTGCTTGAATCCGCTGTAGACGAATACGAACCGTTTCTCGGCGAAGATGACGAATGTGTCGTCGCGTATCGAGCAGACGTCGATGCGATGTGGACGACAGCGGGTATCGACCCGGTCGAGCGCGACGAATGTGGGGACGAGTGTATGGCGAACATCGTCGGCAGCGCCGGGGCCATCTCGATGCTTACGGAAAAATACACGAAAGAAATCGAAGTTCGTCGACGTTAGGTGCGAGCGACGTTTCAATGAATATTCCTCTACGTATATGTACAACTTTCTAAGCGCTAACCCTCTTTCGACGAGCGCGAAAACATTCGCGAAAGACTTCTATTGATTTCTGAGAATGCGTTTTGCGTCGCCTCGCCTACGGCTACCGCTGCTCGTTTTGTCGACTCTCCCGCCGCTACCAATGTCTTCTTCGCGGACTCATCCCAAGTCTCCGGCGCTTGTTCGATGGTTTCTTGATCCTCCGATGCTGCTTCGCGAGCGATTTGCTCGGCGGCGGCGACAGATTCCGGCAACATGCACGTCATCGCCGTCGTCGCGGCGCGAATGGTGAGATACGACGACACCGCAGGGACTAACTCAGCGACAAGAATCGGTAAATTGTCCGCCGTGAAGACGCACTCCGACATGCGCTCGTAGAGCGACACAGGCAGCGCTTTGGCGAAGGCTTCTTCGGCGGCTCGATTCGCCTCCCCAGGGCTTCCTCCTTGCGCCTTTACGAAGACCCGAATCCTCTCCGACGCGACCGCGGCATCCCTTTGAGCGCTTCGTTCGGCGCGAGAACCAGATTCGAGAACGGTGCGAATGGCCTCGTTCGTTCGCTCTTTGGCGTCATCCCCCAATCGTGTCAACTTTTCATTAAGGATCTCGCCCAGACTTTTGACCGGCTTGTCGTCGTCCAAGAGATCCTCTGCTTCAGCGCCGCGAAACGCATCAGCCGTTTCCAAATCGTTCATCAAATCTTCCAATTCAAACTGCTCGACCGTCGGTCGCAAAGATATGACATCCACGGCGTTTGATCCGAAGAAGCACAGGAGCGCCGCGGCGATGAGGGATGGACGTAACACGGCGATGTCATCGTCTTCTCGTCCCATGATGGCTATCGCCATGCATAATCGCATGCGAATCGTAAAGTACATCACCAACTGCGGCAACATCGTGAGAGGTGCCGTTAACGGACCTCCAATCGACAAAACCGTACCCGCGGCGAACGATTTGGACGCATCTGCGTAAATCAACGATTTCTTCAGTTTCGACACCTCGAGCTCGGGATTGACTTCCCTGTGATGCGCGGCGAGCGCGGCGGCGCCTAATATCCCAACGTTCGGCACACCAACGCACGCGCCGCAAATTATTTTCCCAAGCATGTGATTCGCCGCGACGCTCGCACCCGATCGCTCAAACTCTGAAGATTCGCCCATCACGACGTTCCAGAACGTCACGATGTCTCGCAGTGGTTGGTACGTTTCGAGCACAGCCTCAAATCTCGATTTGACGATATCTTGCGCAAATCGCGCGAAGTTTTGAACCCATCGACGCTCACTCATCGATGCTTCCGCCCACGCTAACGTCGAAAACTCCTCCGCGGTGGCGGTGGATCCGTCGGCGACGCGTTCGAACAGCGCCGTCGACTCCAACGATTCAACCGCAGTCGACGCCATCCCCACTCGCGACATCGCATCCATTAACGATTTCGACACCTCGCACCCATCGACGACCACGAAAACGCTCGTCACGCCAACGCGCGCGCACGCGCGCTCCAACGTTTCCTCGAGACGTTCTTCGCTCGCCGTCTCGACCGTCGTCACGACGACGACTGCGTCCGCCGTCGTCGACCGCGCGTCCTCTCGCAGCCCGCCCTCCAGGCGCCGCACCGCCACACCGCTCGGTAAACCATCCACCAACGCACATGAAGCGCTCGCGTCGTCGACTTTATCGCCTTGGCGTCGATGATCGACGACCAGCACCGTCGTCGCGCGCTCCGCGTCCCGCGCGCACGTCTCCGCGAGCGTCTTCACCACCGTCGCCGACGCCTCGCCCACGTCGCGCGGCAGCACGCGCCGCGCGAGGGTGATGTTCGCGCGTATATCGATCGAGAGCGCGCCGAGGGCGTCCTGGCGCGCGAACGCGACGGGAGCGTCAGTCGTCGATCGCGATTCGTCGCATCGGGACGGGCGCGTAACAGTATCGAGTTTGGAAGTTTTACGGCGCACCTTTTTGACGCGATCGCGCGAGACGTCGTGCCAAGCGCCGAGCGCGCGATGCGCGCGCGGGTCGTCGGGCGCGGCGGCGGACATGGGAGACGACGGCGACCGCGCGCGACGGTTTCTGGGGTGACTGGCGAGATAAAATATCTTTTCGACAACCGAGTCGGCTACGCCATCTCGAACGCGTTGGCGAGATTGCGCTCTTGACCTTTAGCCTTGGGAGGCGTGGGAAGAATGAACTCCTCCGCGGAGGGGTTTAAGTTGGAGGCGGCGCCGAAGTCGCGAAGACGCTCGGGGGTGTCGATTTCCGCCGCCATGGCTTTCATGGATTGGGAAATTTCGGGAAGGTTGGAGAGATCTTGCTCGGCGATGGCGTCGATGGAGACGTCTTCTGGCGCGGAGAATTCATCGTGTTGTATTTGGCCATCGATGAGATTCGCGATTTGTTCCTCTTCGTCCGCCTCGAACTCGGCGATGATGGCGTCAATGTCGGCGCCGGTTTCCGCGAGCATCTCGCGAAGCTTCTCCACGCGGCGTCCTTCCTGGCCGAGGCACACCAAGAGATCAGCGAGCTCTTCCTGCGCTTCCGCACTACCGGCGGCGTAACCTTCTGTATAGCCCTCTTCTTTACCTCGCTCGAACCCTCGCTCGAACGCCGCGCTTAAACTCTCTTCCGAGGCATCGACGGCGGAATCGAGCGACGTCGACCGCTCGGCGAGCTTGGCCTCCAAATCTTGTACCTTTGTGGATAGTTCGTTCGTCGTCGCGTGCGCGTGCGCCAGCTCTTCGGTAAGAGCGTCTCGATTCAATTTGATGTCTTCTAATTCCGACGCCCTCGCGTCGATCGCCGCTTGGAGTTCTGCTATCGCAGCGTCGTGCGTCGCGCGTTCGACCCAGTTTTCGTCGTCGCCACCGTCCCAGTACCACTCGCCGGTGTTTTCATCGTACTTCCATCGAGGGTCGTAATCGTAATCGTCGTGGCCTTCGTAACCTTTCCAATCGCCGCGTTCGTCACCTTGCTGCGCTTCGTAAGTCTCCGAAGCGACGATTTCTGTTTCAGTCCACTCAGTCGTCGAAGGCGCGTTCGTGTCCCACTGCGCCACCTCGGCCGCGCCCATCGACGCGTCTTCGTGCTGCAACCACTCCTGCGTCTGCGTTTCCCATTGCGGGTGTTGTTGATCACTCTCAACTGGCGGTACGTCGGCTTCGGCCCAGCGCGGAGACCCATCCGCGGCTTCGGCCCAGTCGCTCGCGCCGCCGCCGAAATCCGCGCCTTCAGCCTCGCGGTCTCCCGCGTCGACCACCGGCGCGGGCGCATCGCTCACCGACGTCCCGCCGACGTCGACATCATGCAATACTGGTGCTCTGTCTTCCTCTACCGCGCTCGCATCGCTCACCGTCGGCTGCATCAACGCCAGAGGCTCGCGTAAACTCTCGCTCTCATCGTCGCCGCCTTCATCCGCCGCCCGAGGCGCCGGCACGAAAAATTGCATCCCCCCGTGCGGTATGGGCGCTCCTGTCCCACCAATCGGCGCCACGCTCGGCACGAACGCGCTCACGTTCGCCATCGGCGCCGCGACCTGCGCCGAAGTCATCCCTTCCCTCGCGAAGACGTCAACGTATCGCGCGCGCGTCCCCGCGTGAGTTGGTCCCGCGCCTCCCCCCGTCGGCGGCCCTTCCCTCGACGCGCTCGCGCTCGGCGCGTCGCCGTCTAGAGATGCGGCCGCCATCGTCGCGTTCGGCGGCTGCATCACCGGCGGCGCGCCGATCTCCGCGGCGCCGCTCGCCGTCCCGCTCGCCGGCGCGCTCCCGTCCACCCACGACTGCGTCTTCTCATCAAAGTAAAACGCCGACTCCAGCCCGAGCTTGGCCTTGGTCACTTTTTTCCCTCCGCCCTGCGCCGCGCGAAAACGAGCGATTCGCGGTCAGTGCGCGTCGTCGCGAGCCGATCTTTGGTTTCAACACGAATCTGCGGTTGACGGATTCGTGAGAGATTAGTCGCGTCTTGCGCCGCCGCGCCGCGAATTGTACGTACGAAACCGAGACGAGCAAACATGCCCTTCGGGGCGTCGTCGTTTTGGGCCATCGCGGTGCGCGCGCGCGCGGCGGTGTGCGGCGCGCGGCTCGCTCGGGACGCGGGAACGGCGGACGCGGCGGCGGCGAGCGAGCGAGCGCAGAAAGGCACGCCGAAGAGGAGACGCTCGAGAGTTGTTGTGTTATCGTCACTATTGCATTTAAACATGAGCTACTAGATCATATGTTGCGGTGAGAAAGAATGGTTACGTGGGTGGCGCGAACCGTCGTCGAGGCGCGCAGAGCGACTCGGGACCGACGCGGCTATCTAAAAGGACGCAGAACTTGACTTTTTATCGCCTAGTCGGTGCCTTCGTACTCACGCATGCGCGCGAGGCGCTCATCTTCTTCCGCCATGGCTTCGGCTTCGGCGCACATGCGCTCGATCTCTTCCGCAGTCAAACGGCCGCGGTCGTGTTGCAAGGACACGTTGGCCTCGACGCCGGTGACGCGATCCTTGGCGGTGACGGTCAACAAACCGTTGGTGTTGACCTCGAAAGTGACATCAATCTTCGGTTCGCCCGCGGAAGCGCGCTCGATGCCAGAAATTTGGAACTCGCCGAGCAAGTGGTTGCCGTCGGTGTTGGAGCGTTCGCCTTCGAAAATGCGCACATCAATCTCGTCTTGGTTATCATAGACGGTGGTGAACTCGCTCTTCTTTTTGCACGGAATCGCAGTGTTGCGTTGCACAACCTTGGCGAATTGGCGACCTTCGCACTCGACACCGAGGGAAAGCGGAACGACATCCATGAGGAGAACGCGAGAAGTCTGCTTGTCGCGGACGCCCGCGAGAATCGCACCTTGCACGGCCGCACCGTACGCCACCGCCTCATCGGGGTGGACAGACTTGTTGAGGGTCTTGCCATCGAAGTATTCGGTGAGGATACCTTGCACGCGCGGGACACGGGTGGAACCACCGACGAGGACGATTTCGTCGACTTCTTCCTTCTTTTTGCCGGCGTCGCTGAGCACGCGCTTGACAGAGTCGAGGCAGCGTTGGAACGTCGGTTCGCAAACCTTCTCGAATTGTTCACGGGTAATCTTCATGTTGATTTCGATTTCACCGATGAAGCATTCGATGTTGGCGTGGTTGGCCACGGACAACTCGCGCTTGGCCTTTTCGCACGCCGTGCGCAACTTGCGAAGAGCCTTTTCATCGCCGGTGAAGATGTCGGCGCCGCGCTCCTTTTCAATCTCCTTTTGCGCGAAAGCCGCGAGGGACGTGTCGAAATCTTCACCACCCAAGTGCGTGTCACCGGCGGTGGAGAGCACTTCGAAGACGCCGTCTTGCAAGTTCAACAAGGACACATCGAAGGTACCACCACCGAGATCGAAGACCAAGATGCATTGGTTCTTGATGACTTCGCCGTTTTCGCCTTCGCGGCGATCGAGGCCGTACGCGAGCGCCGCCGCGGTCGGCTCGTTGATGATACGCAAGACGTCGAGACCCGCGATGGCACCGGCATCCTTGGTTTGGCGACGCTGGGCATCGTTGAAATACGCCGGCACGGTGACGACAGCCTTGGTGATCGGGACACCGAGCTGCGCCTCGGCAGTCGCCTTCATCTTTTGCAAAACCATGGCGGAAATTTGCTCCGGGGCAAAGTCCTTCTTTTCGCCGTTCACGTCAACGGAGACGATCGGCTTGCCGCCTTCGCCTTCTTTGACATCGAACGGCATTAATTCGAGCTCGTGAGCGCACTCGCTGTATTGACGACCGATGATACGCTTGATGTTGAACAGCGTGTTCTTCGGGTTGATGGCGGCTTGGCGCTTGGCGGCGTCGCCGACGAGGCGGCCTTGCTCGGTGAACGCAACCCAAGACGGGGTGGTACGGTCGCCTTCGGCGTTCGTCAGCACGTGCGCTTCACCGTTTCTCCACACGGACACGCAAGAGTACGTCGTACCGAGATCGATACCGATGACGTGCTCGTCGAGCGTGACGTTATCCATTTGCGCGCTCAACTTGGCCGCTTCAATCTTAGCCTTTTGCGCCAACTTGGCTTCACCCAAACCTTCAATCAAGTTGTTGTTCTTCGGGTCCACGGTCAAACCGCGCTCGTACGCATTCATGGCGTCGTGCAAGAAACCAGCCTTGAAGAGCGCGAAACCGAGACGAGAGTACCCCTTGGCGAAATCCGGGCGCAACTCGATGCATCGGCGCGCATCCGCGCACGCCTTGGAGTGTTGGTCCAAGTTGGCGTAGCACGCGGAGCGGTTAGAGTAGAAAATGTGATCGTACGGATCGCACTCAATCGCCTTGGTGAACTCAGCCGTGGCGGCGTAGTATCGACCGGCGGAGAACGCGTTGTTCCCAGCCGCCTTAAACTTCGCCGCTTGCTGCTTCATCGCCGGCGTGACCTGCGCGCGCGTCGTCGTCGTCCGCCTCGTCAGTCTCCCACATCGCGCGTCTCTCTCCGTCGACCGTCTCCACCGCCTCTCGCGTCCCGTCTCTCACCCCCCTCTCGCGTCCCATCGCGCGTCGCCCCACCTCGCGTCGCGCTCGCGCCTCCCTCGCGCGTCGTCCCTCGCGCGTCTTCGCCCCGCGCCCGAAGGGCCGCGCCCGGCCCTATCCGAAATCCCCATCGTCGCCCCTCCCGCGCGTCCGCCGCGCCTTCGGTCTCCCGCGCGTCCCGATCGCGTCGCGCGTCCTTTGCGCGCGTTTCACCGCGCCGTCGATCGTCCCGCGCGCCCCATCGCGCGCGCCGTCGTCCGATCGGTCGCGCGCCGCCATCCATCCATCCGTCCGCGCGCGTCGCGTCGCGGTCGCGATCGCGTTCCGCGACGCACCTGAATCAGATCGTCCTCGTCGTGCGCGACGACGGGCGCGGCGGCGGTCTTGCCTCCCTTCTTGCTGGGCGCCATCGTGTGCGGTGCGCGCGGCGAAGCGCGTCGGTGTGCGGCGCGCGCGCGCGGCGGCGGCGCGACGGGAAACCCCGCGCGCGCGCGGGGCGTCGCGCGATGCGACCGTTTTCGTGTGGGTAAACAGTCTAAAATCGGACATTCGGAGCGATCGCGCGATCGATCGCGCGCTCGGACGCGCGAAAGGCGCGTCGAGGGTCGATCGCGACGCGCGAACGGCGCGTCGCGGGTCGATCGCGACGACGGACGCGCGATCGACAATGATGGGGCGCACACGGCGACGCATGCGCGCCGCGCCGCGCACGTTCGACGTGCGGCGGGACGATGCGACGTCGACGTCGACGTCGACGAAACGCGTGACGTTCGTGCGACACGCCGAGGGGTTTCACAACCTGAAGGCGGCGCTGACGTTCGACACGACGTACAACTCGAGCCTGAACTTTGACGCGCGATTGACGCCGCGAGGCGAGGCGCAGTGCCGCGCGCTGGCGGAGACGCGAGGGGTGTGCGAGGATTGCGATCTGGTGGTGACGAGCTCGATGACGCGGTGCGTGCAGACGTCGCTGCTGTCGTTTCCGACGCTGACGCGCGCGGCGAGGGACGCGGTGCCGTTCGTGGCGAACGAGGACTTGAGGGAGACGGCGAACTATTGGTGCGATCGACGGCGGACGACGGAGGAGCTGGAGCGAGAGTTCGGCGATCGGGTGGATTTTTCGGCGTGCCCGATGAGGGATGAGTTGTGGGAGCGGTACGAACGAATTGCGGGGCCGCCGGACGCGTGGACGAAGCATCGAGAGTCGTGCGACTTGTATTACGTCGCCAATCGGTGTCGAGCGTTTTTCGAGTGGCTCGAACGCAGACCGGAGCGGAGAATCGTGGTGAGCACGCACTCGGCGCTGCTGCGTTGCATGTTTTCGTACGGTCATCCCGGCGGCGTGCGCGCGGCGCCGGAACAGATTTTCGATTCCGGCGGCGTCTTTGGGGGGGACACGTCCAAGGGCGTTCCCGTGGTGAGCTACGGCGACGACGTCGACTTCGCGGCGCGCATGCGCGAAGACTTCGATAACTGCGAGTATCGCACGTGCTTCGTCGATTTCGCTCCGCGTGCGGTGTAGACCAAAAGCCTCTTCTGCTGACGCCAAGATTGAGAATATTTACTAGGGGGACGGTAAGAGGGCTCGCCGCGCGTTGTATTTGTATTAAAATCAATTCGTATTTCGCTACTAATCAAACTTTTTCGGGTTGAGGTTGACGAACGGCTCGCATGTTTCGTCCGTCGAGGCGTCGCCGAAATCGCCTTCCATTTCGTCTAAAGAATCGTACGTGTTCCCCTTGGCGTCCCAATACGCCCAACTCTGATCGAGCACGTGCGACATCCGACGCTCCTTCGCCGCCAAGTATCCTTCGTTGAATAAATTCGCCTTGACCACGCACGCGATGCGACCGGTTATTTTTATCCCCCCACACTCTAATTCTCTGATCTTTCTCGGATTGTTTGTCATCAGTTGCACGCTGCGCACGTCCAGCTCTCGCAACATGTTCTCCACCGCCGTGTACTCGCGCGTGTCGTCCGGCAACCCGAGCCTTCGGTTGGCGTCCACGGTGTCCACCCCCTCCTCTTGCACCGCGTACGCCGCGATCTTATTCGCCAATCCGATCCCACGTCCCTCTTGCTGCAAGTAACACACGATCCCGGGTCCGTTTTCTTTAATGTAATCCATCGCCATCTCCAGCTGTTGCTTGCAGTCGCACTTCATCGACCCTAACACCTCCGACGTGAAGCACGCGTCGTGCACGCGCACCGGCACGTTCTCGCGTCCCTCCACGTCGCCGTATATCACGCACACCGGTTCGGTGACGTCTCCCGTCGTCGGATTCGCGTGTCGATACGCCCTGACCCTGTAGAACCCCTTGTCCGTCGGCAGCTTGGTCTCCGCGACGAAGCGCGTGAGCCCGAGCGTCGCGTCCTCCGACATCTCGCGCATCTTCGCGCGCGATTCCGTCTCTTCCGGCGTCGATCGCGCGCGCGTGCGCTCGCGCGCGCCGCGACTCGTCGACGACGCGGACGCCGTGGATGACGACGACGACGCGCGCGCGCGCCGCGCGGACGCGCTCGACCGCGCGGACGCGCTCAAGGACGGCCGAAGCACGCTCGACGACGCGCGCATGCTCGACGACCTCGGGCGACGACGACGACGGCGCGCGGGTCGACGCGCGTCGGTGTCGCGTCGCGCCGACGACGCCGCGCGGTCTATCCGAGCGAAGAAATTAGACAATCGGGTGTGTGATACAGTGAGATGAAATAAATGAAACGTCGTGTGCGTGATGGGCAAAAAATTGCTGATTTAGGGGGTCGAACCCTAGATCTTCTGCTTACAAGGCAGACGCCTTACCACTTGGCCAAACCAGCGATGCGCGTACATTAGCACAGATTACGCTATCAAACGACGATAAATAATTGATTGAAACACGCGCGCGCGTTCGTTACGAATTGTTACGGGTGCGTCACTCCGCGCCGTCGCGATGTCGCGCCCGTTCGAGCGCTTCGACGTCCCGGGCGCGCGCGACGGCGCCGTTTCGAACGAGCGCGGCGTGCGCGCGACGCGAACGATCCCCGCCGGCGCGCGCATAATGACCACGGAGCCTTACGCCGCGGCGCTGCGCGCGGAGAAGCGCGAGAGCCACTGCGCGTGGTCGTTTCAACCGCTGCGCCTCGGCGCGCGCGCGCGCGTCGCGCGCGCGGCGTGCGGCGCGGCGTTCCGAGACGAAGAGAGCCTGAAACTCGCGAACACCGTCGAGGCGTTCGAACGCGCGAGCGCGTGGGTGCGAAAGTCGAGTCGAGGAACGCCGGAGACGTCGGCGCGGTGCGCGCTGCAGTGCCTGGCGCGACGCGCGGGCGAGCGGGACGGGACGTGCGAACGCGCGCGGTACGAACTGTTGGGAGAAGACGCGCGGGGATTCGATGGGGTGTGGGCGCTGAGGGAATCGAGGGGACGCGATGGGAAGAGCGCGCGGGAATTGGAGAAGGCGATGGAAATCGCGAGCGCGGCGACGGTGGTGGCGGCGCTCGCGGGCGAGGCGATGGTGAAGGGGGCGACGCCGGAGGAGATAGAGACGAAAATGCTCAACCTGAAGGTCGAGTCGGGGGTCGACACGCAGTTTGTGATCTCGTTGTTGTCGCGATTTGAAATTAATGGGTTCACCATCGCGGACGACGACATGCAACGCGTCGGTTTCGGGATTTATCCCGAGGCGTCTCTGTTTAATCACTCGAGCACGCCCAACGCGCAGGTGATGTTCAAGGGTAAGACGCTCGTGGTGAAGACGTTGAGGGAAATCGCGGTCGGCGAGGAAATCACGATCTCGTACGGCGAGCAGTACATGCCGCGAGAATGGACGAGACGCCGGATGCTCTCGTCGTACGGTTTCGACGCATATGCGGCGTACCCCAAGTATGAAGTCGCGGAAGCGGCGCGGCGACGAGTCTTGGACGCCGCGACGCGAACGCGGCTTCCCATGCGATTGGGCGAACTAGTCGATTTAGGCGAGGACGTGTGCTGGTATGCGGGCGAACTTCTTCCCGACGAAGATCTCGCGCGCGACCGGTTTTGGCACCAACTCGACGTCGACGCGTACGGGGACGAGTTTGCAAACTCTGGAATCATGCTCATCAAAGACGAATCACGCGCACGCAAAACGAGCGATGATGACGACGACGATCACGACGACGGTTGGAACGAAAACAATGAGATCATGATTTGGGGCAAATTCCCAGAACATTGCGACCGCGAGCTCACCGCCATTAATTTTGCCAACGCCGCGCGCTCGCTCGAACTTCTCGGCGCGGATGGCGAAGACGACGACGAGGACGACGATCGCGATCCCGTGATCGCATTGCAGGGCTATGAGAAAGTGGCGCGCGCGTTGTTATCAGGAGACGATAAAGCAGCCGCAGTGGGAAGAAATCACGAGATATTAAAGCACGTCAATCTAAAACGGACGTTGAAGTTGACGGAACTCACGGCGCGCGTGATGCGAGATTTTGATGAACGCAAATCTGCGTGTTTCGTTGCCGTGGTGGAAAGTTCCGTGGGGGCATTTCGCGCGTGTCAAGCCACTGAAACGGTGTACAAAATGAGCGCCGGATTCAGCCCGTTCGATTCCGTGTACGTCCATCTTAAATTTCAAATGCTCAAGCTCGGCGTCTTGGCGTTGGGGTACCTCGCGCACCTGTGCGATCAGAGCGGTGCGCGCGCTGACTATCGCAAGCTCGCTCGTGAGTTGTGCCGACACGCGATTCTTACCCATAACGAACTCAAAACTGTCATGAGTAAAGCGAGCTGCGACGGCATGGTGATGCACAACGAGTGGAGTCGAGATGCTCAATCACTTTTCGCCGACTTGAGCTTCATTCGTCAACGCATCCAACAGTGGGGGAAATAGAGGAATAGGGATCGTTGATAGCTGCGCAATTTCGTATTGTTACAAGTAGTACCAGTAGTCAGTCTAGAAATGGTACGTCACGATTCGTCGACGCTCATCGCGAAACGCGGCGCCACGCCGGTTTGGACGTAGTCAACCTTCCAACCTGATCGAATCATCGACGCTTCGAAGTCGGCGACGCGCTCGTCAGCGTATGCGTACGCACGGGATCTCGATTTTGTCTCGTCCACGCGAAGCTTTTGACACGCTAACGCGGCGGCGAGCATATCGCGTGACGTCGCGTGCTCGAGCAGGAGCACCGAGGCGACGTCGTCGCGTTTGGGATCCCATCCCAACACGTACGATCGACCTTTCGCGAGGCGTACGGCGTCGGTGAACGCGTTCCAATCCTCGCCGATTTCGCTCGGTGATGCTCCGTACGAGGGCGTCGTCGCCGTGCGACGCGGTTTGTACACGCCCTCCATGTCGGCGACGACGACGCAGTCGGGAAGTTCCTCGTCCTCGTTCGCCACGAACGCCTCCGCGAGCTTCAACAATCGAAACCGATTGAGCGTATCAAACTTCAGCGATTTGGCCGCTTGCCAACACGCGAACACGTGAACGCCGATGACGCCACCATAGGCACCGAACGCCGCGACGAACGCGCCGAACTCGTCGCCATCCGCCGCGAGATCCGCCGCCGCCGCGCTCACGAGCTGAAACACCTGAATCCCCGCCGGAAGCGCTATGAGCGCCAACCATCGCCCCTGTACCTCGAGTTTGGCACGAATGTCCCCTAAATTATTATTTCGCCCGAAATGTTGCATGAACGTCCCGTTCAACAGGCTCCCTCGTCCCGTCAACGCCGCCGCTCTGACAAACGTCGCCGACGCCGCCAACGGCAAAAACAACCCCGGTGCCGCCGGCGTCACCAACTCTATCGCTCGCGCCACGTCCTCGAGCGTATTCGACAACCCCCACCATCGTTTCGGGTCCTCGTCGTACCTCTGTCCCCCGAACGACCCCGCGATGAGCGTCGCGAACGATCCCACGCCGTCCTTCAGCACCCACTTCGCCGCCGCCGTCAGCGGCAGCGCCCCCGGCGTGTTTCCCATCCCCAGCGCCACCAGCAGCGACTGCGCGCTCATTATCTCCAGCACGTCCCTAAACAGCAGCGACAACAGCTGCCAGCGCAACCATTCGACGTAATCCGCGCTCGTCGTCGCCGGGAATCCGCTCGGCAGAAAGATTCTTCGCAGCTCCGGCATCACGCTCGCCCGCTCCCGTCCCGTCGCCGCGTCGATCGGTCGCGCGCGTCGCATCGACCGCGACGCGTCCGCGCTCGCGATCCACCTCGCGCTCGCCTGCGCGCCGCGCATCTCGACCACGTCGAGGCGTCCCGGCGTCGCCGACGACGTCGTCGGCGCGTCATCGTCCGACGTCGCGTCGCGCGCGCGCCGCGCGCCGCCTCGGCGCGCCGGCGCGGCGCGCGAGAGGTCTCGGCGCGCGCGCGACGGCGCGCGCGCGACGTTCGCGCCTCGGCGCGGCGCCGACGCGCGCATGACGCGGCGTCGATGATTGACGACGACGCATCACTCGGCGACGCGCGACGCGCGACGCGCATCGCCCGAGGCGCGCCCTCGACGCCGCGCGACGACGCGCGCGATGCCGCGCGCGACGACGCGCGCGACGACGCGCGCGACGACGCGCGCGACGACGCGCGCCGCGACGACGGCGACGCGACGCTCGAGGACGACGCGCGCGGCGCGAGCGACGACGCGACGACGCGCGACGTCGATCGAGGACGTCCCTCCCGAAGACGTCGCCATCGTGGTCGAACTGCTGGACAGCGAGTCGGGGGAGGAGGTGACGGAGAAGGTGGACGCGATGGCGAAGGGCGGGTTGCTCACGGCGGGCGTCGTCGAGGCGGCGCGCGTCATCGTCGAGGCGAATCGACAGAGTGGACAAGACCCCGACGTCGTGGCGCTGCTGGAAGACGTGTATAAAACGTTGGATGTGAGACTGCGCGAGATGGCGGCGACGCAGGTGAAGGATGCGCTGACGTTCGCGCAGGAATTGATGAAGTATTTCACGGCGGAGGATTTGGAGCGCGACGAATCGGTGGCGGTGACGAAGGTGCAGTTGATGATGCGAGAGGAGTTCGAGAGGCCGGGAGGGGTGTCGAGGGAAGCGTTGGCGAAATATCTCGACGAGGTGTTGCCGGTGATGGATCAACAGGACGAGAGAATACAGAGCGGGTTGGAGACGGCGACGACGCCCGAGCAACAGGCGCAAATCGTTCAGCTGATGATGCAACGCACGAAGGAGCGCATGCAAATCGAATTCATTCGCGATTGCGCGGCGGGAATTTGAGCGCGATGGACGGTGATTTTTAATATCAAAACTACTAATACTGACGACGACTAATTGAAGCGTAAACCAAACTTTGATTGCCCCCCCCTCGATTGGCCGCGCAGCTCGGCGCCGCCCGCGAGGCCCATGTCGAAATTCGCCTTGCTCTCGACTTGCGTGCCCGACGCGGCGAATCCAGTGCCTCCTTTTTGCAGTTTAATGACATCCTTATCGGGTCGAATCTTCACACCGTCGTACGCGCCCTCTTTCTCGACGACTCGCTTGAAACCTTCCTCCGAAATCGCCGTCCCCGTCGGCTTGAGCACGACGATGGCCGTGGCGTTCGTAAACGTCTTATACGTGATCGGACACATGTACTTCCCGCTCTCCCCCTCTCGCACTTTCGTCCACTTGATCGTCACTAAATCCTTCATCCGCAACCTCTCCAACGTCGTCGGACACTTGGTCTCCTTCTCCGGCTTCTCCTTCGCTCGCGTCAACCCGTCGTCGACGCCGCCGTCCACCCTCCAAAACCCATCCATCGTCGCCGCGCGCGTCGCGTTCACCTCCATCGCCTGTCGCGACGCCGCGCCCGCGTACGCTTTCCCCTCGCCCTCGACCTCGTCCGTCGTCCCTCCCCCGCCGTGATTCGCCGCGTGAAACGCCGCCAGCTCGACGCGTCGCCGCTTCGCGTCCCGCGCGTCGTCCGCCCTCGCCTCCGCCTCCTTCGCCCGCGCGTGCTCTCGCGCCTTCCGCTCGAACTCCCGCCTCTGATCGACGAGACATTGCACGATCGCGCCTCGATCGTACACCACGCCTCGCGGCGTGCACACGCCGTCGTCCGTCGTCGACAGCGTCAGCGCGCACGCGTCGAAATCCTTCACCGTCTCCCGCCCGAGTCGCTCGCGCACGGTCCCGTATCCCAGCGCGCGCCGCTCCGCGTGCGTCAGCGCCTCGGAACCGAGCGTCCCGGCCTGCTTGGAGTGCTTCTTCGTGCTCCCGCGCGCCATGACGCGCGCGATTCTGTCGTCAAAAAGCGTCGACGCGCGGCGTTCGCGACGCA
>Ga0315315_10002482_pt1 | contig 16894 bp, 14 predicted proteins | sample M140m3416metaG_FD_203699 | JGI IMG/M metagenome (GOLD analysis project Ga0315315, IMG submission 203699) | Ammonia-oxidizing marine archaeal communities from Monterey Bay, California, United States - M1 40m 3416 | ecosystem: Environmental > Aquatic > Marine > Intertidal zone | place: USA... | reverse complement strand
GTTTTGGTTTTTGTGGGTGTTTTCATAATATCAATATTTAACTTTTTACAAATGTCTTTTAATTCTTGAGCTTTATAATTAGAAATACCTTTTATAGGTTTGAATATATCATCAACTACAAATAATTTATTTCTATATTCAAATAATTTATCTTTTTCTAAAAATAATCCACATTTATCTTTATCTGGAAAATATTTAATTATACAATTTTTATTTGTTGGTTTTATCAAATTTTCATAAAAAATTTTATCATTCATATAAGTAAAATTATATTCTTCTATCATTAACATGGATTCTAAACTTTTAATACTTAGAATGGGGTCGCTTGATAAATTACCTTCTACCTCTGTTAATTTTATCTTTAATTTTTTCAATGTTTGTTTTCCACTTCTCATTTTTTCAATAAAATTAATTTTATATTCTTTTTCTGTTGTAAAAGTATTTTTTTTTAGAATTTCATATTCACTAAACCCATATCTAAATATAAACCAACACCAAAAAATACTATCTTTTTCATCAGGAATAAAAAAATCTTCATTCTTTTTTGATTCGTTCTCTTTTTTTTGTTGGCTTTTATTATATATTTTTGCTTTTTCTTTATAATATTGATGCATCATAAATTGTTGCATATTATTATTATCAAGAGCATACTTATTTAATTGATTAAACAAATTAGACGTCTGTTTCATTTAAAGTTACTGTGGGGTTGGCTTTAATTTGTTTATCATTATCTATAAAATAATCTTTACACAATTCATTCTTAAACGCTTCTATATCCTTAAGATTTCTTTCTTGTTCTTTTATATATAATAGTGTTTTTCCTAGTTCTTTTATAGTATTTTCATTAAATGATGTCATATTTATAAATATACCATTTCTATTTTCAGAAAATTTAATGTCATTATCTTTCAATATTTTAAAAATTTTGATGTGGTGTATTTTATCCAACCCTTCTATTTGGTTTTTTAAATCAATTAAATATTTTGTATTCATATAAGAAATGAAAAAATTTATATTTAAGTATAAATTTTTTTAAAGGTCTTATTCGTTAATTATTCCCAAGTAACTTTTGTCTTTGGTTTTTTTTTAGACATGATTAATTCTCCCAATACTGAAATGGTTTCATCATTTAATTCATACCGAATACCGATAACTTTGATATTAATATCGTCATCTTCTTTTTTTTGAGAAAATTCTTCATTATTATAATGATGGTCTCTAGCAATAAATATAGTTATAGGACTTTCTTCTTCTCTTGTATATTTTGCTCTAATACCTGCTCTTGTTACATTCATAACCTTACAAGAGATTATTTGTCCTTCAACTGGTCTACATATATCACATTCGAACATAACATCAAATACAACTGTATTCGCTTCTACAACACCAGAAGAATATGATAATATTTGAATAGATTTTTTTTTAATATAACCCTCCTTGGAGCATTTATTATATAAAGTTTCTTCTAATGTTTTTTTTATATTTTCTCTAATATTACTTCCTATACTTTTGAATGGTAACAATATTTTTCTTGTAAGTACATTTCTCATCCATATTCCTTTTTTTCTTAATTTATTCTTGTTTATTTTTCGTTTAACTTTGGATTTTTGGATTTTCTTATTGCTCTTATCAGAAGTACTCATTTATAATATATATAATGATTATGTTTATTATATTTTCAATTTTATTATTTTAAAGTTCTGTCTTTTATATTCATTAACGCATCTTCTACAGTTGAGAAAAACCATCTTTTATCATTTATTTTATATTTATCTAAATATCTTAATAGTAATTCTGTTTCTACACATAATTGTATATCTGTTATTGATATATTTTCAGCTCCTTCTATATCTTCATTTTTAACATTCTTTATTGAAAAGTCGGGCAACGGCTCTCCTTTATCATCCGAAATAGATTCGAAGGCAACATTGTATGTATTATTACCATTAACTTTGGCTATTATACCTGGATAATATTGATTCTTTTTTATTTGCTTATTTTTTAAATATGATGGATTAATTTTAACCTTAACTTCATCATTTATTTTTGGAGTATAATAACTTTGTGTGTGTTCTTTATTATAAATTGTATTTGTTCTGTTATGTTTATCCTTCATTTTATATTTATTTTTATCATTATCATGTAATGCTTTCACTAAATTATTAATTCTATCTAATGTGACTCTTCTATTTTCTCCCTTTGATGGACATTCTAAGCCTGTTTCTTTCTTCTTTTTACCTAAAGGTTTCATACTTTTAGTTTTAAATACAATAATGTCCTTCTTTTTTCCTTTTTTTGTTAAAAATCCAATTATTTTTTCGTTAAAAGCTTCAATATTGATTTTATTTGGCTGTCCAAATTTTTTAAATATACTAGGTAATAGAATAGGAACGTTTGTTTTATTTGTCTTCCATTGATTTTTTTCTTTATCAAGAAAAAATATATATATAGGGAATGGACTTCCTTTCCCAGCAAATATTTTTTTATAATCAGTAACAAGAAATCCTATAGTATCTCCTTTCTTAAAAATATATTCATTTGTTATTAATGTCAATAAATCATTAAATTCTTTACTACTTTTACTTTTAGGATTTAATAATCCATTCATTATTTGTAATTTTTCATTGATATTTAATATATCAAATAAATGTTCTAAACAAAATCTCTCCAATTCCTGTTTATTTAATCCATCGTGTTTAACCAAATTATTAATTGCCCATGGAGCAGCTGTTATCCAATCAACTGGTTTAATAATATTATTTCCATCTTTTTGTAATGTTATACTTTTATTAAATACTGCTTCTAATTGTTTTAATGATTTTAGATTTTCTCTATCATTTGTCTCAACATCTTGTTTATATTCTACTTGGTCAGGTAATAAGAATTCTAAACTTGGTATTTTAATATCAATTGGTTTTTCTCTTTCTAATCTAGTAATATGTTTGTTATCCAATTCAATAGGTTGAAATAAATAAAATTCGCCTATATTTACAAGTCTTCCTGTTCTATTAAGCATATCAATTAAATATTCATTTTTATCATTTATTAACACATCTAATGCCATATTTATTTGTTCTGGTGAATAAGTTTTAATTGCATTAATTCTTTTAATTAATTCATTTTTATTATAAATATAATGTTCCTTGAATAACGATTTAATTCTTTTTAAAATTTTTTCTAGATTCATAACTATATAACTTTGAGAATATGAATCAGTTGTAATTTCTTTACCAATACTATCATTTGGATTACAAGTATATTCACATTCCATAAAATCACAATTTAAACTATAATTTTTATGACCGATTTTAAAATTAATATTTTCACCAGTTGATAATTCTAAATCAATATTTTTATTCAAATTACTAGCTAACATATCTTGTTGGTTTTTATTAATCAAACAATCTATAGCATTTTCTTTTAACACTCTTGAAACCTTACCAATTTGAATGGATTTATATTCTGCTAATCTATAAACATATAAATCAATTGGTTCTATTTCAGGATTCATTAATTGACTACCATACATAAATACTTGAACATTTCTATCTTTAAAAGGTAAATTACAATGACTTTTATTTCTCACTCCTCTACCAACTGTTTGGTCTGATCTATTTAAATTAAACCAAGGTTCTAAAATATGAACTTGTCTAATGTTTTTAAAATCCAATCCCTCAGAGCCCGCTCTAGAAATGATTATAACTTTTACATTTTCACCATTAATATTATTAGCTGATGTACAAGCTTTCAATTCTTTTTTAGGAGAAGGGGATAATTTTTTATCACCAGTAATCATTACATAATTACCAATTGTTGCAGATTTGGGTGGTGTTTCAAATAAACATTTATCTCGTCCTCCATATCTTTGAAATCCCAATTCTTCCAATGCTAATGCAATTGGAATACAACCTCCAGCCACATATGTTGAATAAATTAAAACAATGCCTTTACTTTTTCTTACATTTTCCATTATAGAATATATTTTTGCGCTGTATTTTTTCAAAGGTGATTCATCTCCTCCTTCACTACTAAATAGTCTTCCAAATTTATCTGATATTTTCTTGTTATAACTGAAATCTTTGAGAGTATCTTTATCATAAAGCATAGTTCTTCTTAATCCAGTAATTCCGTATAATGATTTAATATCAACATTTTCTTTATCTAAATCAGGATGAGGATAAATCATATTTAATGATTGTTGAGGTCCATCAATAACAGTATATTGTATTCCAAGTCTTTTTTCATTTAATATTGGTTTTTGTTCTTTTGTTTTATCAATAATATAATTATATGCTTTATTTTGTTCTTCATGTAAAGCAGTTATAACTAAATCCAAATATTTAATAGGTTCGGGTATTTCCATTGTATTAATTTGATATTTTGGATAACTCCAATCTTTGTTTTTAGCTAATAACTTCAAAGAGCGAGGATTATTATAATCACTTGGCCAAATTTTATAAGGAAACGTAAATGGATTTTCACCACTTACATAACTTACATAACCTATAAGTTTTTGAATTAATAATTCTTTACCAACTTCATTTCCACCTGTATCTTTTAAAAAATTATTATCCTTATCAAAAACTTCATTTATTTCAATAGGATATCTATTATCATTCAAATTTAATAAATTGGCTAACCATATTATTTCTGTTGCGTTATTAAACATTGGTGTGGCAGTTAATAACATTAATTTCATATTTTCCGCATATGTAACTAAATCTAACATATTTTGTGTTGTCCTTCTTATTTGTTTCTTTTTTGTTGAAATACTTCTTATATTATGAACTTCATCAATTACTAATAATCTATCTGAGAACATTTTTTTTATTGCTGAAATTTTTCGACTAAGCCTTTTTTCTTTATCATCTGTTTTTCCTTGTGATTTTTTAACAAGTTTATTAATTGTATTAGCAAATTCTGTATATCCAACAAATTCATAAGATTGTCTTATTATTTTATCTATTTGTTTTATTACTTTTTCTTCAGTCAATCCTTTCATGTTCATTGGGTTAACTTCTTTAATAAATTTATTACCTGTACACGCTTTAATATTCCATAATCCATTTATTTGTTTTAATTTTCTAGAATCAAATAACTGTAATTTATAATTTTCCTGAACTACTGGACTAGCAACTATCATTATTTTTTTGTCAATACCTAATTGTTGATAATAAGTTCTCATATCTTCACATACAGAAATAGATGAACACGTTTTTCCTGTTCCTAATCCATGAAATAAAAGTAAACCATTGTAAGGTGTTTGAAAAGATAAAAAATTTCTAACAAACATTTGATGGGGTTCTAATTCAAAATCTAGTTTAGGATTACACAATTTGTCAGCAATTTCTTGTATATTATCTATCTCCTCTTGACTCTTTTTTTCTATTTTTACATCATCAAATTCTTTTTTAACACTTAATTTTGCTGTAAAATTAGGATCATCTAAGCTAGGATATAATGAACTTGTATCTATTTTTTCTTCAAGTATAAGTTCTTTATTTTGTTTTTCAATACATTTTAATACTTTTTGATATTCTTTACTTTCTAAAGTTAATTTTTTTGTTGTAGCTAAAATTGTTTTTATTAATTCTTCACAAGAATCTTCTAAATCAGGTGATAAATCTGGTAATGGTGAAGGTGAAGAAGGAGTAGTTTTTTTTGACGGAGTTTTCTTTTTACTAGGCTTTTTCTTTATAACGTCTTTTTTTATTCTTCTTGGTTTTTTCTTTTTCGATGGTGATTTTTTTTTATATTTTTGTGTAGTTTTAGCTTTTAAAGACATAGTAGTAGTAAATTTTATTAAACCTTTTGATTGTAACTCGTCCCATGCTTGATTTGCATCATCAGGCCATAAGTCAGCTTTAAATTTGATAACATCGCCTGAATCAGTTAATTCTATTCTAACCTGACTTGAATTATCTTTTAATCTAAAAGGTTCTTTATCAACCAGAAATTGTTTTCTAGCAGCTTTTTTCTTTTTTGTTTTATTATTACCTGTTTTTTTCTTAAGTTTCGCAGTTTTAGGTGGCATATTAATATATTATGAGATTAAACTATATTTATGTAGAACTTTATCTATATTTTCTAATAATTCAATACGTTCTAAATTATATGGTCTTATTGCCTTAGTTGCTTCATCTAAAGTCATCCATTTAATTTTGCTTACTTCACTTTTTTGATAATTTGTATTTTCTTTATAATTAGAATAAGCTATAAAATATCGATGTTTATAAGATTTAAAATTTGACCCTGTAAATATTTCATCAAATGGTATTACATTTTTCATAACAGATAATTTATTTTTGGGGAATCCTGTTTCTTCATTAAATTCTCTCAATGCACAATGTAAATCCCCTTCTTGATAATTCCTTCTTCCTTTTGGAAATCCCCATTCTGGTTCTGTCCAATTTGTTGTGCTTTTTTGTATTAATTGTTCAAGATTGTAAAAAGTATCATCAAATAAATGAATACCTTCCCGGATTTGATAAAATTTTTCTTTAGCATTTTTTTCTTCGGAACGATATTGAACTCCAAAAAAATCTCCCCATAAATCTTTCCATAGTTCATCAAACTCTTTTGTAAGTAGATTTGCTTTCTCTTGAATTGTCATTTCATTAATTATGTTTTGGATATATTCATTATTATATAATGGATATTTCCCTCTCATGAATTCCACATATCCTAAACTATCTTTTCTACAAATTAAAAGGTATTTTAGGGAATTAATGGTTTTATTAAAAGCTATAATACCCAAACTTGTAATTGGTTTAGAACACTGATTATATGAATGTCCTGTTTTTCCACAATTATTACAGAACTGATTATGAATAATACTCTTCATCTATATGTTAAATTCGTCATCTTTTTATATCATTTACAATTAATGGGTTTAAATCACAATGTATGGCTCCCTCATTTAAAATTTACCTTACAAACAATAGCTATTACTTATCCCGCAAAACCAAATGATGTTTCAAAAAGAAAATATTATGATTTGATACAAAATATACCTGTTTTTTTTCCTTTAGAACCAATCGGTAACAATTTTTTAAAATTATTAGATAAATATCCAGTAACACCATATTTAAGTTCAAGAATGTCTTTTATGAAATGGATTCATTTTATATTTAATAAAATTCAAGAACAATTAGAACAACCAGTTGAAGATTTTTATGATAGTTTAGAAAAATATTATGAAGAATATAAACCCAAGGAAATTAGAAATAGAGAAATTGTTAATACTAGAAAAAAATATATCCAATTTGGTAGTGCGTTATTAATAATTTTAGGTATAATGTATTTTTATAAAAAATAATATTGAGATAATGTATAATGGCTAGAAGAACAGCTAGAAAAAGCAGAAGAAAAAGCAGCAAATCAAAACGCCGTGGAAGACGCAGCCGCCGCCGTCAAAGAGGTGGTCATGCCAAACTTTCACCAGCAGAATTAAAACCTGAAAACCCTGTAGTTGAAGAAGCAGGAGAAGCACCTCCAGCAGAAGATGCGCCTGCTGATGAAGCACCACAAACCGGTGGAAAACGCAAACGCAAACGTAAAGGTAAAACTGCCAAAAAACAAAAAGGCGGCAAACGTAAATTAAACGCATTTTTCAAAGCTATGCTTGCTGCTAAAAAAAGCAAAGCAAAAAGCTTCAAATACAAGGGTAAAACTTACAAAGGCCGCAAACATCATCGTTTAGGTATGATTTATTCAAAAGCTTAATTATTACTTATATATATTCTTCTTTAATAATATATATAATGGCTGCGATGACGGCGGAATTACCAAATATTACATGTGAAAAAGATATAGCAGAATATTTAAAAGGCGTCAAATTTAAAAAGAAAGGGGAAATTGGTCCGGGAAAATCTTTCTGTGAGTTTGATACTACGGGTGAATTGGCAAAAAAATTATTTAATGATAAAGTTTTTATACACGATTTTGATGCGGCAAAAGCGGAAATAAAAAAAGCTGTTAATGCTCAATGCGTGAAAGCAGCAACAGCAGGAAAAAGTGGATGGATTCAATGTGAGGGTAAGTGTTATAAGATATTAAAAAAATACGCAGTAAAAGAACTTAAATCAACAGCGTTTATTTTAAGATTACTTGCGAAAAGTATGATTGATATTACCAAAACGGAAGAGGACATTGAGAATGGTGACGATGGAAAAGAAGTTACTGTTATATATGATGGTAAATCTGACTTTAGTGAAATAACTGGTAAATGGATGAAGAAGGACAAAAAGCACGGAGATATCACACATTTTACTATTGATATAGCAGAAAAAACCCCTAGATTAGTAATGGCTTTAGGTCCTAGTTCAGCAGGCAAAACATTCAGTGGTAAAACTGTAATGAAAATGATAAAACAAGCTAAGTCTGATTTTCCTACAAAATTTTTATCAATAGATGGCGGTATATATAGAGAAGAATCTATAGTATACCAAACAATATTAGAATCAATGTGTGAGAGTGTAACTGGATTTGCTGATTTAGTTAGTCCAAATAAATGGGAAGAACTGAAACACGGCACTATTTTTTCAGCAGGGACAGCAAAAAAAGAAATAGCTGCTTGGTTAAAGAGTAAGGACATTAAATTAAGTTTATATATTCCAGAAACATTGGGGGCACCAGATACGGTCGCGTCACGTCCATTTGCTAAAATACAAAAATACATAAAAATTACTAAAGACAGTAATTGGATTGGTTTATTAATATGGCAACATCTTAATGATGCAGAGATAAGCAAAAAAAAGAAAAATAAAATAGGAAAATGGTCAGTTATGTGTGATTTTCCAGAACAACAAAAATGTAAAGGCACTGTTCCATTAGGTAGAAAAAGAGAAAAAGGAGAAGGTAAAATTTATGATTCTGGTGCTTGGTTAAATTCTATGAAAAATGGTGAAAAAATGTTAAAGGAAGCAAGGGGATTAATAGTAGATTTCCATAATTCAGGACAACAAGAACATAAATCAACTATTAGAGAATATCCTTTGAAGGATGGGTCTTATGTATTTAATAAAGAGCTTGTTGAGAGAAATAATATGGTTTATCATAAATCAGAAGAATTACCTGAAGAAAGTGAAAGTGGTCCAGAAACAGAAGCACCTCTCATGGATGACCCACAAATTCTATTGGTAAAAAGAGGACCTGTTGTAGAGGAAATGTTTCTAAAAAGGGAAAAAAGGGAGAGAACTTCTTCTTATGGGGGTAAAAGAACTCGTAAGAGAAAAAGAAAAAGGAAAAGAACAAAGAGGAAAAAAAGAAGAAAGAGGAAAAAAGGAACAAAAAGAAGAAAAAAAAGAACTAGACGAAGATAATTTTATATATATTACAAATATATATGAAAATAAATTTTGTTATATTTTTAATTACAGCATTTTTGATAGCAAATACATATTATGATGGAAAATTTACCGAATATTTGACAAGAGGTAAAAAATATTATAAAATGGCTACATTTGCTTTTGTTGGGTTAAGTATTTATTTATTTATTAATAAAAATCCAGGTGAAAGTAGAAATTTAGTAAAACATGCGACAGATTTAATCCGTTATATGCCTATTGATTCAAATACAAGCGATATGCTTACTCCCTTATTTGATTTTACAAATGCTAGAGATAAAATAAATCAAATGGGTCAATCAAATATAAATATACAAATGACTCCACAAACAAGAAGAATGATGAATTCTGGAGGTGGAGGTAAACGATGTGTAAGTGAAACAAAAAAAAAGTATGTAGCAGCTCAACAAGGTTGGAAATGTAAAAACTGTAGAAATCAATTAAATCATACTTTTCAAGTAGACCATGTTATAGATTTACAATTTGGTGGTGATAATAGTGTAGGCAATTTAGCTGCTTTATGTAATAATTGTCATGCCGAAAAAACAGCATCAAATAATTTATAAATATTTAATATAGCCAAAATATAAATGGCAGTATTAAATACAGTAGCAAGTATCATAGTTTATACCCCATTAATTTTAATAGGATTAACTGTTTTATCTAGCATAGGTTATGCTGTGTGGCATTATAAATATAATACACCAACATTGGGAACATTACCCCCTTCATATGTAAAAGCATTAGATATATTGAAATTTATTATTCTAAAAATATTGACACCAGTTAAATGGTTATTACAATTTTTATGGTGGTTAATACCAATTGATAGGTCTTTATTTGGTTATCCAGCTTGGCGAGGAAGTACAACTTTTCCAGGATATATACCTAGAGGAGCTTGGGCATCTAGAAATTTAGGTAGAACAGGATTATTTACAATACTAATTTCAATAATAACAACTACGATATTAATCCATAAATATGGATTGCCTGATACTATTATTGGGTGGAGTAGCACAATTAATATTACTTTAATTAGTTTAGCAGCATTATCTGTTTTCGCTATATTTTTAAGTTTTAATCAAAGAATAATGTCATCAGGGAATGGTCCTGGTGGTGCTTGGCCAACTGGAACATCTGGTCCAGGTTTAGAATCAGCAAGAAGAAATTGGATGTGGACAACTAGTAAATCATATTTATATTATTCCATTGCTGTTGGATTAGCATTAGCATTATTAACCTTATTATTCTATTTAGTAGTTAATTACACTATGTTTAATGTTGCTGTATCAACAATGATATCAGTTGCGGCTTTTGTTGGCGCTATGGGATTAATATATAAAATGGCATCTCAAAATCCAGATGTCCAAAATGCATTAAGAGATAGTAGATTTTTGTCCGGATTGTTTTATTTAATTTTTATTATACCTTGTTTATTTCAGGATACGGTTAAATTCATTTTCAATCAAGTTAGACACACTCCTAAGGTAGCATACGCATTTTTAACGGTAGAAATGTTATTAATAGCCATGTATATAGTTATTCCAATAATTAAAAATTATTTTTATACATTAATGCCTGCCAAGGATGACAAAGTAATTATTTTGAAGGCAAAAATAGCAGATGTAAAAAATAACAAAATAATATTGAAACAAAGAATAAAAAATATACAAGATTTTGGCTCTATGGAATTTAAAGGTTTAAAAATTTTCGGTAAGTCAAAACAAGCATCAACTGCTAGCAATGAAGAAATTCCATCAGGAAGAAGAATAGATAAAAAAGGGTGGGAAAATATAATTTCAAATAATTTAAATGACCCGAAAAATGAAGCACAATTGCAACAATTATTATCAAATTATGGTTATACGACAAAAGATATGTGTAGTATAGAAGTAACAGAACAAGATAAGAAAGAATGTAGTGATAGAATACAAAAAACTATAAAATACATTCAAAAACATACAATAGAGTTAGTTGGTTTGAGAACAAAATTAAAGGAAGCAGAGAGAATATTAAAAGTTTTAGAAGAGGAAAAAAGAAGAGTCGCTTCTATAGAAAGGAGTAAGCTTTTATTAAGAGACCCTGTTTATTTAAAAAATAAAAGAACTTTAAGTACATTTGAAATAGAAAAAATAGATAATTTTGATATTGAATATAATTATAATTATGCTTTGAGTTCTTGGTTTTTTATAAGAGCACAATCTCCTGAATACGGAGCATCATATAATACATATACACCAATATTAGATTATGGTGGAAAACCAACAATATTATACAATGGAAGATTAAATAAATTAAAAATAGAAATGAATAATGGATTAAATAATAAACCAAAAACATTTATAATTGATGATTTTCCTGTTCAAAAATGGACAAATATAGTTATTAATTATGACGGAGGAATATTAGATGTTTTCATGAATTCCAAACTATTAGCATCATTTAACAATGTAGTTCCTTATATGAGTCAAGATAATATTACTATTGGGTATACTAATGGTATAGGTGGTGGTGTATGTAATGTAGTATATTTTCCTCAATCTATTTCAAAAGAAAGGATAGATATAAATTATAACATATTAAGCAAAAAAAATCCTCCAGTTATTTAGATAATTTCTAAAGGTATATTATATTATGAATTTTAAGAAGATTTTACTTGGAGTCATAGTAATTATAATTTTATATTTAGTGTATGTTTTTGTATTTTCGGATTCAACAACACAACTTTTGTATTCCGGTGGAAATGCCAAAAATGCTGTTACAGTAAAAGCAACAAAATTCCCTAGTAATAAAGCTTCTGTTGACTATACCTTTTCTATTTGGGTTTATGTAAATAGTTGGAATTATAGGTATGGCAGCTCAAAGGTTATATATCAACGCTCTGATGCGAATAACACAATTTTTGCTCCCAAGGTTTCTTTAGGACAATCTACAAATAAATTGGAAATTAGTATGACATCTTATCCTGATAGTGGTAAAACAAATACTCCTATTCCAAATGATTGGGAAATTAATAACATTCCTATTCAAAAATGGTGTAATATAATTGTTTCAACTAATAATAGAGCCGTTGATACATACATTGATGGTAAATTAGTGAATACAAATGTATTAAAAGGGGTGCCCATGACAAATAAAAGTTATTCGGCATTTCTTTGTCCAGATGGTGGATTTGCGGGAGAAATATCTAAATTTAAGTATTTTGCCAGAACAATTAGCCCAAGAGAAGCCTATGAAATTTATAGAGAAGGACCTGGCGGAAACTGGTTAAGCGATTTAATGAATCAATATAAACTTAAATTGTCTTTCTTGAAAGATAATGAAGAAATTAATAGTTTTGAAATCTAAAAATCTTACTATTAATATATATAATGTCTTATACAGGTTTTGCCGGAAATCTTGGAGCAACAACAGCAAATGCACAAAATAATGCAAATCAAATGATGGCTAAATTTAGGAATAATAGAATGGTTAGCGGGACAACTGATTTTTTATATTCCAATTCCTTAGTAGCTAAAGTATGTTTTTTAGTATTAATAATTATACTATTTATAATAGGGTCTCGTTTGGGGTCTAGATTGATAGCATGGTTATTATCTCCTTCTAAAAACCCTATATTAATTGATGGTTTAAGAAAAGGAAATTCTCCATTAAGAATATATCAAGACCCAAAACAACAGGATTCTGTTCCTATAATGCGTTCGGTTAATGAACGAGATGGCTTAGAATTTACTTGGTCTGTATGGTTGTTTGTTGAAAAAATTAATAATGGTGAAGATTTAACAGATGAAAGAAAACAACATATATTCAATAAAGGTTCTTACGAAAATACAGGTGGGAAAAAAGATTTTGATAATATTGATATTCAGGGTATGAATTTCCCTAATAATGCCCCAGGTTTGTATTTATCTAGGAAAGAAAATGCTTTATATGTATTGATGAATACTTTTACTGGTGTATTAGAAGAAGTTAAAATACCTGATATTCCTATGAATAAATGGATTAATGTTGTAATGAGATGTAAAGGAAGAAATATGGATACATATGTTAATGGAACAATAGTTAGTCGTCACGTTTTCCAATCAGTTCCAAGACAAAATTATGGTGATGTTTGGGTAGCACAAAGAGGTGGATTTAGTGGTATGTTATCTAGTTTGAGATATTATAACCATGCTTTAACTGGTGTTGAAGTTGAAAATCTTGTCAAAGCCGGACCTAACTTAACTGCTGATGATAGTATGAAAATATTCCCGCCATTCCTTGCTCTTAGATGGTTTTTCCAAAAACCCGCATTAGCAGGAATGTAAATTTATAAATAATTATAACTATTTATAAATTATCTTCTCAAATTAGGATTTATACATATATCCTTGGTTGGATATATTTGATTTGACATACAAACATCACCAGGATTTATTTTTACACATGACCTGAATGTTCTATCTGTCCCAATATAACAATATCCTCCTTTTACTGTTTTTTTTAAAGAACTTGCGAATGAACTTTCAGTATCTACATTTTCTCCTTCTTGTTCTATTTTTTTTTCTTCGTCTTGGTTTCTTTCAATAGGCGATTCAGCGCGTTCCTTTATTTCTTCTCCACCTTCTGCTACAACATCTAATCCTTTATCTGTTACATTTTGAGCAACTGAAATTGTATCTTTTGTACCTTCTGCTACCGTATCTACTACTTTTTCTGTTCCTTGCGCAACACCTGTTATTCCCATTCCAAAATATTTACCTAAAACATCTGTTCCTTCGGTAAAATATAGATATAAATTATATGCTAAAAATCCTACTATAGCAATTATTAATATAACTCTAATAACATTCATTCCGCCATCATTTGATGGACTGGTTCTTACACTTTTACCAATTGATTCAACTCTTTCACTTATTGAAGCAGGTGATGCTACACTTGGAGTTGCTGCTTGACTTGGTGTTACTGTTCTCATAATTGATGGTAATTTACTTTTACTAGACATTTCTTATACATTTTATAAATATTAAATTATTTAGATAATATATATAAATGCCTAGGAAAACCAAACAACTTGTAATCAATGATGATAAATTTGAAAATATAGATGGAAGTAAAACAAGAATAGAGTTATTACCTAGTGGTAGATTAGTTCCTTATAAAAAAGAACTATGGAAAAAAAGCACTATGACATTATTCAAAAAGGTTACTCAAAAGAAATTTGGAAAAATGCAAACTAAAAAAAAAGCACCAACAAAAGTAACTAAAAATAAAACTGTCAAAAAAGTAACTATTAAAAAGAAAGTTAAAAAAAATGTTAAGAAAAGGATAACTGTTAAGAAAAAAACTGCTAAGAAAAATAAAACTAAAAAGGTAAAATGTCCTCAAAAAAAAAGAATTGAATGTATGGAAAAAGATAAAATATGTAATCCAGAAACAGGTAGATGTAAAAATCCTGTTCTCCATAAAACAATGAAAAAAGTCATGAAAGACTTGAAAACTATAAGTAGAATGCGTTCATATAGTCCATCAATTAATAAGGATATAGAACGATTATCCATTTCCCCTCATAGAAACCTTATTGGTCCATGTGAGGATAATCAAGTTTTTGTTCCTAAAAAAGGAGCAATACCAGATAGTGATGGATATGTTGACGGGAAATGCACAAGTTGGAAAGCTAAATCTTCTCAAAAACATTTACTTGATAATTTAAAAAGTAAAAAACCAGTTATTGCTAAGAATGTACGAGGTCCATTTCAAAATAGGTCTAATTGTTGGTTTAATACTTTTTTTATGATGTTTTTTATATCTGATAAGGGGAGGAAATTTATGAAAGCTTTCAGAGAAAGTATGATTACTGGTAAATTTAAAACTACTGGTAAAAAAATACCCGATTCCATTCGTTATCCTTTTTGGTTATTAAATAAAATGATTACAGGAGTATTAATTGGCTCTAAAGACCCAGAGGAATATTGGTCTTATATGGATACAAATAAGGTTATTAATGAAATATATAAGAAATTAAAAAAATATAGTAATAAACAGGTTCTTGGATATAAAGAAATTATAAAACCAGGAAATCCCGGCAATCCAATTGTAATGTTTTTAGCTATTATGAACTTTTTTGGTAATAAATATGCTTCGCGAGGTTTTGGAGTTAGTAGTTTAAATATTACAAATTATAATCATTTTGCTGATTTAAGTAAAAAGAGTTCAAAATGGTATAATTGGGTACTTGAAAACAAACCACATATGATTATTATACAAATGACAGACGGTAATGATAATGAAACAGGACCCACCAAATGGATGGGTAAAATTGGAAATACAGATAAATATGCTAGAATTAAGGATTATAAAAAGAAGGAGAAATATACTTTTACAGGTTCTGGTAATAAACTTGAATATACATTAGATAGTATGGGAATACGTGATAATAACAAACATCATATATGTGCACTTGTAACATTAAATAAAAATGATTACATGTTTGATGGGGAAAACAATGTTACTATTCAGCGCGGTGATTGGAAAAAACTATTAAATACAGATAAGAATTTCAAAATTACATCTAGAATATCAGAGACTTATAACTTGACCAAGGGATATCAATGTCTGGTATATTACCGGTCAAAATAGAAAATTGAAATTAATATGTAATGTATAATTATATATTAACTTACAATGGGAATTGAAACTAAATACGATTACACATACTATACAGCTATTGATATTGAACAATGGCGAAGAGGCAATGAAGATATATGGGGAACTGATGGATTTACTTGGGCAAAAGCTATTGATTTTATTAATCATAAATTTAAAAATAGTGAAGACAAATCTGTCAATAACTATAGGGTTGATTATGCGGGATACGAACAAAAAATAGAAGATTGGATACTACACCACGAAAGACATAAGGAGCGTCCTATATTCGTTCAGTTTCAAGATGACCAACCAATTAAAACTATTGGTGAAGGTTCTATGTTTGTATTATATGAAGAGGAAGATGAAGAATATGAAGAAGATGATTACTCTACTGGTCCTGATGATGATAATTATGGTAATGTTGATGGCTTGGCTGGGTTAGGTGGTCGCTTATAAAATTGAATTAAATATTCCTAGTTTATATATCATTAATTATGAATATTGCTTTTCCAACTGGCGTTCCTCTTAATATGCTACTTCGTAACGGTAAAGTTAAAATGCAATTTCCCAAATGTCGGGAATGTAATGAATTCTATGGTAATAAAAAATACAAGTATAAATGCTCAGGATGTTATAGAGGATTGAAAAATCAATATCCTTGGAAAGATGAGGAGTTTCGTAATAGTGTAAATGAATGGGCTCAAGCAAAGATTCAAATTTCAAATACGTGTGGTGGTTTGCGAACATTGAAACAACTTGTAAGACAAGCATACAACGGTACATGGCCAAAAGAACTTCGAGTAAATGCTTGTAAAAATCTAATAAATACACTTCGAGAAGCCTACAAAGAGCACGGCGAAGAATTTTATATTTCCGCGAAAGATGGAGAAGAACTTTTGAGAAGAACAGGACAAGAGTAT
>Ga0315315_10002481_pt1 | contig 16896 bp, 16 predicted proteins | sample M140m3416metaG_FD_203699 | JGI IMG/M metagenome (GOLD analysis project Ga0315315, IMG submission 203699) | Ammonia-oxidizing marine archaeal communities from Monterey Bay, California, United States - M1 40m 3416 | ecosystem: Environmental > Aquatic > Marine > Intertidal zone | place: USA... | reverse complement strand
AAACAATTCCCGATGCAAAAACCGAGAATACTAAAAGTGTAGTTGAAACTGGTATTCCGTATCTAGTCAAAACAAGTAGTATGGCTGGAGTCATAACGTGGTACCATTCAGGTTCTATATAACCTATCCGTCCCAACCTACCATAAGCAATATCACCACCTGTTGTATACCAGCAATAAATAACAATTGAAGAAAAAATTGTTGCACCAAAGAGGAATTTCCATTTCCAATTAATTTTTTCATTTGCGGCAATGAATGTACCAAGTGTCTGGATAGAGTCATTACCAATTACAGAATAGCTAGCAAGAATAAATCCTAGAATAGCCCACAAGCTTAGATCATAAAGTTGTTCCATTAAAGTGTCCCCTTAAAACTGAGCCCTTCTGGGTCTCATGTGAATAAATTTTATATTGGTAAAAAAGGTGGCAATTGTTATGCCAGGATTGAAAAGAATTAATAAAAAAAGACGTATTAATTTTTTCATTATGACATTAATCTGAATCAAAAAAAAAATAATACAAGTTTTATTTTAAAAATTTTTTTTAGCCCAAAAAAGCACAGATAATTTGAGCTGAATTTGAAGTGTTTCTTATCAAATTAACCTTTAGCACAAGGGACAAAGCTTCTACTAGCGACAAGAGGAAACTCATATTTCCACTTTTAAGATAAATAAAAATTTTAAAATGGCAAGTAAAATAGAATATTTATTTTAATGTAGCTTCTTCATCTCAGCTTTTGATGAGGAATTATATATTTCCATTGCTTCTGGTAATAATTCTTTTATCTCTTCTATTCTTTTTTTAGTTGGAGGGTGTGTGCTTAGCCAAGCAGGCGGTCTCTTCTTATCCTTGTTCTTTTCATACATAATTTCCCAAAACTTAACGGCCTCTTCTGGGTTATAACCTGCTCTAGCCATATAAATTAATCCTATTTCATCGGCTTCGTGTTCGTGAGCTCTGCTAAATGGTAATATCGCACCAACTAAGACTGTTGGTATATATGCCTGAAATACTGCATATTGAACTGCGGGATCTTTATCCCTCATTGCAATTTGCAACGCTACTGCGCCAACTTGTGCAAGTATACCTAGGCTTATTCTCTCGCCACCATGTCTAGCTGTAGCATGAGCAATCTCATGACCCATAACAGCAGCTATCTGAGCTTCGTTTTCCATTATATCTAAAATACCTTCATAAAAAGCTATCTTGCCACCTGGAAGGCACCAGGCATTTATCAAATCTGAATCAAGAACGGTAAACTCCCATTGATAATTTTTACCTGTGACAGGGGCAATTCTGAACCCAACTCTATTTACCGCGTCTATATATGCTTTATTTGTAGATTTTTTACCTTCTTTAACAGCCTGAGAATATGCTGCTCTACCAAGGCTTAATTCTTGATATTCAGAAAGCAAAATTAGTTGGCTCCTACCAGTAATTGGGGCAGTTGAACATGAAATAAATATACAAACAAAAGAAAATGCTAAAAAAAGCTTTCTTATCATTCTATGAAAGGAACTCTTTCATTCTTTTGATTCCTTCAGCAATGTCATCATCATGGACAGCATAGGTAACTCTTACAAAGCCTTCGCCCTGTGAACCAAATGCTGTTCCTGCAACAACTGCAACACCGGCATCAACAACAAGTTTGTCTGTAAACTCCTGTGATTTCATACCTGTACCAGTTATATCTGGGAAACAATAGAATGATCCTGGCGGTGTCATACAAGTGACTCCAGGAAGGCTATTTAAACCTTCAACCATTAAGTTTCGTTTCTTTTCTAGTAGATTTCTTTTTTCTATAGTCCAATCTTGTGGGCCAGTAACTGCTTCATATGCTGCCCTTTGAATGAATGCTGCAACATTAGTAATAGAATCTTGCAGGAAGATTGAAAGTTTAGTAATTATTTCTTCATTCGCTACTGCAAAACCTATTCTCCATCCAGTCATAGCATATGTTTTGGACCACGTATCAATAACAATACATCTATCTTTCATCTCAGGAATCGAAGAAATTGTTTTATGCTTTTTACCATCATAAATAACCTGACTGAAAATCTCATCTGTAATAACTAATAGATTTGGATGTTTTAAAACTATTTCAGCAATTGCTTCAGGATTCTCAACAATTTGACCATTTGGTCTTTGAGGAGTATTGATAATTAACAGCTTTGTTTTGTCAGTTATCATTTTATCTAATTTTTCTAAATCATATTGCCAATCTGACTGATTTAGAGGAGTATGATCTATCTTTGCATTGGCATATTTTGCCCAAACCTCATCTGGTGGATATCCGGGGTTAGGAAAAATTACATGGTCTCCATCTTCTAAAAGAGTCAATAGAGTCATGGTCAAGGCATTCTTAGCACCAGCGCAAATAATAACCTCTTCTGGTTTTGTCCCAGGTCGTCTTTCTTTCATAACTTCATGAGCAATATGCTCTCTAAGTTCTGGTAATCCTGGTCCCGGGTCATACCTAACATATCCGGCCTCTAATGCATCGACGGTTGCTTTTAGTATATGCTCAGGAGTTTCAAAATCTGAGCCTTGATAATCACCTTTTTCAAAGTGGATAATTTTCTTACCAGTCTCTTTCTCTAATTTCTTGGCGACCCTCATACTATCCCATTGTTTAGGTAAAGTGAAATGATCAGTTCTTTTGCTAAAATTATATTTCATACTAAGCCCTCCGAGGTTTTTTACATAGCTAAACTAAAGGAAAAAGTATAAAATATATATCTTCTTTGTCTAGACAAATTCTTATATTTCTAGGTTTTTTATAATATTATTTTTGGGTATATTGAGTATTGGGGCATTTATTAGGAGTTTGAAGCTTATGGGTATTAAAGAAAGAAAAAAAGTTAAATCTATAGATGTAAGACCAAATAGATCGATATCAGAACTTATGGAGTTAATGGAAAAAACTGGTTTTCAGGGCAAAAGCTTAGCAAAATGTATAACAATTTTAGAGAAAATGGCAAAAGATCCAAAAGTAACAATTTTCTTTGGATATGCGGGGTCTTTATCAACTACTGGTCAATGGAAAATTATCAACTGGTTTATGGAAAACAATCTAATAGATGTTTTAGTGCCCACAGGGGCAAATATATCAGAAGATATAGTAGAGGCTATGGGTGGCAGCTACATACAATCATCTCACATAGCGTCTGATAAAGAATTATTTAAAGAGGGCTTCAATCGATACTATGATGTACTGGGAGATGAAGTTGAATATCTAGAAATGACAGAAATCATAGCTGAGTTTATATTGACCCTTAGGAGCGATTATAATTATTCATCTAGAGAGTTTTTATTTGAATTTGGGAAATGGCTTGAAAATAAAAACATTATTTCCCTAGTCTCAGTAGCAGCTAAGAATAATATACCAATTTTTTGCCCAGCTTTTCCAGATAGTCCCTATGGTGATGCAAGTTTAATTGCATCAGCCAAAGGCTTTAACTTAACTATAGATTCAATGAAAGATTACAGGGAATATATGTCATTAGCAGAGCATGTTAAAGATACTGGAGTTGTATATATTGGTGGAGGCGTTCCCAAAGATTGGATTCAACTAATATCAGTGACAGCAGATCTCCTTTACAATGATAGAGAAATACCAAACAGACAGAACCCAAGATATAGAGATAATGTCGGGACTAAAGAAGCATATTATCCTCATAGTTACGCAGTTCAAATAACTACTGACTCGCCACAATGGGGAGGACTTTCTGGGTGTACTTTTGAAGAAGCTGTGTCTTGGGGAAAAGAAGATCCAAACGGAGATTTAGTTCAATGTTACTGTGACGCTACAATTGCTCTACCTATAATAAGTCATTCTCTATCTGAGAGACTATCTGACTATAAAAGGGAAAAGAAGGAGTTAAATACTTTTATTAAAAAAACTTACTAATTTTTGCGCTTCACTTGCTGGATTATCATTGTTAAAAACTGCATTAATTACTGCAACTCCGTCTACACCAACGGATTGGATTTCTCTTATATTGGTTTTATCAATACCTCCAATAGCAAATATTGGAGTTGAGGTGATTTTTTTTATTATTTGAGTCATTACAGTTAAATCAGTTTTTTTTCTTCCGGGTTTAGTTTTAGTTGAATATGGAGTTCCTATAGCTATATAATCTGCACCTAGTTGAGAAAATTTAACACACCTGTCAATATCTCCGTAACATGAAACACCAACTATCTTATCATCTCCAATCTTTTCTCTAATTTCATTGAATCTTGCATCTAACAAACCAATGTGCACTCCATCAGCGCCAGATTCAATTGCCACATCAACATAGTCATTAACAATAAATTTCACATCATATTTTAGAGAGATTTCTCTAATTTTCATTGCTTTGAACAATAAATCTTTTTTTGAAAGATTTTTTGCTCTTAACTGGACAAAGGTTGGCTTATGCTTTAGCACAGAATCAATTATGTCAAAATAGTTTTCTGAATTAATCAGATTTTCATCAGTAATTACATACAAACCACCGAATTTTTTCATACTATAATACTTTAGAGTCCAAAGCCTGCATTACTTTATCGGGGTCTGCCTCAACTTCTATTGGGTGATTTGAAAATCTATTCGATATTTCTTTTAACTGCTCTAAGTGGTAATTAATTTTGAAATCTACAAATTTTAAACCATGTGCGGTTGAAATTATAACAACTTTGTCTGATTTTTTTATAACCTTATTATTAACTAATTTTTCAAAAGCAGTAATTGCAACTCCTGTATGTGGGCAGTTGAATGTTCCTGTTAAATCAACTTTAGCAGCAGCGCTTGCAAGTTCTTCCTCACTTGCCTGCTCAACGATACCATCAAATTGCTTTAAAATTTTTATTGCTTTATTAACACTAACTGGATCACCAATCTGTATTGCATTGGCCAAGGTGGTCTTTGCTGGTACAGGATTAAATGTTTCAAAATTATTAAGATAACTTTGATAAAGTGGATTTGCATTTTGAGATTGCGCACAAACAAGTCGCGGTAGTTTCGAAATTAATCCCATCTCCTTCAACATCAAGAACCCCTTCCCAAGGGCTGAGATATTACCCAAATTTCCACCAGGAATTATAACCCAGTCAGGTATTTTCCAATCAAATTGTTGGCATAACTCAATACTAATTGTTTTTTGCCCCTCTATTCTTAAAGAGTTTATAGAGTTCGCCAGATAAATTTGCTGCCTCCTGCATACTTCTTGAACAATCTTCATGCATCCATCAAAATCAGTGTCTAAAGATATAACCGAAGCACCATTCGCTAAAGGTTGGACTAATTGTGCAACAGAAACCTTATTCTTAGGAAGAAAAACAATGGATTTTAGTCCTGCGGCGGCACAGTACGCGCTCAAAGCTGCAGATGTATCTCCGGTAGATGCACATGCTAATGCCCTAATTTCTTTCCCATTAGAAATAATTTGTTTAACTGAGGATACAAGAACAGTCATTCCTAAATCTTTAAAAGAACCAGTGTGACTATTACCACACATCTTAATCCATAGGTCCTCTACCCCTACTTGCTTCCCGTATTTGTCTGCCCAAAATAAATTGGTCCCACCTTCATACATTGAAACTATATTCTTATCTTCGATAAATGGCACAACCCATTCTTTCTTTCCCCAAACACCACTTCCATATGGCCAACTCTGTTTTCTGTATCTTGAATCAAATAAATCTTTCCAATATTCAGGACTATCCTTTTTAAGCTCGTCAATATCATGTTCAACCTCTAATAGACTTCCTGTTGTTGGGCATCTATAAAGAATCTCACCAATATCATATTTATATTTCGAATTCTCAATGCTTTGAAACCAACAACTATATTTACGCATTAGATAATTCCTTTTTCATTATTTCATATGGTGGCTCAACACTCTCCCATATACTAAAGCTTTCGGCACCCTGATAAGCCAACATGTCCATGCCATTTAGTACTTTAGCACCTGCCTTTTTAGCATTAAAAAGTAGTTTTGTTAGTGGTGGCGTATAAACCAAATCATAAACCCAATGATTACTTGTAATTATATCCTCTGATACCAACAAGGGATCGCTATCTTTCATGCCTATAGGTGTGCAATTGACTATTAAGTCGCTTTTATCAGAGAAAACATCTACGTCTGAAGAGCTTATTAGCTTCACTTCGGTTTTATAATTAAAATTAGAAATATGTTTCAACAACTCTTCAGCTTTAATATCGTCAATATCAAATATTACGAGTGACTTTAGCTCTGCTTGACATAGTTTAGCTGTAACTGCTTTGGCGGCACCACCTGCCCCTAAAATTATTGCTGATTTATTCAAAGGACTGAATCCTAAATCAGAAAAAAGAGATTTTTTGAAACCTAGTCCATCGGTATTATCTCCAATAAGGCTACCATTCTTGGAATATAGAGTATTAACCGACCCTATCATTGATGCTTCATCAGTCAATATATCAACGAACTCTACTACGGATTCTTTAAACGGGATTGTGACATTTGAGCCAGAAATAACACCTGACCTTATTAAATCACATATACTTTTCAAATCCTTTCCTTCTGGCTCAAGTGGCACATAGCAGGCGTTTATATTTAAACTCTGAAACGCTGCATTATGCATATTTGGAGACTTGCTATGTTTAACTGGGTTCCCAATTACTGTATAAACTTTAGTATTTCCATAAATCATATAATCTTTTCCTTAGCAAAGACTTTCTTTGCAAACTGAACATCCTTCTTTATATTCTCTATAAGTTCGTCAACACTATCAAACTTTTTTTCACTTCTAATTCTCTGAATAAACTCAATTTTAATATTAGCACCATATATAAATTCATTAAAATCAAATAGGTGAGATTCAATAAGTAAGTCTTTTTTGCCAAATGTTGGCCTAAAACCTATATTTGTTATACCACTATATTTAACTCCTTCAACAAATATATTCGTAACATAAACACCAACTTTGGGTAAGAAGCTCCAGTTAGTTTCCAAATTCGTAGTAGGAAAACCTATTTCTCTGCCTCTTTTTTCACCTTGAATTACAACACCCTTTATATAATAATTTCTGCCTAAGAGATGATTAGCCTCTTGTATTTTTCCGTTACGTAAAGAGTCTTTAATGAGTGTGGAGCTAATTTTTTTTCCTGCGCTCTCTTCTATATCAATCGCATGAACATTAAACTTAGAATCCTTAAATATTTTTAAAGTCTCTACGTTACCTGAAGCTTTTGAGCCAAACCTAAAATTTTTTCCCACAACTATATTTGATGGTTTGTTTTTTTCTAGATAGGTTTCTATAAAATTCTCTGGAGACATTTTTGAAATTTCTTCTGTGAATTTTATTTCAACTACTTTGTCAATAAAATGATTTTTTAAAATTTCCACTTTCTCATTATACGGAAGAATTAGGTCAATAGGTTTCTTGAGTATTACTTCTCTAGGATGGGGGCAAAAGGTTACTAAGCGTAACTCTGTGTTTGAATTAGTTGCTATCTCTTTTGCAAAGTTTATCAATGATTGGTGGCCAAGATGAATGCCATCAAAGTTACCAATTAATAATGTAGTAGAATCTTGCGTAGTCATTTACAAAGAAATATTAACACAAATTTTTTAATATTTTTTCCAAAAGGATGGAATTAGTAATGCAAAAATAGTAAAAATTTCTAGCCTGCCCAAAAGCATAAGAAATGACAATAAGAACTTTGAGCTATTACTAAAAAATGCATAATGTTCGTGGGGATTGACCTGCTCAAATCCTGGTCCTACATTTGTAATACAGGATAGAACGGCAGAAAAAGCACTAAAGGCTGTGACATTACTTTCGAATATCATTATAAGCATTGGGGAAATCGTGCATATAACTATATATAAAGCCATAAAGCTAAATACTCCGGATACTATTTCCTCATCAACAGACTTACCATTAATTTTTACTGTTGCTACGGTATTTGGACTCACTCTTCTTTTAATTTCTATAGCCATTCTTTTAAATATTATTAACAACCTTATAATTTTAATCCCACCGGTTGTTGAGCCTGAACACCCGCCTAATATCATAAATATTAATAGGATAATTTTTGTATGCTTAGTCCATAAGTCGAAATTATACGAAGTAAAACCAGTCCCTGTTGATAAAGAAATAGATTGGAAGATTCCATATCTAATAGTTTCATAAAAAGACTCAAAATCATAGAATCTATTTATTGAAAAGACAACAAGAATTATCAAAAGAAGATTAATTAAAATATAAGCCTTTAGTTCAGAATTTTCTAAAATTTTTTTATAATTTCCACTTATTAAAAAATAAAAAATTGCAAAACTTATTCCGGATAGAAACATAAAAAGTGCTATTATCGATTCAATTAAGATGCTATCTAAGGACTCTATATTTAATGGGTAACTAGAAAAACCCCCGGATGAAACAGTGCTTAATGTATGTACAACTGAATCAAACAGGTTGAGATTAGTTAAAGTAAATAGTAAAACCCCTAAAGTAATTGATAGTCCTATATAAACGTACAAAAGGGTAATGCCAGTCTCATAAAGTCTCGGGGTAATCCTTTCTTTTTGTGGTCCTGAACCCTCTTGATCAGTGGCAATTTGCATTACACCAACGGAGATTCTTGGAAAAACAACAAGGACCAATAAGATTATTCCAATTCCTCCTAACCACTGACATAATGAGCGCCAAAAAATTAAAAATTGGTGGCTATGTACATCAGGGAAGGGGCTGAATGAAGTTGCACCTGTTGTTGTGATACCTGAAATGGATTCAAATATTGAATTTGTAATGATATTTGTTTTAAAGATTGGAAACTCTATTAAGCCAAACAATTCAATGGATGAGAAAATATATGGCAAAGAACCTAAGAGGCCAGCTGCTAGCCATATAATAGAAGCGAGAAGGAATCCGTCTTTACGTCCCAAATCTCCGTTTATAGAACTTGGATTATTAAAAAACTTCGAAAGAACAAAGCCTAGAATCAATGTTAAGAAGGAGGCCAAAATAAAGGGAATTGCTTGAGCATATAAAGGTTTTTGTAATTGAGTTTCTATTGGAAAAAAAAACACTACAAGAGGGACTAACAAAAAAAGTCCAAAATAGTTAATAAACTTAGATATTAAATACCCTGATTTCCTTAAATTCATCCTAAAATTTTAGATTCTAAATCTTTCTCAGCCCCTGAATTTAGTGTAACAGCAATTACATAATCACCTTTTTGAATATTGCCACCCTCAGGATCCAATATTACTCTTCCATCTTTTGTTTCCCTTAGAATAAAAGCTAATGATATATCCTGTGATATATCATTAGCTTTTAGATCTTCTTTTGCTTCAAATTCAAAAATTTTAGTATTTTCATCAACAATTGTCTCATGAGAATATTGCTTTCTCATAATATATGAATTAATTTCCCCAGATATTGAGAACTTTGTATTAATTTCCCTTTCGGCTCCGATACTATTTATAACATTCTGATATTCTGACTTGGAATATACGACTAAAGAATTTTTTGCCTTTAGCTTATTTGACAACAGTGCGCTTAAAACATTAATTTCATCATCATCTGTAAGAGCTAAGAAATAATCACATTCTTCGCCAACACCATTATCTTTCAATAAATCCTCATTAGTTGGTTCTCCTAAAATTATTTGTACATCGCTCAATTCTTCTGATAACTCTCTTGCTCGAGCCTTATCAGAGACAATTAATTTAACATTACACTTTCTTCTAATTAATTTTTTAGCAACGTTTGAAGCAATATAGCTACCGCCAACTATAAAAATATTACTTAGCTCTACATCCTCATTAGAGAAATAAGTTTCTTCGAATTCTCTCTCTAGTTCATAAGAAACAACAGCAAGAACAATATCATCTTTTTTTAATCTTGTTGAAGGACTATCTGCTTTAATGAAATTAAGCTTTTGTCCTGATGGATCTTCTGTAACTGCCAAAAATTTCCATTTATTAGTACCGTCCTTATTTAGGGAGTATATTGATTTACCTAGAAGAGGGCTATTTTCATCAATCTTTATTTTAAGAAAAAGTATCTTAGAATCTGCAATTTTATCTGTTTCCCATGAGTATGGAGTTTCAAATAAATTCATAATTTTCTCTGAAACTATGTCTCCATGATAAAAAGTTTTTATCTCCGGAAATCCCACCTTACCAGGATAGTCTTTATATTTATTGTTTTTTAAAATTACTAAGGTTTGGATTCCAGGTATTGATTCTAAATACATTGCTGTTAAAAGATTAAGCTTATCATCATTTGTACAAGCTATAAAAAAATCTACTGATTTAAGATCAATTTCCTCAAATATATTTAAATCTGCACAATCTCCACAAATTGTTTTAATATCAAGTTTATTTTTAGTTTGTATTTGGTTAATCTTATTAATGTCCCTATCAATTAGAGTTACATTATTCTCAGATGATAGCTCTTCAGAAAGAAATCCTCCCGTTGAACCTGCTCCTAAAATTACTATGTTATTTGATTTGGAATTAGCCATTTTTTTAGCCCAGGGCTAAGTTCTAATATAATCTTATATTTAGCCCCACAAGTGCAGTGAAAAAAAACTCTTTATGGTCTAAATCAAAACTATTATTGATATATCCATGTGCACCCACGCTAACATTTTCGGATAAAATGTAATCAAAGCCTGCACCTAAGACAGTTAGCATCGAAGAACTATTATCATCATTATCATTTTTTGTATCATCTACTAAAACACCTAATCCCGCCTCAATAGATGGCACTACTTTGGGGTCAGTACTTGGCATAATTTTTTTAATATTACCGGTGACTCCCATCAATGTTTGATCGTCTCCCTCAGCGTACTGAACAACGGGTCCTATATATAAATCATCCTTATATGGCATATCTAGTCTACTAGTTAATGCCCATCCGCCGGGGCTTGCCGAAATACCCCCACCTATCGTAAAGATTGGAGATGGTCCATAAGTTTTATTATAGTCATACTTCTTTTTTTCTGCAGATTCTGCTTTAATACTCTTTGCAGGCTCATTAGAAGAATAATCTGTATCTTCAACATCTTTAGCTACAGAAAATATAGTTGAACTTAAAAATAATATTGCTCCAAAAATAATTAATGTTTTAAAAATATTCATATAATAACCTCTTTTGTTCAGATTATTTAACTTAAAATGTTCAATGTCAAGCTTCTCTTAGATCTCGAATCATTAAAGTTATATTAGTGTTTCCATTATAGGTATCTTTTTGTATTGTGTATGCCACATTCATACTTTTATTTAACAACGTTTCTACTTTCTTGCCATCAAGAATATCTTTATTGAAATTAAACCATATAGCCCTTCGATTAATCTTTTCTGAAGTAAGGATAACCTCTAAATGCTTTTCCTTGAGTATCTTTACCCCAGCAACCTTAGTATTTTTTGTTAAAAAAATTGGGGCTGAATTATCCCTACCATAAGGTTCGATTCTTTTAATATCAGATAATAATTCATTGCCGATTTTATCAAAAGAAACCTCTATATCTATATCAATCTCTTCGGAGAAATTATAGTCATAATTCTCAACCGAGCAATGAAATAAGTCCTTAAAATTATTAATTTCCTCTGTCTTAATTGTAATACCGGCTGCACCTGCATGGCCACCAAATTGTATTAAAGCAGACTTGCAGTCCTTCAATACCTCAAATAAATTAATATCATTACTTGTTCTCAGACTTCCTTTAGCAACTTCATTATTAATCGATATCACAGCACAGGGTCTTCTGTACCTTTCAACCATCTTAGATGCAACAATTCCAATAACTCCGGGATGCCAGTTTTCTGCGAAAAGGACCAATGAGTTTACATCGGGGGCTTCTTTAATTATTAATTCAGCCTGTGCAATAGCTTCAGAAGAAACTTGATCTTGAATTAAACGCCTTCTTTTATTGTCCTGGTCTATTATTGAAAGTAATGAGTCAATTTTGGATTCATCGTCTTCAATTAACAATTTTACAGCGTTAGAAGCTTTTCCTACTCTTCCAGTAGCATTAATTTTTGGTGCAATCTCAAAAGAGACGTCTCTTGCGGTATAGCTGGCTTTATCATTTTTCAACATTGCAACTAAGCCAATTCTTTCTGTTCTGGGAATTTCCTTTAAGCCATTTTGCACAAATATCCTATTTACTCCTAATATCGGCATACTATCCGCTATGGTCCCAATTGCTACCAAATCTAGATATCTAGCCAAATTGGGTTCTTTTATAAATTCAAAATGTCCTACTTCTCTTAGCTTGTGTCTTAAAGCCATAATAAGATTAAAAGCAACACCGGCTGCACAAATTTCCTTGAATGGATACTCGCAATCTTTTTGTTTTGGATTCACTATTGAAAATGAGTTTGGCTTAACCTCTGGTACTGTATGATGGTCAGTTATTATAAAATCTAGATTTAAATCTTTGCATCTATCAACTAATTCGTTTTCAGAAATTCCACAGTCAGTTGAAATTATTAATTTGGCACCCTGATTGGCCAAGGCTTTTATTGACTTGAAATTAATTCCATAGCCTTCTTCTATCCTTTCAGGAATATAAAATTCTACGTTTGCATCTATAGATCTTAGGAAGCTATATAAAATTGTAGTTGAGGTTACTCCATCACAATCAAAATCGCCATAAACAACAACCTTTTCACCACTTTCAATAGATTTAATAATCCTATCTATAGTTTTACTCATATCCTTAAGAAGAAATGGATTTGGCAATTTATCAAGTGTGGGATTTAGAAAAATATCTGCACTCTTTAAGTTATCAACTTCTCTGTTGACTAAAAAAGTTGATAAAAATGATGAAATTTTAAGCTCAGAGCAAAGAAGCTCTACAATTTTACTGCTTGGATTTTTTAAATTCCACAAACGATCCATTAATTTTATTTATTTAAACTACCTAATGCATCAAGAGCCATCAGGTACCCCTCATGTCCAAATCCTGATATAACACCCAAAGATATAGATGAAACATATGAATTCTGCCTAAAGTCCTCTCTGCTAAATATATTAGATAGATGGACCTCTATAAACTTTGACTTAACTGCTAAAAGCGCATCCCTTATTGCAATACTAGTATGTGTAAAAGCTGCAGGATTAATAACAATATAGTCTACCTTGCCAGAAGATTCTTGGATTCTGGATACAAGCTTTCCTTCTTCATTAGACTGAAAGAAATCAACTTCAACACCCATGCCATCAGCTTTTTCTTGAATCAAATCATTAATCTGATTTAAAGTGAGTTGTCCATACAAAGACTCTTCTCTTTCGCCTAACATGTTTAAATTCGGCCCATTTAGAAACAATACTTTCATAATTCTTAGATTAATGTAAAAAATAACTATGTACAATCTTAATTTATTTAAAAATCATACTTAGTTCTTTTAATTTTAGAGCCTTAGCTAAAAGGGAGAAAATAATAGTAGATATAATTACTGTGATTATCAATAAGAAAAGCGAGCTTTGATAATTAAATAAGAAATTAACTATAGCGAGACTTGTAATAATAGAAAAAGAAGAAAGTCCACATATTTTTAAAAAATACTTAATAAAATCTAGAATATTAATGCCAGAAATCAGCGACTTCAACTTAAGAAAAAGTGTTGAGAACAAAAGCATAGAAGAAAGTGACGAAGCCAAGGCTAGACCAAAGAAACCAAAATCAAAATAAAAAGTTAAAAAGTAACAAAGGGCCAGATTTATTACTAAATTATAAGCTCCATACACTACCGGAACCCTCGTAATCTTAGCTGCATAAAAACCCTGGGTTAGCAGCCTCAGGCCAGCAACAAAAATTAAACCAAATGAATAGCCAACAAGAGCCCTATAGGTACTAAGTGAATCAGTAACGCTGAATTCTCCCCTAACATATAAGACGTCACACAGCTCCTCTCCTAAAAAAATAAAGGCTATAGCAAAAGGTGTTGTTAAGAAAATTAAAAACTTGAGCTTGTTATTTATTGTCTTTGAAAACGAAAGATAATCGTTATTTAAATATTGCTTACTTAAGCCTGGAAGCATAGTTGTTCCAATTGCAACAGCAAAAACTCCCAAAGGGAATTCTATCAACCTTTCTGCTAAATATAAGTATGTAATTGAACCTTTTTCCATATAAGAGGCAAATTGTGTATTAATTAAAATATTAATATTGTAAACTGCCAAGCCGAATATCTGAGGGAATATTACTGTAAATATCTCCTTTGTCTTACTATTAAAGCAATTACTAAAAACAAAAAAATATCCTAGGTTATTATTAAAAATAAAGGGAATTTGAAATGCATATTGTAATAGTGCGCCAAATAGAACAGCGTATGAAAGTATATAAATATTCAGTGAAAAGAAATAGTATGAAACTAAAACAACAAATATGATTCCTACATTCATTAGGACTGGAGAGAAAGCAGGGGGATTAAATTTCTTAATAGAATTTAAAAGACCCATATTTAAGGCAGACAAAGAAATCAGGAAAAGAAATGGTGACATTCTTTTTAATAAATCTGAGGATATCTCTTTGGTTTTAGAATCAAAACCAAAAGCAAAAATATTAATCAACTCACTTGAAAAATAATAAAAAAGGCCTGTAATAAAAAGAAGTCCAAAAAAAACAAGGGTAAAAATATTATTCCTAAGATTCCTGAAATTGTTTTTATTCTCAGATAGTTGGGCTTCAGTAAAAAATGGCACTAAAGTTGTACTTAAGGTTCCTTCCGCTAAAAGTCTTCGAAATAAATTTGGAATTCTATAGGCTACGTAGAAAGCATCGGTCTCAAAATTCGCACCAAAGAAAAAAGTAATTATTAAATCACGAAGGTATCCTAGGGCTCTGCTAATAGAGGTAAGAATTCCTACTTTGATAGATGAAGAAAATATATTAAATATTTCTTTCCCCCTCTTTACTTGATAATATTACCAATTAGAATTATAAATTATTCTGATGGAAAAAAATATAAGGCAGTTAGACGATATTATATGGCAGCTTGATCTTAGGGTTGATAACGAAACTGAGTTCATTGCTCCTTACTTAATCAAAGCTGATGAAGACTACATAATAGTAGACGTTGGGCCAACATGTGGTATCCCTGAATTAATTAGGCAACTAAAAATTCTAGGTGTTAATAGCTCAAACTTAAAATATGTTTTTTTAACACACATTCACTTGGATCATTCGGGCGGCTTAGGCACTTTTTTAGAATCTTATCCAAACACTCAAGTAGTAGTTCACAGAAGGGGAACCCCACATTTAATTGATCCAGATAAAGTTTTATGGCAATCATCCCTTGATACCTTAGGGTGGGTTGCAGAGATGTATCAAAGACCTGCCCCTGTTAAAGAAGAAAATATAATCTCTTTGCACGAAAAAACATTCAATATTAAGGTTAATAATTTGGAATTTGATTGGTTTGAAACGCCTGGTCATGCCAGTCATCATTTTAGTTTTTTATTAAAAAATAAAAATATCATGTTTTGTGGAGATTCGGTAGGAATGTTAATTCCAAGTCTTAACTCAGCTATGGTGCCTACAACGCCTCATCCTTATAGAATTGAGTCGGGTATAAGCTCAATAGAGCTGATGTTTAAAATAGGGCCGGAGAAACTTGCGTTTGCCCACCATGCCATAATGCCCGATGCTAAGAGTTTATTAAAAAAACATATAAGACAATTAGAGGCATGGAGAAATTGTGTAACCGATTGTTTGCAGAAGGGGATAGAGGAAGAAGAAGAAATAGCTAAAGAAATTTCCCTTGTAGATGATGAATCAGAGAGGCTAATCAACGGACCAGAGGAATTTGGTGGTCTTAGAAAAGCTTTAATCGGCAGTATTACTGGTTTCAAGAATCTGGTATTAAGTGAAAAATCTTAAATTATCTTTAGAGAAACCCAATTCCCAATATTAATAAGGACTTTTTGGTTTAAATCAAAAAGGTCACTAGTTGTATAAATAGAAATTTCCTCTGGGCTATCCTTATCTGAACGTGGCCATCCTAAATGTTGATGAAGGGAATATAAAAAATTAAACTTCACTATATCTTTTCTTTGTTCTAACCTTATTTTGATAATAGCCATAAAATCACATTAACATAGCCTTGACTTTAATTAAAAATATTAATAAAATTAGTTTTAGGGCGTATTTTGTCATATTTTGGCACGCAGTAGGGCTATTATGTTTAGAGGTCAGTTTCTTCACAAAATTTCAAAAACCGGAAGGATTAGTGTGCCATCAAAATTTAGAGAAAATCTTAAGAAAAAACACAAGACAAAAAACCTGATATTATCAACATTTGAAAATTCTATAATATGCTACCCGCTACCAGAATGGATAAAATTTGAAACTAAGGTCTCAAAACTACCTCAATTTAAAAAAGAAACAGTGGAGTTCGAAAGATACTTAATTGGGAATGCTCATGAATGTGAAATAGATAGTGAAGGAAGAATAATGATACCAAGTATTCTTCGAAAAAATTTTAAAATAACTAATAATGCCTTTTTTATTGGGATGCTTGCTAGGTTTGAAATTTGGGCTGAGAAAAGTTGGAATAAAAATATGGCCAGAAGTTTTGATAAGTTCCAAAATAGTAGAGAGGTATTAGATGGAATCTAATTATCACTTCACAGTAATGAAGCAAGAAGCCATTCAGAATCTCCAAATAAAAACAAATGGAATTTATATTGATGCAACTCTTGGAATGGGTGGGCACACAGAGGAGATATCCAAAACAAAAAAGAATATTAAAAAAATTATTTGTATAGATAATGATAATAGCTCTATAGAGCTTGCAAAAATACGCCTTAAAGATTCGAAATGTAAGATTGAATTTATATGCGCAAACTTTAAAAATATAGACCAGGTAATAAAAGAAAAAGTGGACGGAGTAATTCTGGATTTAGGAAT
>Ga0315315_10002479_pt1 | contig 16904 bp, 13 predicted proteins | sample M140m3416metaG_FD_203699 | JGI IMG/M metagenome (GOLD analysis project Ga0315315, IMG submission 203699) | Ammonia-oxidizing marine archaeal communities from Monterey Bay, California, United States - M1 40m 3416 | ecosystem: Environmental > Aquatic > Marine > Intertidal zone | place: USA... | reverse complement strand
TCGTCGGCTGCGGCGGCTGCGCCTCCGACCGCTCGGCCAACCCGGGCGAGGGCTGGGACCCCGTCAACTACACCACCAACCTGCTGCCCGTGCCGATGACCTACCAGCACGGGGAGCTGGAGCCCTTCACTCAAGTCCGTTTGGCTTTAACAACAACCCTCAAGTCCGTTCTCACCGCTTTTTGCCATTGCGCAGACGGCCTACTTTGCGCTGCTGCCCTCGGGCGAGCAGCGGCTGTACCACACCAAGGAGCTCGAGGACTGCGAGTCGCCCCACTGGTCGCTGCGGATCCTCACGCACAACAACGCCAGCGAGAACTTTCGGTGGGGCGCCGTGCTCGGCTGCGAGGGCTTCGAGTGCGAGATCTTCACGGCCGAGGAGATCGTGCGCTTCCCCATCTACGTCAACGCCAACCACGGCGACACGTGGAACGGCATCCCGCAGTCGCTGCCGATCATCGCCGTCGTCGTGGCGGTGCTCTACCTGGGCTTTCTCTACCTCGGGTTTGGCGGCTGGCTCTTTGTCTACGCGCCCGTGTCCATCCTCCCGCCGCGGCGCGTCTACTCGGCGATGCGCGACGCGGGCTACGACATCCGGTACTGGGGGAGCCTGCCCTGCGTGCGCTGGTACCCGTCGCTGCGCTGCGCGCTCTACTGCATCGCCACCTACGCCATGATCGTCGACCTCTGCGAGACGCTCTTCCACTTCTTCTACGCGCTGCGCATCGTCGGCGCGCCGGGCGACGCGCAGGGCGTGGGCATCTTCCTCGGCGCGGTCTTTCTGTTTGGCAAGGTGGCGCCGCTGCTGCTCGTCTCGTTCATCTGGTTTTACGCGCGCGAGGTCCCGGAGTTTGTCTGGCGCACCTACGACTTTCGCTGCGTCTACGCGTGCACGGGGCCGCGCGTGTGGCAGGGGCTCAGCTTCTACTCGCCCATGTGGGCGCACGGCGGCTGGTCCCTCCTCGAAATCGTCGGCGTGGGCATCGCGGGCTTCTTCTGGCTGGGCGCGGGCTACTTTGTGTTTCCGTGCTGCATGTGCATCGCCGGGATTGTGCGCTGCTACACCTGGCTCGCCAACCCGTCGGGCTACTACAAGGGCGCAGACGGCGTCTTTGCGCTCAACATGAACTGCCCACAAGAGGTGACCGACGAGCTGCGCGCCATCTACAACAGCTACTACACCACCCGCGAGCGCGGACGCCCCGAGGAGCGGGCGTCGCTCGTCGTCCCCGAGCCGGCGGCGCGTCCGCCGCCGCCGCCGCGCCGAGCCTCGGCGCCGGCCAATCTGCCGTCGGCGCCGCCGCCGCCGCGGCTCGCGGTCGTGCCGCCGCCGCCGGCAACTGCGCCGCCGGCGGTGCAGCCGCCGGCGCCGGCGCCCTACGAGTACCCCGACAATAACGAGCCCAAGTTTTACCCGGCGCCCTTCCCGGCGACGCTCGCAGAGCAAAAGCAACGACAGCGAGAGCTGGCCGAGGGCGCGGCGGCGGCGGCGCGGCGGCGCAGCGGCTCGGCGTTGCCTTCGCTCTCCAATCTGTTTAGCTAGGGCGACGATCGTTTTGCATTTGCGCGCCTCGGCATTGTGCTTGCTGCGCGCGCACGGGTTTAAAAACATATAGACAAAGGGCGCGGTCCCCTAATCGAGGAGGCGCGCACCGTTCGGACCCATGGACCCTCTCATGCTGGACGCCCTGCCCGAAGTGACGGGCCTCAAGCTCGAGGACCTGCGGCAAGAGTGCACGAACATGTTGGGCCTGCAACACGTCCGGTTCCCGGGGTCGCAGCCCGTGTCGTTTGAGCGCAGGCACTTGAACGAGATGAAAAAGCAGCACTACCTTGTCGCCGAGAAGACCGACGGCATGCGCTACATGCTGCTGATTCTTGGCGACAGGGGCGCGTTCATGGTGGACCGCCACTTTGGAATGCGCGAGCTGCCAATGCGCTTTCCGGGCTCGAGGGCGGGCGCGCTGCTCGACGGAGAGCTCGTCGTCGACACGCACCTCGAAACCGGAAGGCGCAAGGTGCGCTACTTGATCTACGACGCGTGCGTCGTCGCAGGCGAACTGGTCACGGGGTACCCGCTCACCACCAGGCTGATGAAGGCGGACCGGGGTGTTCTCGCCCCTCGATACGCGGAAGGCACCGCAAACGCCGCCGAGCCCTTTACGATTGAGCTCAAGGACCACTTTGAGCTCAAGGACTTGCCCTGGCTGTTCGACCACATAGCGCCTTCGAGGGGCGAGCACCCGTTTGTCTTTGTCGACGAGCATCGCGGGCTTCGCCACGGCACGGACGGCATCATCTTCACGCCCGTCAACACGCGCTACCAGCACCAGACGGACCGTTTGGTGCTCAAGTGGAAGCCGGCCGAGATGAACTCGGTCGACTTTCGCCTTGCGGCGCAGTGGCGGCAGGAAGGGCAAGGTCCGACGCAGCGCTTCCAGCTGATGTACACGGACCGCGGCGTGCTGGTCCCGTTTGGGTGGATTGTCTTTTCGCCCGAGGACCTTCAACGCTTCCAAAACGACAGAGAGGCGGACAATCGGATTGTAGAATGCGTCTACGACCCCAACTGGACGACGCGCTTCTACAACTCGGACAACCCGACGTGGGACGACTACCGAGACGTCAGAGGGGGCTGGCGCTTTCTGCGAGTGCGCGAGGACAAGAACCGGCCGAATGAGCGGTCGGTTGTGGATAGCGTCCTCCGGTCCATCCAGGACGGCGTGACCAAGGAGCAGCTGCTCGCCGCGTTTGCAGCGCCAAGCGCGTCGGCGCTGCCTTCGCTCGCGCGGTTGCCCGGCTAGGAGTTGTCGTCCGCGTCAAAGGTGTGGTACTCGACCTCGGGCCACAGGCCCGAGGTCTTGGCGTCGATGATCTTCTGCATGGCCTCGCAGAATGCGCGCTCGTTGCGTCGCTGCGCCTTGGGCACCCCTGGGACGAGGGCGTGGTTGCGCAGGTAGTCCTGCAGCACGACGGCCAGGCGCTCGGGCGGCGCTCTCTGAACGGAGGGCCGCCGCAGCAGCTTGAGCACGGCGGCGCCGCGGCGCTTGGTCGCGCCGGAGCGCACGTCGGTGTCGGGGGTGAAGCGCACCACGCGGGGCATGGGTGTTTTTTGTTTTGTTTTAACACGACAACGACGGCCCGCCGCAAGCGTCGAGCGCGCGCCTCGCGCAGCGCAGCGCCGCGTCCCCGACGCAGGCGTGCGCCTCCCACACGGGGTTGCCGTAGCAGCCCTGCCGCAAAAAGGGCTCGTCGACGCCGCCGAGCGCGGCGTCGAGCAGCCAGCGCGCGAGCGCGCGCTCCTCGGGCGCAAACGGCGGCCGCAAGACCCCGGACGCTCCAAGCGTCGAGGCCAAGCAGTGGTAGCCGGCGCAGACCAGCGCGCCGGCCGAGGTGGCCACGTCGCACGCGCCCATCAGCTCGGCGTGGAGCGGCGCGTCGGTGGCGGCCGCGCGCACGAAAAAGGGCACAATCGAGCGCACGGCCATGCAGCGCTCGGCCGAGAGCTCGCCCGCCTCAAAGATCGCGCCGAGCCGCGCCTCGGCCTCGACCTGCGCATTCTCGGCCAGCAGCGTGAAGACGGGCACGTTCTGCAGCAGTTCCACCTCGAGGCGGAGCATGGTCGCGTAGAGCTGGCGGATGCGCGGCAGGTTGGCGTCGTTCCAGCCGCCAAAGTCGCGCTGCTCGCTCTTGAAGAGGAAGCCAAACCCAATGTGCGCGAGCTCGCGCGTGTGGCCCTCGTGGTCGGCGGGCCAGCCGTGAAACTCCCCGACGTCTTGGAAGCGCTTGGCAAACGTGCTCATCTGGCAGCGCTGGAACTTCCAGGCGACCGCGAGGCAGACGGCCAGTCGCGTGCGCGTGCTGCGGTCGAGCACGGCCTCGCCCGTCGACGAGTTCAGGCCGATGGTTGTGGTGGTCGAGCGGAGCGCCCAGACGCGCGCGAGCTCCAGCGCGCCGACGACGACGTTCCAGCCGTCGGCGCCCGGCTCGATCAGGTGGTAGGAGGCCAGCCCGCGCTCGCCGTGCGCGCGCGTGGGCCCGCGCGCAAACGAGGCATTCCACATGCCGTTGCCCACGAGCGCCGAATAGATGATGGTGAGCGCGTGCGCCGACAGCTGGAGGGCGGTCGGCCGCGGCTGCCGCGTGCGCGGCGAGGCAAACACCGCCTCCTCGGTGACGCGCACCGGCGAGTCGTTCGAGTGCACGAGCAGCGGCATCGTCACGCTCGCCGAGACGTCGAGCCACCACCAGTCGCAGTGCGTCGCGGGCGGCGCGGGCGCGGGCCGCGCGGCGTCGCCCTCCGCAAAGGCGCCGCACGTGAGCCAGTGCCACCAGTCCCACCACGCGTCCAAGTCGAGCCACCACGCGCCGCCGTCGCGCGAAGTCGCGCACGTCGCGACGCGCGGCTTGCGGGGCGCGGGCGGGCGGACGCGCGGTGAGCACGCCGGCCGAGCGCGCGAGGGCGAGGCGGAGCGCGCACGCACGCGCCGACAGACCCGCTCGCCGCCGACTCGCAAGTGGCGCGCGCTATAGTGGCTGCTTGGAGGCGCGGCGCGCGGAATTATTGTTATTGCGCCCTAGCGCAGCCGCGGCACCCGCGGGCGCCGCAGCGGCATGGGACTCGCGGGCGGGCCCAATGGGGCCAAGGCGCTCTTCAAGCACAAGTTTGCCGACGCCTTTCGCAGCTTCGGAGCGCTCGAGGAGGCGCGCGACGCCGTGGGGGTCGCGCGCAAGCAGACGCTCGTCGTGGTCGACGGCAACGTGCTCGTGATGCAGACGCCGGCGGCCGTGGACACCTTCCCGGGCTACGTCGCCGTGCTGGCCAACCAGCTGCACGGCGCCATCAAGGCGGGCGAGCACGTGGTCGTGGTCTTCGACGAGCCGGCCTCGCTGACGCGCGCCAAGCAGGAGGAGCAGCGCAAGCGCGACGCGCGGCGCGCGCCGCAGACGCCCGTCTGCTCCGACGACCTCGTGCCGTGCCCCGTCGACGACAACTACTCGCGCGAGGCGCTCGACGTGGAGGGGCTCAACGTGCGGCTGCTGATCAACCACCGTCCGGCGCGCTCGCGGTTTTACGACGCGCTCTGCGTCGCGGCGCTGGCCAAGCTGCAGGGCATGCTCGTGGGCGAGGAGGGGTGCGCGTGGAGCGTCACCTTTGACGGCATCGACCCGCGCGGCGCCGACCGGCCGCTGGGCGAGAAGCGCCGCCCGGGCGTGCTCTCGTCGCACCCCGAGGACTGGACGCCCGTGCTCGCGCGCGAGCATCCCATCGGCGAGGGCGACATGAAGCTCACCGACGTGTGCCACCGCGTGCACAAGCTGCGCCGGTCCAACCCCGACGCGCCCATGGGCGACGTGCTGCTCAACCTGCTCTGGACCATCGACACGGACAGCTTTCTCATCGAGCTCATGCAGCAGTCGCGGCGCGAGACGCGGCCGCGCGCCGAGGACCGCAACGAGCTCACGATGCTGTGCCTGCGCGAGCCCGCGCGGCGGCGCAAGGGCGAGGTGCCCGAGCCCCCCTACTTTCAGTGCATCGACATGATGAGCTTCCACGAGTCGGTGATGACCTACGTCTACGGGTCGCGCTCGGTGACGCCCGCCATCCGCGCCACGGCGCCGCTGGTGACGGCGCTGCTCGCGGCGTCGGTGGCGCTCTGCGGCTGCGACTTTGTCGAGATTCGCGGGCTGCGCGCCGACCTGGTGCTGCCCTGCGTGCGCGAGGTCGCGCGCAACCGGCCCGACCTGCTCGAGCTCATGCACGGCGTCTACACGGGCTCCGCCGAGGAGACGCGCGCGGCCGGCGAGGCCGTCAAGGCGGTGGTCGAGGACTTTCTGACCAGCATCGCAGGCGCGCCGCGCATGAAGGCCACCAGCCAAAAGGCCGGCACCTACTCGGAGCTGCAGGTGCTGCGGGCCTGCTGGATCGCGGCCTACTGGAACGGCAACGAGTTTAAGAATGTGCACAACTGGGGCTTTCTCCACGCGAGCAACAACGACCACCAACCCACACACACACACGCGTCCCCGCCCAAGCGGCCGGCCGAGGGGCCGCCGCTGGTGGACCTCACCGCCGACTAACAAACCACAAACGCGAGCGTGCGGTCGCGTGTGGGTGCGCGTCGTTTAGAGCGTGTCGTCCTCTTCGAATGCCCCGTAGACGGGCGTCTGGCTCATGAGCGAAACGCCGTAGTGCGCCGCCGACCCCGTCGCCGAGCGGCGCGGCGGCGCCCCCACGGGCGTGGCCGCGGCCTCCTCGTCCTCCCGGTCGGCCGCGCGCGCGGAGGTGTCCGAGACCGCGACCATGCGCCGGCTCATCCCGCGGTAGCCGCGCGCCTCGGCCGTGCGCCGCATCTTGGTGGCGCGCGCGCTCACCTCGCGCGCCGAGCACGACGCGCCCAGCTCGGTGTTGATCTCCTCCAGGAGCGTGAGCTTGCCCTCGACCCAGGCGTAGAGCGGGTCGGTCGCCTCGTCGACGCGCGCGCGGCTGCTCGGCCGGAGGTCCCGCAGGCCGGTGAGCCACTGGTCGGGCGGCGGCAGCTCGCCCGTGGTCGAGCTCGCCGGAATGTGGCGCAGGTGGTCGCGGTGCTGGAGCAGCGACTTGGGCGACCACCAAGTCGTGGTGTCGAGCGGCAGCTGCGCGTCGAGCAGCGGCTGCAGCCCGAGCTCCTCCATGAAGAGGCCCTCCAGACCCGGCATCGCCGGCGGCGGGTTTGCGTTCGCGTCCGCGTCGTCGACCAACCGCGCGCCCAACCCCTGGGACAGCAGGTTGGGCGCGCCGAAGACGACGACCCGCAGCGCCACGTCCTTGGCCGCCGCCGGCGAGAGCGGCGCCGCGCCCTCGGCGCGGTACTTGTGCGGCAGCCGCGCGCCAAAGAGCGCCGTCAGGTTGTCGCCCGCGAGCGCGCCCTGCGAGAAGCACGTGACCTCGAAGCTCGAGATCCGCTCTCCGGTGGCCTTTGTGACAAAGGACGTGTAGGCGACCAGGTCCAGCGCGCCCGGCGACGCGCTCGGCGCGGGGAGGAGCACGGGGTCGAGCATCTCGGTGAGGCTCGTCTGGATCGTGTCCGGGTCCTTGGCGTAGCCGACCGTGCCGCTCGTGCCGAGGAGGCTCGACAGCACGGTCGGGTCGGGCCCCGCGCCCATCATGAGCGCGTGGATCTGCACCGGCGTGGCCCGGAGGCGCTCCGGGTCGAAGACGAGCTTGTCCACCGTGTGGCGCAGCTCCGCCGAGCTGGTCGCGCCGATGGTGGAGCGGCCGTCGGTGCAGACGACGACGTGGGCCACGCCGCCGTGCTTGTCGGTCGCGACCTGCATCGCGCGCGCGCAAAAGCGCAGCGCCGCCTGCGTGTGCGTGCCGCGGCCGCGGTCCGGCTCCGCGGCGTTGGGGCGCACGCGCGCAATCTTGGTGCGCCACGCGGCGCAGTAGCCGACGACGGCGTAGTGGTTGGAGGCGTCGACGGAGTTGGCCTCCACGGCGTCCTCGGCGGTGCCCGTCGGGTAGGCGTAGCCATTCGCCGCGGCGTACTCGTCCGAGCGAAAGGTGCACTCCATCGGGCAGTGGTCCTGCTCGACCCAGCCGCACGTGCCCGAGAAGGCGGCCACCGAGAGGAAGAAGGTGCCCGGGGCGTGCTTGGCCAGCTGCAGCCACTTGGGCAAGCCCTCGGGGCCGAGCATGCTGTCGAGCCCGTCGATGCCGGTGGTGCCCGTCTCGGGGTCGCGATCGTTCATCGAGGGCGACAGGTCGAGCGCCAAGCAGAGGCGCAGCGGGTTGGCCGAGGTGCCCGGCCGGACGTCCGCCGCGGGCAGCGCGTCGACCGGCTTGCCCCACGGCGTCGAGCCGACGGGGTCGCTCGTCTTGAAGGCGAGCGGCACCCACGCCTGGTTGGGGTGCACCGCCTTGACGCCCGCGGCCACGCCGTCGGGCGGCTCCGGGGCCGCGTCCGCCGCGGCGGCCGCGTCCGCCGCGGCCGGCGGCTCCGCCGCGGCCGGCGGCTCCGCGGGCTCGTCGCGGTCGCGCTTGAGCGGCGGCGGCGTCGCCGGCAGCGACGAGTCGCCGAGGAGGAAGGCCTGCATGTCGACGTCCATGCCGCCGCGCAGGCGCAGCACCAGGTGGAGCGTGCTCTCCTTTTGGATGTTGTAGTCGCTGAGCGTGCGCCCGTCCTCGAGCTGCTTGCCCGCGAAGATGAGGCGCTGCTGGTCGGGCGGAATGCCCTCCTTGTCCTGGATCTTGGCCTTGACGTTGTCGATCGAGTCCGAGGGCTCCACCTCGAGGGTGACGGTCTTTCCGGTGAGGGTCTTCACGAAGATCTGCATCCCGTGCAGTTTGTTTGTTTGTGTGCTGGCAGAGGGGGACGCGGTCCGCAAGTGCAGTGCGCGCGCGCTCTTAGAAGAAAACAACGCACACACTCACGCTGACGCTCACTCACGCGGTGGGTCCGGCTCCTGCCGGTCAATCCGGCTGAGCGCGGCCAGCAGCCGCTCGGCGTCGCGGCGGTTCTGGCCGCTCGCCTCGCGCTGCTGCATGTACTCGCCCATGCGGACGTTGAAGTGGACGACGCGGGCGTTCTCGGGGTTTTCCCAGAGGCCCTTTTCGCGGCCGCAGGGCTCGCAGAAGTCGTCGCCCTCGCCGTCGGGCGCGGCGGTCGTGGCCAGCGCGGCGTCGCGCGGCAGGCGGCGGCCGCAGCCGTCGCAGTTGATGTTGAGGAAGGCGCTGTTGTCGAAGGCGAAGTTGGGGGCGAGCTGCATGTGTCCCGGTTTCCGGGGGGGGTGGTGGTGTGCGTGGGGCGGTGAGGCCGCGGCGCCGCAGCGCCGCCGTGCCCGAGCGGGGCGCTGTGCGCAGCGCGCCGTGGCGGGCGCTCGCGGCGGGGCCCGGGCAGCGCCCAGCGGGGTGCGCTCGACGCGGCGCTCGGGTTTCGCGCGGGGGGAAAACCCGAGCACTGGTCAGATCGGAGGCGAGCGCAGCCAGGCATTGGACGCGCTCGCTTTTCTCGCCTTTTCGCCCAATGTGCTCGCTTTTTTGGCGCCCGGCCGAGCGCACCCCGCTGGGCGCTGCCCGGGCCCCGTCCCCGGCGCCCCGCGAGGCGCGCGGGCGGCCGGCGCCGCCGGGCGCCGCCGGGCGGCGGCGCCCGGCTTGCGCCGCGCGCGCGCGACGGACGTGCACCCACCCCCCCACCCCAACACACGCGCGCGCGCGCCATGACCACCCACGTCGCGACTCGCCTCCGCACCACCGCGGAGGGCCGCTGCGAGCTCCGCGTGCACACCTACGTCGAGCTCAAGGGCCGGCAGGCGGCCTACGTCAGCGCCTGCGACGCGCTCGACACCCTCGTCTGGGGCGCCCCCCTGGGGGGCGCCGCGAGCCAGAAGCCCGTCGGGCGGCCCAAGAACCGCCTCGTCGTCCTCATCGACGAGCAGGAGCGCGAGCGGGCCGCCGAGCAGGCCCGCCGCGCGGGCGACCGCGCGGCCCCGCCGCTCGCGTGGGTCGAGCGCGCGCTCGCCCCGCCGGAGGGCGTCCTCTTCACCGAAAAGCGCGCCTTCAGCGACCGCGACCGCGCGCTGATCGAGGCGCTCGACCCCGAGCTCGTCGCGGCCAAGCAAAAGGCCAAGCGCCAGGCCCTGCGCGAGGCGCGCGCCAAGGCCGAGGCCGAGGCCGAGGTCGACTCGGACGACCTCGAGCGCGCGCCGCTGCCGCTGGCGCCGGAGCGCTCCGCCTCCGCGGGCCCCCCTCCCCCCGACGAGGACGGCCGCATCGAGACCGACTGCGGGCTCATGGCGCCGGCGCCGAGCGACCTGCCCGCGCCGCCGCGGGGCGTGCGCGTCCACTCGCTGCGGTGGTTGGACTACGTGCCCTTCTTCCACTGCCTGACCACCGACGTGCACTGCAGCGACGTGCGCCAGCAGCTGGCGCTCAAGCGCACCGCGTTCAGCAAGGCCTTCCGGCCGCAGCTCGCGGCCGCCGCCGCCGCCCGCGGCGGCCGGCTGCCCGTGTCCACCGAGGCCGTCCTCGAGCGCGAGTACGAGCGCCTGCGCAAGGCGCACGCCATCGACCGCCGGCGGCGCGAGGCCGTCTTCGTGGCGCTCGGGAGCGAGCGCCGCAGGGACGACACCTACGAGACGCACTACGTGCGGGCCTACCTGCGGCCCGCGTGGGAGCTCGCCAAGCACGCGCGCGCGCCCGCGGCCGAGCAGGCGGGCTGGACGGAGAACGAGGCGCGCGCCATCCGCGACGTCAGCACCAAGCGCGCGGCGGAGCTCGGCGCCGTCCCGCTGGGCGAGGAGCGGCCCCCCTCCCCCGTCACGAGCAAGCGCAAGCGCGACGAGCTCGTCGGTCCCAACGGCGAGACGCTCGAGACGCACGACTTCAGCATCGAGAAGCAGAGCTGCGGCGGCAAGGGGCAGACGATCGACGTGCCGACCTGGACGAAGAAGCAGCGGGCGGAGTAGGACGCGTGCGTGCGTGCGTGAGTGTGTCGGATCTTGAAAACGCGTGCGCGCGCGCTCCGCGATTGCGGGGTGCGCACGCTTTGAAACCAAGAACAAACACGCACGCACACGCACGCACGATGCTCGGCATCCAACGCAGCCGCAAGGCCACCTCGGACAAGCAGCCCTCGCTGGCCCCCGACCGCGCCATGAAGACGGCCCGGGACGAGCGGCGGCGCCAGCTCGACCGCATCCAGACCGAAGGCGCCAAGCCCAAGGAGGGGTCCAAGTTCTTCCTGGCGCACAACAAGGACTTCTACAACATCCCGGAGAAGCACGTCATCTCGTGCGCGGCCCCGGTGGTCGCGGACCCGACCAAGATGACCGCCGCGCTCGTCGCCGACGGCCTCCAGGCGCGCAAGGCCGGCTCGAAGCAGATGGCCTACCTCAACGCGGGCCACCCGGTCGGCGGCGACAAGGACGCGGGCAAGAGCTTCTGGGGCCGGTACGCGCCCGACACTGGCGCGCTCACCGACTGGGAGTGGGAGCCGCAGCCGGAGGAGCAGTTCGAGGTGCACTGGATCGACCCCGTCGCCAAGGTCGACAAGAAGACGGGCGAGGTGCTCAAGCGCGACCACACCAAGGTCCCCACCGAGGTGCACGTGGGCACCACGGCCGTCTACTCCAAGGCCGACATCTTGGCGCGCTACATGGGCCACAAGGCGCTGAACACGTCGGCGACCAACGCCTTCACCACGCACGTGCTCGGCGCGCCGCACGACCACCGCACGGGCAAGAACTGCGCCACGCACAAGCCGGTCGACGAGCAGGCGCCGACCTACCTCAAGAACAGGGCGGCCTGGTCGGCCGAGCGCAGGCAGATGGCCGCGTCCCTCGCGAAGATCTACCTGGTCTACCCGCACGCGGTCGACCCGGTCTTCGGCCCGGGCGGCTGCGTCTACCGCAAGGGCAGCATCAGCGCCGCGCTGAAGGAGCGCGTCGGCGGCCTCCGCGCCCTCAAGCCCGCCGCGTGGGAGCACACGGACGCGCAGGGCAACCACTACGACGACGTGGCCGGCACCGAGTTTGAGGGCGACTTTGCGCCGCAGCCCGTCATCTTCTGCACCCTCGACCCCGACCGCCGCGCCGGCGCGCCCAACTCGGACCGCGCGGGCGGCTACCACGACACCACGCGCGCCAACGCGCTCACCACCGGCGTGGTCGACCAGGTCAAGCACCTCATCCGCCACTACGAGCTCGAGGAGAGCTTCCCGGCGCTGCTCAACCTGCACTCGAAGCGCTCCAGCGCGCTGCTCAACCTGGAGCACTTTCGCGCCTTCTACGCCAAGACCGTCGGCCCGCCGCCGGGCGAGGACCACGAGCCCATCCCGCAGGAGTGGATCGACGCGTGGGCGGCCATGCCCTTTGGCAAGGTCTGGGTGCAGCACTGCGACCAGAACAACCCCTTTGGGGCCGTCGAGTTTGGCACGGACAAGCCCAAGCTCGTGCCGCTGCTCAAGGGCCGCGCCGAAGAGCGCAACGGGGTGCGCTGGCTGGACCCGTCCAAGATGGAGCGCGCCGACTCGATCGCCGTGGCGCAGCACTACTGCTCCATCATGGACGCCATCCACCGCGTGCTCGGCAAGCAGTGGGACAAGAAGGGCAACGACCGCCGCGCCGCGCTCGCCGGCGCCGTGTGCGCCGAGGGCCTGGCCCGCGCGCAGGCGGCGGCCGACGAGGCGGACGAGGACGAGGACGACACCGTCCGCGGCTCCAAGAAGCGCCGCGCCCGCGCCAAGCAGGACGCCGACTTTCTGCACGCGCTGGCGCCCGGCGGCGCCGGCGGCGGATCGGCGGCGTCCCACGCGCTCGTCGTGCAGCCGCAGCGCGAGGCGGAGCTCGTCGCGCTGCGCCAGAAGGTCCAGGAGCTCGAGGCCGCCGCCGCCGCCGAGGACGCCGAGGTCGGCAAGCTCAAGAAGCGCGCGCGCCGCAACTACCTCGTGCTCTCCGGCGAGCAGCCCAAGCCCGGCCGCGTCTTCTTCAAGGAGTTTGACTCGAAGGTGCAGCTGATCCTGCCCGACGAGGGCCGCGGCACGCTGGTGGTGCGCGTCTGGCGCCACGACAAGGACGAGGGCCCGGAGGAGATCCGCGTGCGGCCCGACGACGAGGTCGAAGTCGACTTCAGCTACCGGCCCGCGCGCTCCGGCGGGCAGGCGCCGCTGCCGGAGGAGGAGGGCGGCACGAGCGACGACGACGTCCCGATGCCCGACCGCTGAAGCCGCGCGCTAAGCCGCGGGGATAACACGCGCGTGTGGGTGGGTGGAGTGTGTGTGTGTGTGCGCGCGCGCAACTGCTGCGGTTTTAGCATGGCCAACCCCCTCCGTCCGCGGCCGATGCACCAGCAGCTGGTCGACTACCTGTCGCCCGCCACCCCGCCCACGTCGATCACCGCGCCCGGCGGCGCGCTCGGCGCGCGGCAGCCGGTGCAGCCGGGCGGCCAGATCCCCAAGGGCCACCGGCCCGTGCCGACCACGACGGAGACGATCAAAAAAACCAATGCGCAGATCCCGTACGTGCGCCAGGTCACGCAGGAGCAGGGCGTCGCCGGGCGCTGGCGCGCGCCGCAGGAGGGCGACATTGTCATGGTCGAGCGGGCCAACCTGCACCGCAAGATGGAGCACCCGGCCGCGCGGCTGGGCCACGGCACCAACTCGTACGCGTTTGCGCGGACCCTCGAGCAGGTCAACGCGCAGCTCGCGGAGGACGAAGCGGAGCGGGCGTCCCCGTACACCTACGAGACCTTTCCCTGGCGCCTCGACGGCGTCATCAACAACACCGACAGCGCCGACCCGGAGAATGAGTACCGGGACTACGCCATCTCGAACGTCGCCGTCTACGGCCCCGTGCGCCTCGACCACCGGCCCGAGCGGCGCTGCTGCGACGCCAAGACGCTGCCGGGGACGACGCTGTACGTGGGGCTGCTCACCCGCGGCATTGCGGCCTACGGCACGCCCTACTACGAGCACAAGCTCGCGCGCTTTTCGGCGCTGCAGATTGCGCGCGGGAGCACCAAGGAGGTCTTTGCCTCCGGAGGCTGGAACTTGGTCTGCGCGTGGCGGCTGGGGATGGTCATGGACTCGGCGCAGTCGGAGGGCATGATCACCGCGTGCGTCGACGTCGAGCCCGTGCGCGCCGTGGGCGACGGCAACGCGAGCGGGCCCATCATGCAGGCCGACGTGGAGCCGTACCAGTGGGTCGGCGGCGCCGCCGTGCACGTGCTGCGCCGAGACGGCAGCGGCGCGCCGACGAAGACGGTGGCGATGCGGGACGAGATCAAGTCGCCGAGGAACCAGCTGCTGCGGCGCTGGGGCCACTTTGACGCGAGCACCGGCACCTGGCTCTCCGGCGCGCCCGACGCTGTCGCGCGGGACCGAAACTACCCCGTGTAGTAAAGCGCGCCGCCGCAGCGCTATGTAATAGAATGAAAAAAAAAACTTGCGCGCGCGCGCGCCGCGCGCTTGCGGGGAGCGGCCGCCATGGCACGCAAGAGACGAGTCCACGAAGCCATGGACATTGCGTGGGTGAGCGTGACCGACGGGGCGGCGGCCACCGTCAACGCGATGGCCAAGATCGAGGCGCTCAACCAGCTCTGCCTCAGGCAGTGGTGCGAGCGGCGCGGGCTGAAGACCGCCGCGGCCCAGGCGCGCGCGGCCCGCGTCGCCTCGCCGCGCTGCGACGAGGTGATTGGCATCCTCCCCATCGAGGTGCAGCACGTGCACGGGCACCACTTTCGCGTCTTGTGCGTGTGCGGGCCCGACGCGGCGGCGATGATCCGCGCCGTTGCGGTGGCGTGGCCGAGCAACGGCCGCGTCGTGAGCAAGCACTTGTGCGATGCGTTCAGCATCTCGGTGGCCTCGGCGTGCGATCACGACGAAAACCTCGGCTGCCAGGAGAGCTTTGCCATCCCCGACCTGACCACCAAGACGTCGGGCGGCGGCAACTTCAACGGGGGCCAGACGATTGCCGACGTGCGGCGGCGGCTGGCGCACCGCGTGCTGCACGCGGGCATCATCCTGCACGACGCGTTCTGGACGCGCGCCGTCAACGAGTCCAACTCCCACCCGCAGTTTGACGGCGCCATCCCGCCCTTTCTCGTCTACCAGAACCGCTGCAAGAACTCGACCGACCTCACCGACGGGCCCGGCTTTGGCAGCGTCGGCAAGACCCTCGGCGACAAGATTGCCAAGTCCGCGGCGCACTGGGAGCGGGTCTGGCAGCGCCGGCCGGAGCAGGCGCAGGCGCAGGCGCACGTGCCGCTCTGCTGCGCCGCGGCCGCGGCCGCGGCGGTCGAGGCGCCGCGCTCGCCGGCAAACGACGACGACGCGCGCTCCGAGGCCTCGACGGTCGTCGCGGCGGCGCCGCCGGCGCCGCCGGCGCCGCCGGCCACCCAGGCCGCCGACCGCTGCGACCAGGTGCGCCAGGTCTCGCGCAGCGTGGCCTCGGCGCCGCTGCTGCCGACGACCCCCACCGCCGAGTGGGAGCGAGCGCTGGTCGTCGCGGCGGTAAAGGACGACTACCCGCGCGTCTACTGCTTGCCGGCGCACCTCTCGCGGCTGTGGGCGGCGTGCTCCCAGCTCGACGGCGGCTTTGGCTGCGGCGGTCCGTCGCCGCTCGAGATTGCTCAGGGCGTGCGTTCGCGCCGCTGGAAGGCGCCCACAGCGGCTTTTTTCCGCGACGCTCCCTGGCTCACCGCGCACTTGGTCGCGTAGAGAGGGGCAGGGCGTAGCGCTATTGCTCGGCCGCGCGCGCGTCGGTTGTGGTTGCGGGTTGTATTCGGAAAAGGCAAAAGCATGTCGGCGCCTCCGCCGCCCAGTTACTGTCCCCACGTGGCGCGCCGGCGCCAGTGCATCGAGCCCGAGGGGAGGTGCTCCCCCAAGCAGGCCCTGGAGTGCCTGAAGCGGCTCAAGCCGCTGCTGCGGATCATCGGGGTCCGGTGCAACCACCCGGGGTTTGTCTGCCCGAATGCGCACGACTCGATTGGCACGCTGCTCTGTCCGGCGACGGGGCCGTCCAGCGTGACCAACGTCGACCCAAAGGCCGAGCAGTACCGCGCGCAGCTGGTGGACTTGGCCGATCGCGACCCGGACAACCCGGCGTCGATGCAGGGGTTGCCCTCGGTGCAGCTCCAGCTGCGCACGCACGAGACGCTCTTCGTGGAGGACGCGGAGCAGCTCGAGCCGCGCCAGCGCTACGCCTGCGTGGCGGTCAAGGGCAGCAACGAGGTCGCGCGGCGCCTCGACCGGGAGGAGCGCGCGCTGGCCGAGCTGACCGTCCGCTTCGGCCACGACGGGCCGGTGCTCTCGCTGCGGCAGCAGCGCGAGGACACCAAGGTGCTGCTGGTGCTCACCTCGGCCGCCCCCGAGAAGCGCCGCCGCACCTTCACGACCAGCGTCGGCGAGGCGCAGCGCGGCTGTTTGACCGACGCCTTCCTGGGCGCGGGCCGGGGCCGGCTGGGCCAGGTCGACCCCGACCCGCTCAAGGCGTGGTGCGTCGCGCTGCCGGCGCCGGCGAGCCCCTTTTACCTGCTGCCGTCGTGGATGTCGGAGCACCTGGCCACCGCGGCGCAGCACCTGCTGCGCCTGCACGTGCTCGCCAGCGCGGCCACCGCGGCCAAGGCGCGCATGCTGTACTTTGACAAGGTCACCGTGCACCGCTGCGACGACCCGCGCTACTACCAGAACAAGGAGCACACGCTGATCAAGGCGACGTGGCACGCGGCCTCGGCCAGCTGCCTCTGCAGGCTGCACCGCCGCGCGCCCGCGCCCGGGTTTCAGCGCGTCGAGTTTCGCGTGCAGCTCTGCGGCGCGGCCTTTGAGACCGTCGACGGGCGGCGGCGCTGCCCGCGCCACTGCGGCGAGGACGCGGGCGGCGCGGTCGAGTCGAGCCACTTTCCGAATTGCTGCGCCCGGGCGCTCAAGGTGGAGCTCTGGTGCTGCCACGCGCCCAATGGCGGCGGCGGCGGCGACGGCGGCGGCGGCGGCAACCCGCGCGCCAGCAGCCTGCGCATGGAGCAGCTCACGGGGCTGCTCGACCACCCGCGCCACAAGGACTGGATGCGCCAGCCCTTTGTGGACATGGTCTGCTGCGCCTGCGCGCTGGCCAAGCCCGACCTGCGCCACGACCAGATCATCGAGCTCAAGGCCGACTGCGACACGCTCGCGGCGGCGCTCGAGAGCGAGTGCCAGGCGCGCGGGCACACGGACGCCGCGCTGGGCACGCTCGACGAGTCGGCCGTCTGGCTGCTGCGCCGCGGCGACGGCGCGCTGCACGTCTCGGCGTCGGGCCTGACGGCGACGGTCAAGGGCAAGAAGCGGCTGCCGGACGGCTTCCCCGACCTGGCGCCGACGCACGGGCACCTCTTCAAGCGGGCCAAGGGCTGAGCCAGCGCGCGCGGCGCGCGCGGCGCGCGTGCTCGGGTGT